>Ga0316608_1000955_pt1 | contig 12006 bp, 4 predicted proteins | sample MIS2016152B_MG_FD_207673 | JGI IMG/M metagenome (GOLD analysis project Ga0316608, IMG submission 207673) | Microbial mat bacterial communities from Middle Island sinkhole, Lake Huron, Michigan, United States - MIS.2016.152B | ecosystem: Environmental > Aquatic > Freshwater > Lake > Sediment... | reverse complement strand
GTTTTATGACAGGAATGCAACGCTTGCCAAATGGCAATACAATAATTACCAATTGGTTAGGTCACGACCAATCCTCAAAAGCTCCACATATTATGGAAATTACTCCTGATAAAAAAATTGTTTGGAGTTTTGCAGATCATAAAAATTTAATTACTGTTTCAAGTGTTCAATTATTAGATGTGCCTGGTGATGTTACCAAGGGACAAATTCAACACTAAAAATTGGATCTGCATGCCATAATACTTATAATTGGGGCAAAAAAAAATGATTTGCTTTTATTTTGCAAGTTAAGTCTGTCTTTTTTTGCAACATATCATAATAAGATTGCAACAAATCCAGCAACTGCAAGAATAATTATCTCCTATTTTTGCTAGCTATTGGTTTAGGTTCTTTTTAAATTGTATTTGTTTGGTTAATGTGAATTCGAAATATCCCCTTTATCAGTTAGGGGATATTTTTACTTGCAAAATTTATCCATAAAAAAACTTTTGAAAAATTTTTTAAAAAACACCATCAACATTTATTTCATTTTCAAGTTTATTCCCCGAGGGCTTTCAATACACATAAATAATATTTTAAATTGTTTATGTTTATTTAAATAGACCTTTTATACAAAATATTGGTTAGTAAAACAATAGAAAACCATTCATCTTTTAAATCCACACGAATATTTACATTTGGGAAGAGTTTTGCCTCCAATGGAACGTATCAACTTTTCTCAGCAAAGCAAATTATAAAGGAAAGAATAGTTTTTGAAAATTTTTTTTTACATCTATTACAAAAATTAATTAAATGATATGTATTTTCAGTGCCAAAATAAAATCTTAATAATTCCACATTCAAATGAATAACCAGGTTATAATAAATGAGTTGATTAAAAAATGTAAAGTAATCCCTATCATCATTATCGAACAGGAAGATGCTGCTATTTCACTAGCCGATGCCTTGATAAACGGTGGCTTGCCTTTGGCAGAAATTACCTTTAGAACCAAAGAGGCTGAAATCGTTATAAAGAAATTGACAAAAGAAAGACCTAATTTACTAGTGGGTGCAGGCACAATCCTAAGCATCGACACATTGCATAAAGCAATTGATTGTGGTGCTAAATTTGGAGTTGCTCCAGGTTTTAACCGGATAGTGGTTGAAGAAGCAATCCGGCTAAACTTCCCCTTTTCGCCAGGAGTAATGACACCCAGCGATATTGAAGCCGCTCTTGAATTGGGCGTGAAACTTTTAAAATTCTTTCCGGCAGAAGCTTCGGGTGGTATTGATATGTTAAAAAGCCTTTGTGCTCCTTATGCACATATGGGTGTAGAATTTATCCCAACAGGAGGAATTAACCAGCAAAAGTTAAAAGATTATCTTGATATTCCTCAAGTTTTGGCGGTTGGAGGCACATGGATTGCAAAAAAAGAAGATATCACTGAGGGAAATTGGCAAGCTATTACCGAAAGGTGTAAATTAATTTCAGATTAAGTGCTCCTCCATAAAGTATTCTAAAGCATTTATTTAAAGATAAAATCCAGTCATTTACACGAGTAAACGCCTGGATTTCCAATTATAACAAGCATTGAAAGAGATCTTCCTAAACAAATACCAGGTTTATTGATTGACTCAAGGCACTTACCCAAAATAATAAAATGCTAATAAATTGGGATTTTATCAAAAAATGAAAATGTTTGCGCAAATTGAAAAATAAGGCATATTTTATATTCCACTCTAACTAAAAAAAATGACATTAACGATTAAAATACTGACTAGAAATTTCTTGGAAAAAAATTCGCCATTGTTTCATTTTTTTGTTCACTCCTTATTTTATATTTTCGCCATCTAATTAAAATTTTAAATAATGTCTATTTTGAGTAGAAAAGGGCAAGAGCCTATAACTTCAAGTACTGAAGTCTCGATGAGAAAATTTCAAATTGTAAATCGCATTACGGGCTGGATTATTTTTGTAATAGCTTCAGCTACTTATCTATTAACAATAGAGCCAACTGCAAGTTTTTGGGATTGCGGCGAATTTATTACCAGTTCTTATAAACTTGAGGTAGGTCATCCACCTGGGGCACCCTTTTTCATGTTGGTATCTAGGTTCTTTTCTTTTTTTGCCTCTGATGCCAGCCAAGTTGCTCTTATGGTCAACTCCATGTCCGCATTGGCAAGTGCTTTTACTATTTTGTTTTTATTCTGGACAATCACACATATTGCACGCAATCTTATCGGAAGCAAAGAATCACTCGAAAATGGCAATTTGATTGCAATTATTGCAAGTGGAGTTGTTGGTTCTTTAGCCTATGCTTTTTCCGATACTTTTTGGTTTTCGGCTGTTGAGGGTGAGGTTTATGCCATGTCATCATTTTTTACTGCCATCGTTTTTTGGGCAATTTTAAAATGGGAAAATATTGCTGACGAAAAATATTCTAACCGCTGGTTAGTTTTAATTGCTTATTTAATGGGGCTTTCAATTGGTGTCCATCTATTGAATTTGTTGGCGATTCCTGCTATTGTGTTTGTTTATTATTTTAGAAAATATGAACCAAACCGCAAAGGAATTATATTTACATCTTTAATTTCCTTAGCCATACTAGCTTCCATAATGTATATCATTATTCCAGGAGCTATTAATCTTGCTTCAAAATTTGAACTATTATTTGTAAATGGTTTTGGTTTACCTTACAACTCAGGCACTTTCTTTTATCTTATCCTACTATTTGGATTGCTGGCATTTGGAATTTATTATTCATTGAAAAAATCAAAAATCTTAATGAATACAATTCTTACAATGATAACAGTAATACTAATTGGATATTCATCTTTTGCACTAATTATTATCAGATCCAGTGCAAATCCACCTATGAACCAAAACCAACCCGACAATGTTTTTAGTTTACTATCATATCTTAACCGAGATCAATATGGAAGTAGGCCATTGGTTTATGGTCAATATTTTAACGCACCATTAATAGATTATATCCAAGAAGATCCAATTTATCTTCCTGAAAAGGGCAGATATGAATTGGTTGATCATAAAATGGATTATGAATTCGACTCAAAGTTTAAAACTATTTTTCCCAGGATGTATAGCAGTTCAACATCTCCTAACCATCCGAAGGGATATGTGGAATGGACTGGAATTACAGACGATAAAAAAGTTCCCAGCTTTGGGCAAAACCTGACATTTTTCTTTAAATACCAGGTTGGATTTATGTATTTGCGCTATTTTATGTGGAATTTTGCAGGCAGACAAAATGATATTCAGGGCGAAGGGGATATTATAAATGGAAACTGGATTAGTGGTATTTCATTTATTGATAATTGGAGGCTCGGACCTCAAGAAAAACTTCCTTCAGAATTAAAAAACAACAAAGGCCGGAACAAGTACTATTTTTTACCCCTAATACTTGGTTTACTTGGTATTTTATATATGTATGGCAAAGGGAAAAAGGGTAAACAATCTTTTTGGGTGGTTATGCTCTTTTTCATTTTTACAGGCTTGGCAATTGTTGTTTACTTGAACCAACCACCATATCAACCACGTGAACGTGACTATGCCTACGCTGCATCTTTCTATGCATTTGCAATTTGGATTGGTTTTGGAGTTCTGATGATCTATGATTTAATTAAAAAATACATTACTGCGGTTGGTGGCGCAGCTGTAGCTGGAGTATTTAGCCTTTTTGCAGTTCCAATATTAATGGCCAATCAAAATTGGGACGACCATGACAGAAGTGGCAGGTATACTGCTGTAGATTTTGCTTCAAATTATTTGAACTCATGCAAGCCAAATGCTATTCTTTTTACAAATGGCGATAATGATACCTTCCCACTATGGTACGCACAGGAAGTTGAAGGAATCCGTACCGATGTTCGTGTAATTAATTTGAGTTACCTAAGTACTTTCTGGTATATTGACGAGCATAAAAGACAAGCTTATAATGCTGCACCAACGCCATTTTCACTAACTTACGATCAATACAAACCTGGAAAGCGTGACTTTTTGTTTGTCCAGGAAAGGACAAAAGATGCGGCGGAATTAAAGGAAGTAATTGATTTTATCACTTCAGAAGATCAAAGAGCTAAATTACAGACACAGGATGGTGATTATGAAAATTTTATACCTATTACCAATGTGTATATAAAGGCTGATTCCGCTTTAATTATGGACAAAGGAGTAGTTGAAGCAAAGGACGCAAAATTGATCTCACCAAAACTTGAATGGAATATTACTGGTAGCTATATTTATAAAAACCAATTAATGGTTCTTGATTTATTGGCGCATAATAACTGGGAAAGACCAATATATTTTGCAGTCACAGTTGGTGGTGAAGGATATTTCAACCTAATGGATTACTTCCAGCTCGAAGGACTTGCTTACAGGTTAGTTCCAATAAAAACTGCAAATCAGGCATATGAACTAGGGCATATCAATTCTGATATTCTGTATGATAATATGATGAATAAATTTAAGTGGGGAGGCATTAACAACCCAAATGTTTATTTAGACGAGAATAACCTTAGAATGCTAAGTAACATCAAAAATAATTTTACCCGTTTAGCAGTTCAACTGCTCGAAGAAGGTAAAAAAGATTCAGCAATTGCTGTGCTCGATAAGTGCACCTCACTAATGCCCGAAAAGCAAGTGCCTTATAATTATTTCAATATCTTTATGGCTGATGCCTATTATAAGGCAGGTGAACATGCAAAAGCCAATGAAATGCTTAAAATATTAGCTAATAAAACTCTTGAGTATCTAGATTATTATCTTACCCTGCCATCAAAATTTGCAGGCAAAGTAGAGGATGAAAGGAATCACCATTTGGCGGTAGCACAAGAAGTTTTAAAAGTGCTGGAAACAAATAAACAAGATGCTTTATTGAATGAGTTAAATACTAAATTTCAACAAGTGATGTCTAAAAATTGATGATTTAATTTTCAAATAAATAATCAGCTTCAAATAAAAAGCCCTTCTGCAATAATTTTTCAGAAGGGCTTTTGTATATTAATAAATATGATTATAAAGGCTTAGATCCATTTAACATAACAAAAATCCTGTCGGTAAACTAGTTTGTCGTGTGTTGGATAAAGTCTGATACCATAACTGAAAATACCAGCTTTAGGTGGTTTAAATTTAAGCTTATAAATGAGCTTTCCATCTGTTTCTGATACCAGATTCATGGGTATGATACTTACAATTTCATGAGTTTGGTTGTTAGAGGTTGAGACAATTACAATTTCAACTCCCATTTTAATATGTGATAAACCATTTAAATCAAGAACTACTTCTCCCTTATACTCCACACCCAGCTCAAGTTGCGATTTTAATGCATCAGAAAAGCGTACTGATTCAATTTTAATCTGATCCCAGCTGAACATAACTTTTTTCTTCCAATCGGCAATTTCTTTGGCTAATGCAAAATCGTTCTCTTTCATAAGTGCACTGCGTAAAAACAATCGGTTGTAAAACCTTTCAAAATAGTCGTCCAGCATTCTTTTCATAGTAAAATGAGGCGCAATCTGCACAATACAGTTTTTAACCATTTCAACCCATTTCACTGGCACATCATGCTCATTCCTTTCATAAAACATTGGAGCTATTTCAAATTCCAATTTATTATATATGGTTTCAACGTCTAGTTCATCCTGAAATGAAGTATTTTGGTATGTGTTTTTTTCATCTAAAGCCCATCCTGCATTTTCGCGATAACCTTCGCACCACCAGCCATCAAGCACACTAAAGTTCATTACGCCATTCATTACTGCTTTCATTCCGCTTGTTCCAGATGCTTCAAGAGGCCTGGTTGGAGTATTAAGCCAGATATCAACTCCTTGAACCAATTTTTTAGCAAGCTCAATATCATAGTCTTCTACAAACAGTATTTTACCCAAAAACTCAGGACGTTTTGAAATTTCAACAATTTGTTTAATAATACCCTGGCCGGCACCATCGTTTGGATGTGCTTTACCGGCAAAAATCAAGCGTATCGGCCTTTCTGGATGGTTGACCAACATTTTAATCCTATTCAAATCACTTAGAAGTAAATTGCCACGTTTGTAAGTTGCAAACCTCCTGGCAAAACCAATGGTTAAGTATTTTTCATTAAGAGCTTCGTTTATAATTGATATATCTTTGGGGCTACGATATAGCTGTATAGACTTATCGGTTATATATGATTTTAGAAAACTGTAAAGTTTGGATCGTTCAGCATTCCTGTTTTCCCAAATTATTTTGTTATCAACGTTGTACAATCCAGTCCAAGCCTCCTCGCTAGCTTGATTGTTAAGTAATTGAGGTCCAAGTTTTTCAACATAGAGTTTCATCCAGTTTTCCGAAGTCCAGCTAGAAAGATGTACACCATTAGTAACATAACCTATTGGTGATTCCTGCACAAAGTATCCTTCCCATAAATTGTTAAACATATCTTTGGTCACTTCTCCATGCAGTTTGCTTACACCATTAATTTCTTGGGATAAATTAGCGGCAAGATAACTCATTGAAAAATTTTCTTCCTTCCTGCCAGGCCTCGAACGGCCTAAATCCATAAACTCATCCCAGCTAATTCTCAATCTTTCTGGATAATGGCCCATGTATGACATAATCAAATCCTCATCAAAAGCATCATGACCCGCAGGAACAGGTGTATGAGTAGTAAACAGACTTGATGATCTTACAATCTCAAAACATTCAGAGAACATCAAATTCTCATTTTTCATCAATGAGTTGATACGCTCAATGCTAGCAAAAGCAGCATGGCCTTCATTCATGTGATAAACATCTTTTTGGATTCCTAGTTTTTCAAGCATTCTAATTCCACCAATTCCGAGAATAATTTCCTGCTGCAAACGATAATTATTATTTCCACCATACAATTTATAGGTAAGTGCACGATCCTCTTCGTTGTTATCTTTCCTATCAGTATCTAAAAGGTATAGTTTTACTCGACCAACATTGACCAACCAAACTTGTATCTTTAGAACCCTTCCAGGAAAAGCGACTTCGATACAAATAGCTTTACCTTCATCATCTTTTAACAAGGTAGCAGGAAAATTAGCAATTGTTTGCTCAAGGTAGTTTGCCTGCTGGTCGCCCTGAATTGAAAGTCCTTGACTAAAGTAGCCAAACTTGTAAAAAATGCCAACTCCTACTAAATCAATATTGGAATCGGATGCTTGTTTTAAATAATCGCCAGCCAGAATGCCCAATCCACCAGAATAGATCTTTAAATTGTTGCATATTCCAAATTCCATACTAAAATAGGCAATGCCTTTATGCACCTGTGCGGGTTTTTCATTTACATAATCTTGAAATTTCTGCAAAACTTTATGGTAGTATTCAATAAAGGTAGGATTTTTTTCAAGCTCTATAATGCGTTCGTATGATACTTGATTAAGCAAGGCTAAAGGATCACAATCAGTTTTCTCCCAAGTCTCATTATCTATGTATTTAAAGAGGTCTATTGCGTCAGAATTCCAAGACCACCATAAGTTTTTAGCAAGTTCTTCAAGCTGAGGAAATGTACTTGTCGGATTTGGTCTTACCTCAAGCCCTCGCCAGATTGGTTTATTACTTTTATAACTTACAATTTGAATCGAAGATTCTGTGGGCAAAGGCCGGTTTATTTCTTCGCGATGTTTTTTACTGTTTTCCAAAGCAATATCAAATGCAATATAGTAGTTTGCAATAAAATTTTTCCAAAGAGCAATTCTGGAAAGCTCGTGAGAGTTTTGCCTAATTATTTGAAATTCCTGTTCTGTTTTGCCACTGCAGTATAGAATTGTCTCGGAAATTTTGTCAACAACTTCAGAATAATTATCATCAGTCCGTTCAATTACTTTAATACAATTATCAATAGGATATTTTTCATTCAAAATCCATCGGCCAAATCCTGATAAGGTAGTAGTAATAGTTGGCACATAAAAGGCAAGGCTTTCAAGTGGTGTATAACCCCATGGTTCATAGTAAGAGGCAAAAACCGTCATATCTATTCCAATAAGCAAATCCCAGTAATTCAAGTTAAATATTCCATCCTGACCATCTAAATAGACCGGTGCAAATATCACCTTTACTTTATCGGATTGATTATTGATAAGATTGTTTTTCTTAAGTTTTTGTAAAATGGGATCATAATCAGCATCATGCAAATAATGAGTCAATACGTTATTGGTACCTGCATCTGTAAATGTGTTATCAGCAAGGCTTTGAAGCAAATCTTTTCTGGGCCCATAGTTGTTTGCCGGAATAAGGAAAAAAGCAACAATATCGCATCCAGTTTCTTTCAATTCGTTTGTTTTACCCAAAGCATCGATGAAAACATCAATTCCCTTGTTCCAAAATTCATACCTTCCACTTGTTGCTAAAAATTTTACTTTTTTATCAAGTTTATAACTAAACAAGGTTTCAGCAACTTTGGTAAGTCTTTCACGTGCCAATGATCGCTTTTGTTCAAAGTTTTCTTGAATTGGGATAAAATCATCTTCAAAACCATTTGGTGTAACAACATCAACCTTACGCTCAAGCAATTGACTACATTCATTTGCAGTAATTTCGCTTACAGTAGTAAAACAATCGGCATAAGTAGCCGCCAATTTCTCGAGAGACTGTTTTGAAACAACATTGAATTCTTTTGCTTTTGTATCGCCATTATATAAATTAAGGTTTTTATAAAGCGGCAGGCCATTACCAGAAATTGAACGCCCAACAACGGTAGCATGTGTAGTAAATACTGTAGAAATATGCGGAGCCCTGCTTCTCAGATAAAGCACTCCCGATCCTGTCATCCATTCATGAAAATGTGCAATTGCCAAATCTTTGAACGAAAGATAAAAATTGCAGAAACTTTCAATAAGCATTCCAGCAGCATAGCCAAAAACTGCTGGTTCAATATAATCCCATTGACCGGCAATAGAATCTAATTTATATGATTCCCAAAACTCGCTAAAAATATCATTTTTTAGCGAAATGAATGGTGTAAAATCCAATAGTATCACAATCGGGTTTCCAGAAATTTTCCATCTCCCTATTTTAACTTTTAGACCTTCTTTTCCAGCAATTCCTTTCCAATTGGTAAATAAAGTATTATCTTCAATAAACTCAGGGTTTGAGCCTCGGTCTCTCCATAAATCAGGCCCAATTAGAATTAATTTATCATGATAAGTTTCTTTTAGGGTAAGTGCTTTTGTAGATACAACAGTATGGATACCTCCCACTTTATTGCAAATTTCCCAACTGGTTTCAAAGATATAATCCGGTTTTAACATAATAATTTTTTTGATAATTAGAGCCAATATTACTGAATATCAGTACGTATTTGAAATATTGATGTTTGCAAAAATAATATAGTTTTTGATTTTAATTAATTATTTGTCATAATTCATTTCAAAATTGTACGATAATAAGATATTTATATCAGTATTTAAATTTTCAATTTATAGTATTTAACAATTAAATATAAGCAGATTTTTACAATTTGGTAAGTTATTTACAGAAATTATTGTAAATAGACATTATTTTTTGACAGAATTGACAAATAGTACATTAAATCCATATATAAAGTATGATTATTTTATACAGGTTTCTATATTAATGGAAATCAATGCTTGCTTTAATGGTTAATTCAAAAAGAAATTCGCTGATAAAAAAAACCCGAAATTCTATCGGGCTTTAATCATTATTCTTTTTCTCCTGAAAAGAGCTTTTCTTTATCGACTTTTTCTACTGGCATATCATTTTTAAGTTTTTTAGAAATAACACTGTAAGGAGATGTTATTACATCGCTACTATCCGATATACCAGATACTATTTCAATATAATTATCATCCTGGATTCCAGTTTTTACTTCTTTCATCAATGCTTTGCCTTTGTTGAATAAAAAAACAACTTCAATAGGTTTGGCTTCTTTTTTTTCTTTTTTGTCCTTATTTTGATTTTCTTCTTCTGGTTTGTCTTCTTCATTTTCAGGTTTATCCTTTTTTTCAGCTATTACACCTGTAGAATCAGTTCGTGTTGTAATTGACTGAATAGGAACAGAAAGAACATCATATTTTGTATTTGTTTGTATATCAGCTGTTGCCGACATTCCAGGCCTAAATGGATAAAAGAATTGTTTATCGGCAGGAATTAAATCTTTATATGATTCTTTGAGAATCAGTATTTTTATCTCAAAATTTGTAACTTCATCTGTACCGGCGCCAGAAACTGATGCAGAATTTGCAATTTCAGTTACTATACCTTTGAATTTTTTCCCTAAATATGCATCAACTTCAATAATGGCGGTATCAAAATTCTCGACCTTAACAATATCATTTTCATTAACATCTACAACAACTTCCATTTTATCAAGGTTTGCAATTCGCATCAATGGGGTTCCTGACATTTGAATAGTTCCTAAAACGCGCTCACCAACTTCCACATCAAGTGCAGAAATAGTGCCGGACATTGGGGCATAAATTGTTGTTTTTGCCAAATTCTCTTTTGATTCGCGCAATGAAGCCTCCGAACTCATTACCATAAATTTAGAAGAATTAACATTTTCACGTGCTGCCTCAACATCAGATTTTGACATCTCATATTTTGACAATGCTACTTCATATTCAGCGTCTGAAATAGCTTTATCCTGCCAAAGCTTTTTATTTCGGTTATATGACAGTTCATCAGCTTTAAATTGTGATTCAGTTTGCGACAAACGAGCTTTTGAATTGGCTAAATTTGCACGCGAGGTGTTTAAACTCGCCTCCATCCGAGCAATTCCGGCCAAATAAATTTCCGGATTGATTTTAATCAGCAAATCGCCGGTTTTTACTTCTTGCCCTTCTTTTACATAAAGTTGAACAACTTCGCCCGAAACCTCTGAACTTATTGTAACTTCAACTTCTGGCTGAACTTTACCATTTGCAGTTATAATTTCAATTATTGTTCTTTTTTGCGCCAACTCTGTGGCTACTTGTGTGGCTTTGGTTTTACCAAACCATCCGGCCTTTTTACCTATAATGGCGAATACGATTAAAACACCGGCTGCAATTAAAAGATACTTTAGTAATTTATTGTTTTTCATGTTTTTAGTTTTATTACTCCCTACCAAAGTTGATCAATTTAACCGGAAGTAAAGCATATTATTGAGTGTATGGATTTATGAAAATATGATCTAGCTAAATTAATTCTTTTATTAGTATTGACAAACTTTTAAATAGACTTTTAATTGCGCCTATAATAATCTCATTGAAAAGCACAACTAATTTTCCTGTTCATAAAAAACCTGATAAAAATGCAAACCTGTTGATGCATCAAATCCTTTCACAATTCTGTTTCTGTCGCCATGGATATAGATATGGAAATTTTTATCAAGTTTTAAAACACTTTTAAATTGTGCTTTGCCTTTTTTTACAGCAGTTCCCGAAATTCCAAATTTATCTTTGATTTCCAGTTCGCGTTCATCAGCATATTGCTCTTTATACTCTTTAAATGCATTTATAACTTCTGTATTTTCAATTACCTTTTCTTCAAAATCGTTTAAGTCAAATTCTTCTTTTTCTTCAAAATAATTGGCAGTTTTGTTAAGCATGTTTATCTGATCGGCTCTTTCAATACCATTTTTTTCATTAAATACTTCATTTACAAAACCTTTGCACATTTGCATATAATTCTGTGTTTGATAAAAATCGTCCTTTCGCTGTTGTAAATGTAAAAAATCATCTTTCCAATAGCTGGCATCTTTTGATTTTCCTGATAAATCAACCATACAAACCTTGTAACCTTCGGCTTTTTCGGTATTGAAAACAATGCAGCCTTTATCGAGTTTATTTATATTTATTCCAATATCATAAGTAATATCAAGATTATTCTGCTTTTGAATTACTTTGAGAAAAGGATCCTTATTCTCGGATTTAAAAATACCAATTGCATTTGTTAATTCATCATCAACAATACATTTGCTAAAATAAACAACATATAGCTCTCCTTGTTTTATTTTTGGATGATAAGTTTGTTCGAAAAGATGTTTGGCTATTTTTTTA
>Ga0316608_1000952_pt1 | contig 12024 bp, 11 predicted proteins | sample MIS2016152B_MG_FD_207673 | JGI IMG/M metagenome (GOLD analysis project Ga0316608, IMG submission 207673) | Microbial mat bacterial communities from Middle Island sinkhole, Lake Huron, Michigan, United States - MIS.2016.152B | ecosystem: Environmental > Aquatic > Freshwater > Lake > Sediment... | reverse complement strand
CCCCAATATAAATATGCTTTATTTGTTCCTGGTGCTCCTACAATAAAATCGTTGTAACCATTGTTATTAAAATCGCCTACTGGCGAAATATCATAACCGAAATTACTGTTGATAGCATATCCATTACGTTGTAAATCAGGAGATACATTAAAATTTGAGCCACCATAATAAAGATAAAATTTCCCATTATTGGAAGAAAAACCATAAGCACCAATTGCAAAGTCGCTTATGTTGTCGTTGTTAACATCACCTAGTCCAGAAATGCAGGAACCAAAAAAATCTGAAGAAAATTCTCCGTAAATTGTATAATCAATAACATTATTAGGTTGATTACTTCCAAAAAACAAATAAACAGCTCCGCGATTTAGGTCATAAGCCGGAGCACCAATTATAATATCATCAAAATTATCATTATTAACATCACCAATGTACGCTAATTCTTCTCCAAAATTTGCAAAAGGCTCTGGAGAATCAAAAATCAAATCAGGAATTGTATCGTAATTAATACCACCATAGTATAAATAACATCTTCCTGAATTCTGAGATAATTTAGGAGCTGCTACAAGAAAATCGTCAAAATTGTCGCCGTTAAAATCTCCAATTATTTGAACTGATGTTCCAAATTCACTATCTCCAATTGAGTTTTTTTCCTCAAAAATCATCTCAGGAGTATTTGTTGTGATATTTTTTTGTGCATTGCTATTTATTGTTAATAATATAATTATCAACAATATATAATTAAAATTTAAAAGATATTTTTTCATACTGTAAATATTTTTAATTAAAAAAATTACTGATTTTAGATTTAATTTGAAGCCAATAAATTTAACAATCTACTCAAAATTTAAAGTGAAAATTTTTTCAAGCTTCTCTGACAATTTTTCAATTTCTGATTTTTTTGCTATTACAGAAGTCCATTCACTTGGTATATTGTTAAATCCGTAGATTAATCCTGATAAACCTCCTGTAATTGCTCCGGTTGTATCAGTATCTTCACCTAAATTAACAGCTTCTAATACAGTATCTTTAAAATTATTATTCCGTAAAATACACCAAAAAGCTGCTTCAAGACTGTGAATAACATATCCTGAACCTCTTATCTGGCTTTCGGAAAGGTTTTCAATTCTTGATTTCAGTACGTTATCAAAATTTGCTCTTTCTTCAAATAATACAGGATTTTTATCAAGAAAATTATTTACACTTTCCTGCATTTTATTGTAAGCAAGAATTTTATCTAAGCCATTTATCAAATTAATAGCATATTCGATGTAAATAAAACATGCAATAACTGAGCGAATATGTCGATGAGTAATTGAAGAAACTTCTTGTGTAATTTTAAATCGTTCGTCTATTGATTTGTTTTTAAGATAGAAAGCTAATGGCAGAATTCTCATTAACGAACCATTTCCGTTTGAATATTCGTCGTCTTCTCCAGCTCTAACAGGTTCAATACCAGATATTAAATTTAAAATTGCAGTATGTGTTGTATTTCCAATATCAAAAACATTTCCCCATGCAGTCCAATATGCTTGTTTAAACCACATTACAAATCGTTTTGCAATATCTTTAGTATTATATCCGTAAAATAGGCTTTCAGCTAAACAAAAAGTTAGCGAACTATCATCAGACCAAGTTCCTGCAGGTTGTCCGTGTGTTCCATAACCTTGCATACCTGTAACCGGCTGTATTTTAAGAAATCCACGACTTTTAAATTCCACAGGCACACCCAAAGCATCTCCAACTGCTATTCCAAAAAGTGCGTCTTTAATTTGATTTGTCATAATTATTTTAATTTGCATTTATTTTTATTCTTGATTTTTAACTTGTTCTTTTAAAGCTAATAACGTTTTATATGGAGCAATGTCTGCTGCAGCTTTTATTAACCAGTTTGGAACATCATTACCTGGATTTAATTTGACATAATAAACAATTTCAACATTATTATTATCAATTACTTCAAAAGTCCATGAGCCATTCATATCGTAAATTCTTACGGCATTTTCATTTTCATCAACATATCCTTTAACACATGTTGATTGCGAATAAACTTTTGTAGATGAAATATCTAACCTTAATTTAATTACCGATTCTCTATCCAAAACAGGCCAAGGCATATCAGATTTCATATAATAAATAAATTCGTTATCAGAAATTGAGCTAATTGTATAGCTTTCAATAGCTCCATAAATCCAAGTAGTATAACCCGGAACATTTTTAATTTTTGTTAGCAAATTATCAATATTCGTATTTAATATTGTAATTGTTTTTAATTCAATAAAATCAGAATCGTCAGAACTTTTCAAATATATTGCAATACCATTTTCATTTTTAATTAACTCCCAATCATTCTGAGAATAAAGTAAATTGAAATTAGTAAGTAAAAATATGAAAGTGAAAATAAATTTTAACATGTTTTTTTATGCAATTTATAAAAAATTCGTTTCAAAATAAAATAAATTTAAATTTGTTGTTTAAAAATAGATATGTTGTTTTTACTAATTTTTATATTAATTTATATGATTTTGATTTTTTCATTCATTTTTGGGTGGAATAAAATTCAGGATTATCAAATAAATAATCAAAATACTTCAACTTGTATAAGCGTAATTATTGCAGTTAGAAACGAATCTGAAAATATATTAAATATTTTGCAAGATGTTAGAAATCAATATTATGATAATCTAAAATTTGAAGTTATTTTGGTAAACGATAATTCTGTTGACGATACTCAGATTGTAATTGAAAATTTTATTAAAGATATTAAAAACTTCAGATTATTAAACTTAACAGAAACAAAATCTGGGAAAAAAGCAGCTTTACATGAAGGTATTAAAATTGCTAAATATCAATTAATTATAACAACAGATGCAGATTGTAGGGTGGGAGAGAGGTGGCTTTTTTCGATAGCTTCTTTTTACGAAGAACTCAAACCCAAAATGATAGTATCTCCAGTTGTTATTTGTCAGACATTTAAGAATTTCAGTTTTACAAATTTGCAGTCAATAGAATTTTTAAGTTTAATATCGAGTAGTGCCGGAGCTATTGGAATTAACAGAGCTATAATGTGTAACGCAGCAAATTTGGCATTTGAAAAAGAAGTTTACGAAGAATTTGAAAATCCGTTAAACGAAAAAATAGTTTCTGGTGATGATATTTTTCTGATGCACAACGTCAAGCGGAAATATCCTGACAAGGTAATGTTTCTTAAATCAAAAGAAGCTGTTGTAACTACAGAAGCACAAAAAAGTTATAAAGAATTTATAAATCAAAGAATTAGATGGACTTCTAAAAGTAAAAATTATATAGATTTTGATATTATTTTTGCAAGTTTAACTGTTTTTTTTGCAAACTTTGTAATCCTTTTATCTTTAATTATTGCATTGTTTGATTTAAATTATTTATTATATTTTTTTATATTCTTTTTGTTAAAATCAATTCCTGATTATATTTTTCTGAAAAAGACTTCTAAATACTTTGGATTAAAAAATATCGACATTTTGTTTTTTCCATTACAATTTTTCTACATTTGGTATGTTATAATTATTGCAATTTTGGGTTTTTTTCCAAAATTTAATTGGAAAGGTAGAGAATATAAAAAAGGAAATATTTAAGTATTATTTTTGCATGACAAGTTAAATCTGTATTTTTGTAGAAATAATAAAAATAATTTATTTAACATACGATGAAAACTTTAATTAAAAATATAAAGCAACTTGTTCAGATAGAATATGAACCACAAGAAAAAGTTTGTGGTAAGGATATGTCTAAAATACAGAGTATTGCTAATGCTTTCTTAATTCTTGAAAATGATTTAATTTCGGATTTTGGAAAAATGGACGATTTCAAAAATCAAAAATTCGATACTGAAATTGATGCTACAGGAAAAATGGTTTTTCCTACTTTTTGCGATAGTCATACACACTTGGTTTATGCTGGAAGTCGTGAAATTGAATATGTTGACAAAATAAAAGGTCTCTCTTACGAGGAAATTGCAAAACGTGGAGGCGGTATTTTAAATTCAGCAAAACTTTTGCAGGAAACGAGCGAAGAAGAACTTTATCAGCAATCACTTAAACGGATAAAAGAAATTATTTCACTAGGAACCGGAGCCGTTGAAATAAAAAGCGGATACGGACTTAATACTGATTCTGAGTTGAAGATGTTACGGGTAATCAAGCGTTTAAAAGAAACAACACCGCTCGAAATAAAATCAACGTTTTTAGGAGCACATTCTATACCTTTAGAATATCGTGGAAAACAGGAAGAATATGTTGATATGATTATAAATGAAATGATTCCTGTAATTGCTGCCGAAGAACTTGCTGACTACATTGATGTTTTTTGTGATAAAGGTTTTTTTACTGTTGCTGATACCGAACGATTACTTATGGCAGGAATGAAGTATGGTTTAAGAGCCAAAATTCATGCAAATGAGCTAGATTATTCTGGTGGTATTCAGGTTGGTGTAAAATATAATGCTCTTTCAGTTGACCATCTCGAATTTGTTGGAAAAGACGAAATTGAAAGTTTATTAAATTCCGATACAATGCCAACAGTTTTACCTGGTGCAGCTTTATTTTTAAATATGAAATATTCTCCGGTAAGAGAAATGATTAATTGTGGTTTACCAATTGCCTTAGCATCAGATTTTAATCCAGGTTCATCTCCTTCGGGAAACATGAAATTTATAATGTCTTTAGGCTGTATAAATTACAAAATGACACCCGAAGAAGTGATAAATGCAACTACAATAAATTCTGCTTATGCAATGGGAATCAGCGATTCTCATGGAAGTATTGCAAAAGGAAAAAAAGCAAATATTTTTATTACAAAACCAATTCCTACAATTGAATATTTCCCATATTCTTTTGGTAGTGATTTAATTGATACTGTGATATTAAATGGGAAAATATACTTTCATAATACAAATGAAGTCGTTTTCTAATATAATAATATGAAAAAAATAATATCTGTTATATTAATAGTTATGATATTTGGCTGTAATAAATATTTATATGTAGATGATATTTTGCAAGGAAAGAATCTAGAAAAAGCACAGGAAATATCAGTAAATGATTTTTTTAATAAGCGAATGCAAAATAAAATCCGAAAAATAAATGTAGGAAACTGGGATGTTTTATTTCAAAATGATGATTTTGTATATATTGGAAAACCAAGACTTAAAAATATATTTTCGGAAAAAAGAATAATTGATACCTTATTTAAAGTCTATAATAACCATTTAATTTCGCAATTACCTCAATATAAAAGTATTGAAGGATATATTATAAGACAAAAAATTTATTCGTCAATTCAAAATTACAAAATCCAAAATTCTGAAAATAAGGATTTCTACGTAAGTGAAAAATATGTTTCGGAGTTGAAATCTGGTACTATCGAAATCCAAATTTCAGTTTCGGACAATGAAAACGCAAATGAAATTTACATTTTAATTTTTGATAAAAATACACTTGAATTACTGGAAATTAATAAATTAAAAAACAAAAATTAAACAATTTATTTTATCTTAATGAAATATTACATTATTTTTTTATAATTCAAACAAAATGTATAATTTTGTAAAAACAAAAATAGACCAAAAATAAACCAGAAATTATGAGAATAAAAATTGAACCAAATTCAATTCAGTTTGAAGAAATTAAGAACACATTAGTTGGGCAATTTCCTCAGTATGAGTTTACTGAACGTAAAGGAAATTTTATAGTTGCAAAAAAAGGAACATTTGTTGGATGCAATATTGTGTTAAGAAGAAAAAGATTAATAGCAGTTGGGAATTTTCCGGAAATGGGTCAGCAAATGGCATTCAACTTAGCAGTAGTATTCCTTGGTGTAATTTTACCAATGATAATTTACTTTGCAGTTTTCCACAAAAAATTTAAAGAATTTGAAAACGAAATAGGTGAATTTTTGAAATCAAAATATGAACAAAAATAAAAAGGCTGAATTAACAGCCTTTTTTTTATACTTCATCAACAACTTGTAAATTTGCAGCTTGAGGACCACGTACTCCTTCGGTTATTTCAAAAACAACTTTCTGGTCTGCACGTAAAGAAGTAAATCTTCCGTCCTTAAGCGGTAAACCAGTATGGTTGACAAATACATCGTTACCTTCTTCAGTTACAATAAAGCCAAAGCCCTTTGTTGAGTCAAACCATTTAACTTTTCCGGCTACTTTGACTTTGCCTCCTTTTGATAATTTTTTATCTGGCATAGTTTTAAGTTTTTTTACAAAGTTGCTTATTTTGAATTACAAATCAAAATTTTTTTATAATCTTTTTTTGACTTTTTTGCAAAAATATTATTCAGTTTTATTTTTTATTCCTGCAATTTCTTCAAGCATATCAGTTGTAACAGATTTTGGTCTTTCTATTGAATAGCCTAAAGCTCTATCCCAAACAATGTTAGCTAAAACACCTATAGAACGTCCTAAACCAAATAATACAGTGTAAAAATCATATTCTTTTAAACCATAAAACCATTGAACTACACCTGATTGAGCATCAACGTTAGGCCAAGGATTTTTTGTTTTTCCGTGTTCGAGTAAAACTCCCGGTACAACTTTGTAAAGAGTTTCTACATACTGAAATAACAAATCATCAGGAAGATTTTCCAAGCAGAATTCGCGTTGAACTGTATATCTTGGGTCAGTTTTTCGTAAAACTGCATGTCCATAACCCGGAATTACTTGCCCTGAATTTAATGTATCCCAAACGAATTGCTTCATTTCATCTTCGGTTGGTTTTTTGTTACCCATTTTTTTCATCACTTCATGTAACCATCTTAAAACTTCTTGATTAGCCAATCCATGTAACGGACCAGCCAACCCGTTTATCATTGATGAAAGTGAATAGTAAGCATCTGATAATGCAGAAGCTACAAGGTGAGTTGTATGTGCAGAAACATTACCCGATTCGTGGTCGGCATGAATAATAAAATACATTCTGGCAACATCATCATAAGGAGGTTCAAAGCCAAGCATTTGTGCAAAATCACCACCAAAATCCAAATGAAAGTCAGATGCAATAGGTGAGTCGCTTTTGTATTTCATTCTGTAAATGTAAGCTGCAATTGTCGGAAGTTTTGCCAAAAGATTGCAAGCATCTTCATACATTGGTTCCCAAGCGTTTTTCTTGTCAAATCCTTCGCTGTATTTTGCATAAAAAATTGACTCTTTCTGCATAGCAACTATTGCCATTGAAAACATTGCCATTGGGTGAGAATCTCTTGCAATATTTCTCAATAAATCAAAAACATACAGTGGTACGCGTTTACGTTTTTTGAAATCCGCAACAACTTCTTCTGCTTCTTCCTGAGTAGGCACGTCGCCGGTTAAAAGAAAATACCATAAACTTTCAACATAAGGATATTTTTTTCCTGCTGGTTTTGGAAGAAGTTGCAAAACTTCCTGCAAAGTTTTTCCTCTGTAACGTATGCCTTCCAATGGGTCGAGGTAAGATATGTCAGTAACTAAACATTTTATATCTCTGGCTCCTCCAATAACTTGTTCTATTGTATATTCACCAACTTTTACATTCCCGAATTCCTTCAAAAGTCTATCTTTTCTTGGGCGATGTTCAATAATTTTTTGAATTAATTTTTCCTTTAATTTGGTCATATTTTCTTAAATTTTTAAGATTAATTTTTGATAAAAATAAAAATAAAAAATTAATTTACATATTTATATACAAAATTATTGTATTAAAATTAATTAAAATTTATTTTACAAAGAAAATCAATAAAAAATATTAAATTTTTTATAACTGTTAAGATTCTATTGAAAAATAAGAAAATTTGTTTACTTTTAAACTTTATTAGACAATAGTTAGGTATAATTTAAAAATGTGAAAATTTTAATATATGAAAATATTTGATTTTCTGTTTGTTGTGAAGAAGTTTAAGTTTTTATCTTATTGATTATTAAAGATAAAAAAAATTGAGCGAAGTATTATTTTGTAAAATATATTTTTTCATTATTTTTAAAAGTTAATTTTTATGTTTAAGTTTTTATTTTTTACTTTTATTTTTATAAATCTATTTTTTTTGATTTCATGTAATAATAATTCTAGTTCAAGTTCTGAAAATGCAGACTCTGGTAAAGTTGCGTTAAAAACTTTGTTTATACCCGGAAGTTCAGAAAAACAGTCACCCACTCTTGAGGAAGATGATGATTTTATTGCAAAATACGTATGTCCAAACCATTGTAATGGAAGTGGTGCAGAGAAAATGGGTAATTGTGTAGTTTGCGAAATGGAATTGATTGAAAATCTAGATTATTAATCAAGTCATTATATTTAAATACCAGTTAAACTAAGAATTTGTTTATTTGATAATTATTTTACAAAATCAATTTCCAAAAATGTAAAAAGAGAAAAGGTTTAAAAATGGCTGAAAATGAACACAATCTAATCCATTTATATGTACACAAAGGTAGAAATTTCTTTAGATTTTCTGCATTTATCTTTTTTATTTTCATGATTATTGTTTCAATTTATGCTTTACAATCAAATCTAATTTTAATGATAATTGTGATAATAACATCATTTTTTGGAATTGCCAGTATTAGAATTCCAAAAATATATTTATTCGAACAACATTTTGAAATTGTGAGAATTTCAATAATTAAACTATTTAATGAAAGAGACATATTTAGGTATTCAGAATTAAAAGATGTCAAATTTTCTGAAGGCTTTACCGATAGATATTATGTACTTTTGGCATTATTTGGTGCAGCAACAACGGGAGGAAACTCAAAAGCAGACCAGATGATTATAAATACTTTAGAAGGCAAAACAATCATTTTTAATAGATTTGGAAAAAAAACTGAATTTGTGAAAACAATAGATTTGATAAAAAATGTAATTAATTCTGGATTTAAGAAATTGTATATATGAAACTATTTGATTAATAAAATTAATTCAAAACAAAGCTAATAAACAATTTCAAAATATTAAGTTTTTATGCAAATTGGCATGAATTTAGTCAGTTTTATACACAATATATATAATATGTAAAATGAACAGTAAAATTTTCTTAATTTTATCAGCTTTTCTTTTAGTTTTTTCATCAAATATGTTTGCACAAGATGCAGATTTAGAGACTATGAAGTCTGGAGCTAAAAATATTGAGTATATTGTTAAACTTAGTATTGAGAGTAATAAAGCAACTTTTTCGACAACAGTAAATTTTCCAAAAAACTATTTTCCAAAAAACGCTTTGGTTTTTGTAAAACCCACAATTACAGGAGTAATGAATTATAGTTCGTGGGAAAATCAAAAATTTGCAGGCGAAAATTTAAGCGATACAAAAAATGCTGAAAAAGTAAGTTATTCTATTGGTGGAAAATTTTCATTTTCACGTACAGTCGATTTACCTTCCGGAACTTATGGAAATATAAATTTTAATATTTCGATTTATTTAAATAAAGATTTGTTAATAACATTTGTTGAAACTTATTCCCTGAATAATGGACAAATAACAGAAAACATTGAAGATAACTCTACTTCTTCAACAGATAACACTGAAATTAAGAACAATGATAATAATTCTGAAACAGAAATAGACATTATTGAAAATTTAGATACTAAAGAAAATATTTTAGCAGAAATAAAAATAAACGAAAAAGAAAAGAATTATCTAAAACTTACTGATTTACATAGTGATTTAGGAAAAATTTATGAAAACGAAAGTAATTTTACAGATGCAATTGAATCGTACAGAAATGCAATTGATTATTCTGCAAAAGATGGAAAAACAATTGAAACAGGAGATTTATATACCGACATAGGTAAAATTGAATTTTCAAATAACAAAAACCTTGAAGCAATTTCAGATTATAAAGAAGCTATCGAAATTTATACCGAAAAAGGAGACAAACAGCGAGTTGAATTGACTTACAATAATCTGGCAACGATTTATAATTCAATGTTATATTATGAGAATGCAATTGAGGCATATAGTTCAGCAATAGAAAATTGTGAAGATTCTGATAAGGAGAAACTTGCAAAATATTCGAGCAAAATAGCTGATGCATATTCAAATATGGAAAAATTACAGGAAACAGTTGAATTTTACGAAAAAACAATCACGTTAGAAAAATCATCAGGTAATAATTCAGAATTAATATCGAGTTTAAACAATATTTCTACTGTTTTTCTCAAACTTGGTCAATCAGAAAAAGCAAATTCTTTTATAAATCAGGCATTTGAATTAAATGAAACCTCAGGCGAAGAATATAATAATGCCGTTTTATATAATAATTTGGCTAGTATAAATTTTAAAGCAGAAAGCTACGAAAAAGCACTCGAAAATTATGAAAAAGCTGCCGAAATAAGTTTAAATTCAGGAAATTTCAAAAGTAATGCTATTGCACTTTACAACATAGGAATGGTTTATCTTAAAAAAAATGATAAGGAAAAAGCAAAAGAAAATTTTAATAAAAGTTTGAAAATAGCAGAAGAAAATGCTTTGGGCGATATTATTTCTAAAAATTATTTCATGTTAAGTAAAACATTATCAACCAATGGCGATTGTGAAGGAGATTTTAGTGCTTACCAGCAATTTTTAAGCGAAAGTGGTTCTTTAGTACTTGATGACGATAGTCCAATGCTTGACCTTTTTGAAAAATATTCTGCTGATCTTTCTACAGACCAGTTAATTGAGCAGTTAACAGAAAAAGACGTTGAACTTAAAAAACAAATAGAACTTAACGAAAAACAACTTTTAAAAAATGATGCTTTAAAACAGGAAATGAAAATGACAGAAGAGCGAAACCGAAAACAAAAAATACTGATATTTGTTTTAACAGCAGGTATTTTGATAATTTTATTTTTGGCTATAACAGCAGTTCGAGAATCAATGCTTAAACGCAAAGCTAACAAATTATTAACCGAAAAAAATGCACAAATATTACAGCAGAACGAAGAAATAAAAGCACAATCAGAAGAACTTTTAGACAAAAATGATAAAATAATGGAGCAAAATCATAATATTGAAGAAATTAACAAAAAAATTACATCAAGTATTTTTTATGCCAAAAATATTCAGAATGCTATGCTTCCTTCTGAAAATTACATAAATACATTATTAAATAATTACTTTATTTTATACAAACCAAAAGATATTGTTTCGGGTGATTTTTATTGGGTTGCAACAAAAAATGAAGACGAAGTAATTATTGTAGCTGCAGATTGCACAGGGCATGGTGTACCCGGAGCTATGATGAGTATGTTGAGTATGGCACTTTTAAATGAAATTGTAAATGATAATAAGATAAACGAACCTAATCACATAATAGACAGATTAAGAGATTTGGTAATAAAATCTTTAAACAAGAATATTGATAATGATGTTGATGAAAATCAAAGAATAACACGTGATGGAATGGATTTAGCATTGATGACAATAAATAAAAAACTAATGAAAATAAAATTTGCAGGTGCTGAAAATCCTATGGTAATTCTCAGAAAAAATGAACTTCTTGAATTTGAAGCCGATACAATGCCTGTAGGAGCATCTACTTTTTTAATTTCGCACAAAAATTTTTCGATGAAAGAATTTGATTTACTTCCTGATGATATGATTTATATTTTCTCAGATGGATATGCAGACCAATTTGGTGGCGACAAAAGAAAGAAATTTTTCAAGAAAAACATGTATAAATTATTTATTGAAATTTGCAACAAACCTGTTGATGAACAAAAACAAATTCTGGAAAAAAACTTCCATGACTGGAAAGGAGACGGCAAACAAATTGACGATGTTCTGATTTTTGGAATAAAAGTATAATAATATCAAATTTAAAAATTATAATGTCTTGAAAATCATTCATATATTTTCAAGACATTTTTTTTTCAAAATACCCTCAAATTACAACAAACTCAGGGCAATCGGATTTAAACTTTAAGAATGATTTCCCTGTATTTCTGGTCTAAAGCAGCTTTATATCTTTTTTTGACCATGCTTGTTTTTTTATCAGTATCTTCTTTTATCATTGACATAGCTATT
>Ga0316608_1000950_pt1 | contig 12036 bp, 10 predicted proteins | sample MIS2016152B_MG_FD_207673 | JGI IMG/M metagenome (GOLD analysis project Ga0316608, IMG submission 207673) | Microbial mat bacterial communities from Middle Island sinkhole, Lake Huron, Michigan, United States - MIS.2016.152B | ecosystem: Environmental > Aquatic > Freshwater > Lake > Sediment... | reverse complement strand
GACAATAAAAAAAACCGTGACAATAGGCTGGTAACATCCCACCATAAAGTTAAATGGAGTGTGATTAAAATAACTCCGAGTAAGCGGTATTCGTGTTTAGGTGCGATGGATAAGGTCATGTTGTTCCAAAATTTAGACAGTGGTCAGCTAAATCAAGCGATTGGATTCTAAAAATCTTAGTAAATTTGGCACTACTTCAAAATTAAACCAGTGAATGCAGCAAATAGCACCAACAAAAGATGTTTATGGTAAAGAATAATGATTCTACTGCAAATTATCGGCAACAGATGCAACATCAATATTTAAGTTGGTTAAACTCTTCTAAATTCAATTGGTTGAGTTGCCAGTGTTAAATTGATCAGTATTTTTAGTATGTAAACCATTAATTTTATTGAAGACTGAACAATGATTTCTGGCAATTTTACCAATTTTTGAAATTTAGCACCTCAATATTTTAGCTAAGTTCTGGAGTATGGCTTAGAACTTGCAACTGGTCAAAATATTCGCTAAACAAATGCTTAGGTGTGAGAACTGCCATGTTTCAATCTTCACTGTATTATTCTACCAAATCTCTGCAACAAAAGTATCGAATGCTTGTGGTTGAGCCTGACGATGCCTTGGCACAGTTATTGACGAAGCATCTTGAATATTACGGTTTTAAAGTCTTTACGGCGCGCACAGAGTCTGAAGGGTTGATATTGCTAGAACAACGAGGCTTGCCGCATTTGGCGATTGTGGATGCGAAAATGGCGTTGCAACCGGGATTTACTTTTTGCCAACAGATTAAGCAATTTACTGATTTGCCAGTGATTATGTTGGTAGAACATCATGATGGGCTCGATTTAGAAGCGACAGGATGTTCAAGTGTGGATTTTCTAAGTGTTCGTCCACTGAAGATATTGGAACTTTTGGCGCATATTCAGCGAATTTTGCAAAAAGTGGGTAATTTTGCTTATTTACTCGATACTTATATTGAAGTGGATCACCGTTTGCGAGTCAACCTAGCCGCCAAACAGGTGAATGTTAATCAACAAATTATCAACTTAACTCCGATAGAAAACAAAATGTTACATATCCTAATCCGAGAAGCTGGGCAAATTGTCACGACCCGAGTTTTATTGAATAAATTGGCATTAAACAGCGAATCGTATGAAAACGGGTTAAGTTCTCACATTCTTAGTTTGCGACACAAGTTAGAAATCAATCCGTCAGACCCAAAATATATTTTAAGTCAATCAGGTATCGGTTATTACTTTGTAAATACAGTTCATTAATTTTGGGATGAGAAATAAAATAATTCTATTATTAGGGCGTTAAAAATCGCTCTGATCGTAAAACGCCTAAACTTCCCTTCAATTTCTTGTAACCCCAATTGATATTGCAGACAATTTTTTACATAAATATCTGGCAAATACGCGGGCTTGAATTTATTGAAAAGATTAGAACCTATTGATTTAAAAATTAATATTATTGATCTGCCCTTTCACCTCAAAAAAATATTTAGTTGGACTCTGCATAGTATAATATCGCTCATTTTAATCCTTGTCCCAGAGAATCACTTTGAGCAAAAAACTAATAAAATCAACATTGGTAGTTGGAAGTATGACTTTACTATCTCGTATTTTAGGATTTATTCGAGATGTGGTCATCGCTCAAACTTTTGGAGCCAATGCCAGTACCGACGCATTCTTGATTGCATTCAAAATTCCCAATTTCATGCGACGTTTGTTTGCTGAAGGAGCATTTTCCCAAGCTTTCACTCCTATTCTCAGTGAATACAAGACACAACGTGATCCAGAAGAAATAAAAAGCCTGATCGACCATGTCGCGGGAACATTGGGTGGATTATTGTTATTAATCAGTATATTAAGCATGTTAGCCGCGCCCCTACTGGTTTTTATTTTCGCGCCCGGTTTTATTCATTCGCCCGAAAAATTCGCCTTGACCGGGCAAATGCTCCAAATCACCTTTCCATATCTATTTTTCATAGCATTAACAGCGTTTGCCGGCAGTGTGTTGAACACTTATGGGCAATTTGCCATTCCCGCGTTTACTCCTGTATTGCTCAATGTGACAATGATTTTAGCGGCATGGTATCTCGCCCCCTATTTTACGCAACCTATTGTGGCATTAGCGTGGGGCGTATTTCTAGCGGGAATATTGCAGCTATTGTTTCAACTGCCCTTTTTGCAGCGTTTGCACCTGTTGCCACGTCCAAGATTGAATTTTAAGCATGAAGGCGTAATTCGGATTCGTAACTTAATGATTCCAGCACTGTTTGGTGTATCGGTCTCGCAAATTAATTTATTAGTCGATACGCTACTGGCTTCATTTTTAGTGACTGGCAGCGTGACTTGGTTGTACTATTCTGACCGTTTGATGGAGTTTCCGGTCGGAGTGTTTGGAATGGCATTGGCAACCGTCATTTTACCCAATTTATCCAAACAGATAGCGCAAGGCGATCAGGAAAGATTCGTGCTGACTTTAGATTGGGCGTTGCGTTGGACATTCATCGTGGTTATCCCCGCAACCGTTGGTTTAATGGTGATGGCGCAACCGATTTTAACTACGTTATTTCATAAAGGTCAATTTGGTCAACAAGATGTGATTATGACCACGCGTAGCCTACTGACTTACAGCATCGGCATGTTAGGATTTGTTTCAGTAAAAGTGTTGGCTTCAGGCTACTATGCCCGCCAAGACACGCGAACACCGGTAAGAATTGGGATAATTGCAATGATTACCAATATCTGCTTGAATCTTATCTTTATTTATCCGCTACAACACGCGGGGCTGGCATTATCGACCTCGCTCGCAGCACTGCTGAATTCATGGTTATTGTATCGCGGATTGCGCCAACAAAATGTTTACACTCCGCAAGCAGGTTGGTTGGCATTATTAGTGCGTATTGCGCTGGCAAATGTCGTGATGGCGGCGATTTTGTGGTGGGGGACGGGGGGCATAAACACGTTGCAATGGTGGTTGGGCATGGGTACTGGCGAACGAGCGTTGCGCCTGGTTATTTGGCTAACTATCGGTATGATAAGCTATTTTCTCGCTTTATTTATTTTTGGGCTGCGAATGTGTCACATTAATTTAAAACAAACTGGGCAAAATGCAAATTCTTCCCATTTGGATTAAAAGTGGTTTGAGACTAAAAATTAAACCATTTTTCGTTTCATTTTAATCGCAGCACAACCATCTGGATAATAATCTTTAACCAGTCGATAGGGACGATAACCAAGTTTTTCATAACGATAGCGCAGGGCTCGGTTATCTTCCCGTATTTCCAACAAAACTGTGTCTGCACCAAGAATTTGACAAGTTTGTTCCACACTTTTGAAGAGTAAATTAGCCACTCCCTTGCCTTGAAAATCAGGATGAACCGCTAAGGAATAAAAGCGACCTGCACTGAAATTGCGTCTGAACGTGATTTGTGCGTATCCAGCGAGTCTATCTGCTTGTTTACCAAGTAAAATAATTCCATTGGCGCGTCCGATTAGATGTTGAACTGCCGATTTGGTGAGCAGGGAGCTGTAAAATTTAGGATCAAAACAAATTTGTTCTAAGTCTAGGAGTTCATTGATATCTTTCGGTTCGACCAAACAAATCCGCCGATCAATTCCAACTTCCCACAGTTTTTCATTCGTCACTACTTGGGTTGTTTCATGAATCCGTACAATTTTTGACATGGCGTGATTTTGTAGTTATAGTGATTAAAATCAATAAATTATCAACAGAAAAGACCGTTTACGGATGGTCAAACTGGGTGAAAATCATAACATCAAGTTTATTAGATTGTCAATCAACTTCATTACCATAAAATTATTTGGATTCTCAGTTCAGTATAAACCAAATCAATTTATTATCAACAAATTAGATTGAATCGTTGCAAATTTGAGTCTTCAAGACGCAAAATACTGTGCTATGTAATAATATTGCCGATTTGCAATAGATAAGCCATGAAGATATGCAATACATTTATCATTACGTTGTGCAACTCAAAATATATGTTTCACAGTGTCATATTGTGAGAAAGAACCCAGTCATCAAAGCTGGATATTGAATCTTGAGAAAAAGGATATTTCCTTGCCAAATCTTAGTATTTTGGATCATAAGTTGTTACATTTCGATATGTTAGCCAAGGAGCAGATGGAACATTACCTGACCATGCTCAGTGTTGACATCAGCGATTACACCTTTGCTGCGAACTATATTTGGTTGGCAAATGTGAATGCGTTTTACAGCGTTATCAATGATACTTTTTGTCTCTTCGTCCTGACCGATGGTGAGTTATCCATGTTATTGCCGCCCTTGGGGGAACGGGAAAAGGTCTATGATGCGATGTTGCGTTGTTTTGAAATTATGAATGAAAACAATAGCTCGCATTATTATTCGCGGATTGACTATGTTCATGAAACCTTGCTTGAAGGCTTTGTCAATTACTTGGAAGAAGGGACATTAATTTATCACACCTTGGAAGACTATTTGATCGAAAAAGGGTTGGTAGATTACGTGTATCGCGCCGATGATCTGATTGAATTGCGCGGCAATGCTTATCACACTAAACGCAACGAAATCAATAAGTTCATTAAAGCCTATCCCGATTATCATATCGCAGTTTTAGACAGTAAAGTCCACGCTGATCGAATTACTTACTTGTTCAATAAATGGGTCAGTGATCGGGTCAAATACATGCCAAAAGGCGAGGTGGCACGCTTTCTCGAAGGAATTTATCAAGAACAACTTGCTATCAAACGGGTTTTAAAACATTATGGACAACTGAATTTAATCGGTATGGTGCTATTTATCAGTGGCGAATTGAAAGGGTTTACGGTGGGCGAACGCGTCAATCATGACACTGCGTCGATTATTATCGAAAAAACCGATTTTGAAGTGTTGGGCTGTGCGCAGTTTATTTTTAAGGAGTTTTGTAAAATCCTCAAAGACGAATATCACTGTCAATACATCAATGTAGGTGACGACATGGGCTTTGAAAATTTAAAAAAAGTCAAAATGTCTTACCGTCCCGCGAAATTGATACCAAAATATACGATTTATCAACGCTAACGTTAACCTCATTCTCCAGCCACTTTGCCCATGTCATTGTCAATCAATCGTTTGAAAATAATAGCGTTAGTTGCTCCAATGCACTCTCTACAATTCACTTATTTCGCGGTCGAGTTGCTTGACGAAATTTGTCACCGCTGCCAGTTATCTCACTGAAATAATTTAATTTTATATTGAATTATTGTTTTGAAAGCAACTCAGAGTATATTTTATTCAATTAATTAAGCAAGTGTTAGCAAGTATAATATTGTCAATTACCTCAAGACAAACACACAAACTTTGAAATCAATGGGTTACAATTCATGTCTTGCTTGAGTTTACTATGACAACTTTTTGAAATCGTTGAAATCAAAAAAATTTATACGCGCTTACCCTGTAAAAATTCTATCCATTGGGAAAATTACCGTTCAGACATTTTATCTAGCGTTATCTGTGGTAAAATCATCAGTTGAGCATTTTTCCACGACATTTTTTCAACGCGCACTACCCACGCATGATTCTTGAATGTCCCCGCTAACTCATTCAAATCATAGCAAAAGATCACTACGCCATGACATCTTCTTTCCCCTTACTTGAATCCATCAATTTTCCGGCTGAACTGCGTGAATTGCCCGAACATTTACTGCCTCAGTTGGCGCAAGAATTACGTGCTTTTCTGATTGACAGTTTGAGTCGCACGGGGGGGCATTTTTCCTCAAATTTGGGGGTTGTCGAGCTGACCATTGCCCTGCATTACGTGTTCAATACACCCGAAGATCGTTTGATTTGGGACGTGGGGCATCAGAGTTATCCCCATAAAATTCTGACTGGGCGGCGTGATCAAATGCACACTCTGCGCCAACTTTATGGAATTTCAGGCTTTCCAAAGCGCACCGAAAGTAATTATGACAGTTTTGGCGTGGGGCATTCAAGCACCTCCATTAGTGCCGCGCTGGGTATGGCAATTGCGGCGCACCGGCAACAACAACATCGCAAGGTGGTTGCCATTATTGGTGATGGGGCAATGACTGCGGGCATGGCGTTTGAGGCGTTGAATCATGCGGGCGGCGAGGGGGCAAATTTGCTGGTGATTTTGAATGACAATGACATGTCAATTTCGCCGAATGTGGGCGCGTTGTCGAATTACTTGGCGAAAATTTTATCAAGTAAATTCTATAGTTCGGTGCGTGAGGGCGGCAAACATGTTTTGAGCCATATTCCGCTACCGATGCGTGAATTGGTGAAACGGACGGAAGAACACGTAAAAGGCATGTTAATACAAGGAACGTTGTTTGAGGAATTGGGATTTAATTATATCGGTCCGGTCGATGGGCATGATTTACATAGCTTAATCACCACGTTACGCAACATGAAGGACTTGAACGGGCCCCAATTTTTGCACTTGGTGACTAAAAAAGGCAAGGGCTTTGCGGTCGCAGAACAAGAACCGTGTATTTATCATGGGGTCACTGCGTTCAATAAATTCACTGGCGAGATTGAAAAAAAGCCTGTTGCCACACCAACTTACACCCAAGTTTTTGGAAATTGGTTGTGCGATATGGCGGCGCAGGACGACAAATTGGTGGCGATTACCCCGGCGATGTGCGAGGGTTCGGGCATGGTGGATTTTGTACACCGCTATCCCCAACGGTTTTTCGACGTGGGAATTGCCGAGCAACACAGTGTGACATTGGCGGCGGGATTGGCGTGTGAGGGTTTAAAACCGGTGGTTGCGATTTATTCGACCTTTTTGCAGCGGGCGTATGATCAATTAATTCATGATGTTGCGCTTCAGCATTTGCCAATATTATTTGCGATAGATCGAGCCGGTTTAGTGGGCGCGGATGGTCCAACTCATGCGGGGGCTTTTGATCTGGCATTTTTGCGTTGCATCCCAGAAATGCTGATCATGACTCCCTCCGATGAAAACGAATGCTATCAAATGCTTAACACTGGATTTCAGTATCAAGCGGGACCCAGTGCTGTGCGTTATCCGCGAAGTTTTGGTGTGGGAATAACAATTGCGAAGAATTTTGCAACTTTACCGCTCGGACAGGCTGAAATTCGACGTGATGGGCAAAAGATCGCATTTTTAGTTTTTGGTACGTTGCTGCATGAAGTTTTAATTGTTGCAGAACAACTGGATGCAACGGTAATCAACATGCGCTTCGTCAAGCCGTTAGATACAGAAAAGGTGCTCGACGCGGCAAAGCAACATCAGTTGTTGGTCACGGTCGAAGAAGGTTGTATCATGGGCGGTGCGGGGAGCGCGGTGAATGAAATGTTGCACGCGCATGGAAAAATGGTGGCAGTGCTAAATTTGGGTTTGCCCGATAAATTTGTCGAACATGGCAGTCAAGCGGCATTATTAGCACAATGTGGGTTAGATCGCGGCGGGATTTTGCAGGCAGTTCAACAACGTCTGACTCAATTGGCTTCTGAAAAAATCTCATGAATATCATTCAACATCCAATTAAACCTGAAAAGCAAAAAGCATGGCATTGGAGAATGCACCAATACTTTACTAAACAAGCATCTAATGTAGTTGCTGAATACATTATGCACTACAGCAAAGAGGGTGACACGATTTTAGACCCTTTTGGTGGTACGGGAGTGACTGCAATTGAAGCCTTGCGCTTAAAACGAAAAGTAATCATTGTGGATATCAATCCATTGGCATGTTTCCTCGTGCGTCAAACCTGCCAACCAACTGATATTATTCTTTTTAAACAAGCCTTTACAGAACTGTCTGCCAAAGTAGAACGTTCAATTGAACTATTTTACGCCGCATCGAATGAAGAACTTGCCAAAGAAACCGTAGCCCATTGGTTTCCAAAGAATATTCCGTTGCCAAAAAATTCTGATTTTGCCCAAGTTGAAGATTTATTTACGCCAAGACAGTTGCACGCGTACGCGCTGATTTTTGCTGAAATACAAGCCATTGAAAATTTTGATATTCGTGAAATGATGAAATATGTTTTCACTGCAACTATGGCAAAGGTCAATTTGGGATATTTGCAAAATGATCGAGGGTTAGAAGGCGGCGCGTCAAGTATTTTAGTCACTTATCGTTATCACAAGCCAAAACAATTGGTTGAATTAAATGTTTGGAAAAATTTTGCTCGAAAATTTGGTTACATCGTACAGGGTAAGGAAAAATGGAATGCTTTGACCCAACAAATTAATATTTCTGAAAATTTACGAGTAATCAATGGTTCAGCATTGGAATTAAATCAGTTTATTGACGAAAACAGCATAGATTACATTTATACTGATCCGCCTTATGGGGGAAATATTGCTTATTTAGATTTATCAACGATGTGGAATGCGTGGTTAGGATTTCCGGTCACGACTGAGATGCGCGCGGCTGAAATTATTGAAGGGGGCGATTTAGAAAAGACTTCGGCGGATTACACCACGTTGTTTGCCAAAAGTTTTGAAGCGATGGGTAACGTGCTAAAAAAAGACGGTTGGCTCAGTTGCGTGTTTGCGCACAAGAAACTTGAATATTGGAACGTCATCATCGACAGTTGCGAAGAAAATGGGATGGAATTCAAAGGCTCAGTGTATCAACCGACCAACAATTCCTCGATGCACTACAAAAAAAATCCCGCGACCGTGTTATGCAGTCAACGAATTGCCAATTTCCAAAAAACTTTTATAAAATCACAACGTAGCAAACCAGACGACTTGCAAAAGTTTATTCTCAACGAAATGGAACGCACCTGTATCGAACAAGGCGGCGCGTCAATTGATCAAATTTATCAAAATGTTCTGGATCAACTGCTGCGTACTGAAAGCATGGGCGTGGCAAAGAAAAAAGGCTACCTCGCGCTCGAAAAATGGTTGGAAGATGACACTTTATTCGTTCATGAAGCCGATACCGCCATCTACTACGTGAAACAAGCCACTGATGAGCAAAATAAGCATGTTAAACAATATCTTAAACAGCGCGATGAGTTAAAAATCTATCTCCGCGAGATGCTCAAACGTAACGGTGCGATGACTTTAGATAATATTCACCAAGAAGTCTTTGAAATATTTAAAGAAGACAAACGTTTTCCGCTCAAAACGGGCTTATTCGACCTGTTGCACGAAGTTGCCAGCAAAAATGACAAAACGGGACGTTGGACGCTCAAAACCGAGCCGGCGGTACAAAACTTGTTATTTTCAAATCCCATAATTGTCGATAAATTAGTTAAAATTCAATCAGATGGTCACGATCATGCTGAAGTTATTTTTCGTTTGGTGCAGATTGGCAAATATTTAGGATTTAACAGTTGGATTGGTAAAAAAGAACAAGCCACGGATAGCTTTCAAGGGCAAAAATTCGCCGAGCTTTCCCTGCTCAAATTACCGCTCACTGTGGTCAGTTATGCCCAAAAAGAGAAAATTCAACAGATTGACGTGATTTGGTTCGATCAGCTGAATATCCCGCGTTATGCGTTTGAAGTGGAAGAATCGACCAGTATCGTTTCTGGATTGGATCGGTTCAAATATCTACTTGAAATACATCATGATTTGGCACAACACCTGTTCATTATTGCGCCCAAGTCGCGCCGTAAAAAATTGCAAGAAACCTTTACCACTTCAACTTACGTGGGTCATCCGTTGTACATGGAAAATAAAGTGCGCTTTGTATTTAAAGAAGATTTGATTAATTTTTATGATAAACATGTCAATCAAGATTTTGCCGAAATGGATTTACGAGTGCTTTCTAATTAAAAACAAATAGATATTTTTTCAAAGTGGTCGTCTCGTTTCCATTGCCTGCAACAAAAAGGTGATACACGACATTTTTAGCCATCCTATTGAATCTGAATTTTCACGTAACCAACCTTCAATATCTGCGTAACTCTGCATCATGAAATATCTTGCTATTGTATCCAAGTTATCCTTCATTTTTCTGCTCATGGTTTTCCATTTTAGTTTGGTTAAACAATGGGTTCACGCCTTTTCCAGCCCACCAATATTGACTAAATTGACAACGATTGACCCTATCATGATCCATTTTATGGCACCCATTCCGCCCGCGCCACCGTTGCCAATGCCGGTGCCCGATAAAAAACTTAATGTGAAAATGAAGTTGCCAAAATCTGAAGTAAAACAACAACAAAAATTGAATAAGTCGCCTATTTTACCTGTTCAGGTAGAAAAAGTTACCTTGCCACAGAATCTTCAAAAATCCAAGGTGCTCACGCCAAAAAAGCCCCCGATTGTTCCCAAAGAAAATTTAGTTAAAAAACAATCCGTTGCCAAAATTGCTGAAAAAGCTGTAGAAAAGCCAGTAACGACAGTTCCAGTTCCACCGCGGGTTAAAACTCAAACAGCAATCGCTCCAGCGACTACAGTTAAACAATCGACTCAAGCGGTGTCCCAAATTGTATCCCAAGTGTCATCTGATTCAAAAGTCGCTGTAATGCCAAAAAATGCTATTTCTCAATCTAATTCATCAGGTAAATCAACGAGTCAGAGCTTTGCAACAGCTCATCAAACACAATCTTATACGCCGCCCAATCATCGCGCCGCGTATTTGCACAATCCCAAACCTCATTATCCGGAAATTTCGCAACAATTAGAGGAACAAGGCACAGTACAGTTGTTAGTTTATGTGAGTTCTCTCGGTCAGGTCAGTCAAGTACAAGTAAAACATTCCAGTGGCTATTTACGTTTGGATATGGCTGCATTGCAAGCGGTGAAGCAATGGCAATTTGTTCCAGCAAAACAAGGAGATAAACCAATCACAGCAACAACCCTCGTTCCCATCACTTTTCGATTAGATGAAGAATAAATTATGGATTTTACAGAACTTTTTCAAAATATTTTAGTAAATTGGCAGAATTTGTTATTTTTTCCAAAAATGAATCCGAGTAGCGCATTTATTGTATTTTTGTTAATTGCGATGTCAATCACCAGTTGGTATCTCATTTTTAGGAAAATTGCGCAATTTATTTTACTTTTCCATCAATCGCTGCGTTGGCAACAATTTTTATCAGAACAAATTAAGCAAAATAGTGGGTTAGCCGCGCCGCCGCGTAGTTTTTTTGCCCATTCCTTTGCCATCGTATTTTATCGAATCCAAGCGACATTAGCCACTTATCCTCGCGAAATTCTGGTTTCTGAGTGGATTAACAAGACGCTACGCATGGAGTTGCAACAGGAAAAAATTCGTTTAGAAACAGGCTTAAATTGGTTGGCGAGCATTGGCAGTACCGCGCCATTTTTGGGATTGTTAGGCACGGTGCTAGAAATTTATATGGTGCTCAAAGGGTTAGGAGGAAATCATTCAATCAGTTTGGATGTTATTGCGCCGCCGATTGGTAATGCGTTGATTTTGACAGCAATGGGTTTGGCGGTTGCGATTCCCGCTGTATTGGGTTATAACGCGTTATTGCGCCTACATCGAATTTTTTTGCATCGGTTGGATAATTTTGGTCATCAGTTGCATATTTATTTGATTTTGAACGGAGTGGCTCGCGATGAATGAGGAGGAATTGGAATCGCCGTATCAACCGTTGGCGGAAATGAATATCATTCCGTTGGTCGATGTGATGTTGGTTTTATTGATAATTTTCATGATCACTGCACCGTTGTTTACCCCACATCTGCTGCAAGTGACATTGCCGGAAATCAGCACCACAACCACCACTGCGCCACCAACCACGATAAATTTAACTTTAGATGTACAGAATCGTTTATTTTTCAATGACAAGGAGTTGAGCGAAATGACATTGAATACACATTTGCAGCAGTGGGCTCAACAGCAACCGAAACCAATTGTTCATCTGTATGTGGATAAACAGGTGATTTATCAACGAATTGCTCATATATTGGCGTTGTTACAGAAGGCGGGAATTTCGCAAATCGGTTTGGCAGTGTTGGAAACTAAGTGAAAATCTGCCGGAACTTTAATTTTTCCTCTTGATTTTACAAGATAGAAGTACAAATTTAAATTTGTGCAAAGATGCTAACGATTTGATAGTTCAA
>Ga0316608_1000949_pt1 | contig 12041 bp, 10 predicted proteins | sample MIS2016152B_MG_FD_207673 | JGI IMG/M metagenome (GOLD analysis project Ga0316608, IMG submission 207673) | Microbial mat bacterial communities from Middle Island sinkhole, Lake Huron, Michigan, United States - MIS.2016.152B | ecosystem: Environmental > Aquatic > Freshwater > Lake > Sediment... | reverse complement strand
TTCTCATACAACATGACAGCCACACGATCATAGATATATCGGGGCGTCCAATGTTTATACGTTCTCATCGTAGTGCATCCTTTCTATTTTCTTCTTCAAAAGAGACTTCATAAAACACATTCCGGCTTTGAGCCTTGTCCGAGAATCCACTGATACACCGAAAGCATGTTTTCAGCAATCTGTGTCCAACCGAAATTTTTTTCAACAAAAATACGCCCGCGCGTTCCCATTTCCTGTCGTTCTACATCCGAAATCGCGGTTGCTTCCCTGATGGCATCTGCCAAAGGCTCTGCGCCGATATCAATCCACCAGCCGCAACGATGGGTTATCAAGCCTTCCCATGGTGCGCCTTTGGTGGTAATTACCGGGATACCGTAGGACAATGCTTCAGCCACCACAATGCCGAAATTCTCCGTAAAAGTCGGTAATATGAACAGATCAGCGTTGCGATACAGATCGGTTTTAGCTTCGCCTTCTACCGAACCCGCAAATTGAAATACATCCTGAAGTCCTGCCCGATGAATAGCAGCTTCAACTTCTTTTTTATGACCGCCTTCGTCAGGACCCGCTATCACCATACGCCATCCCTTCGGACGAGCTATCTGCCATGCTCTGACCAATTCCGATAAGCCTTTTACCGGATGGATACGACCCATAAACAGAGCAGTATGATTTTCAGTCCGTGTTTTTACAGACTCATGCCATATCGGAAGGTGAATGCCGTTGGGAATCATGGCAATCGGCTGTTTAAATCCCAGTTGACGGAGATTATCAGCCTCCCGCACCGAAGTTGCATGTAACACGCTTGCTGAAAGTAAATCTCTGTGTTGATAAAACTTCCATGCGATACGTTTTTTCCATGCTTTATATTGTAAAGCCCAGGGTTCAAGCATTCCATGAGTACTTATCATCAAAGGAATTTTCAATCGGCGGGCAACAATAGCCGCAGCATGGTTGGGCATAAGCCACAGTCCGTGATTGTGAATCAGGCTGGCTTTCGTTTCCAGACAGCGATTTACCAAAATTGTTCCGAAAGATGGCGTGTAAATCAGCCGGAGCAAGGGAAAATTTATCGCAGGAACATAAGTCATTGTTACAAAAGCTGATTGCGGAACAATATTTGCATCTTCCGATGCGTAATCCTGTGTAGCTATTTCGATTGACGCGCCTGATTTGCCCAGTTCTTCGCACAGAGAAGAAACGAGTATTGACGGACCGCCGGATGATGCTTTCAAAGCAGCAACAGTGTGCAGAATTTTAATATGCCTCAATGAGTTCATAAAATCAGTCCTTTTTGCTTAATGCCTCGTCAGAACGCTTATTTATGATTTCCGTTGCTCTGACAAAGCCTTTAATTTCATCAATATCGAAATTTCTGATTTTTTTTGCAGGTACTCCGGCAATGATAATATTTTCTTCCTCAAAAGATTTGTTAACTACTGAATTTGCGCCGATAACGATATTGTCAGACAATTTTATGCTACCGAATAATTTCGCGCCGGGTCCGATATAAATATTATTTCCCAATTGCGGAGCTGCGTCTCCGTCTGTTGCGGAAGCTCCGATATTCACGCAAACATGAATCCGGCAATTTTCTCCGATTTCTGCCTTTCCGCTGACAACAATCGTACCATGATGTGCAATGCTCAATCCTGGTCCGAATGAATTAAGAGGAATTGTAAATCCCAATCTGGCGGATAACTTTACGAACTTTCTGTAATGATACAAAAAAGAAGCCCATTCAAACCAATTTTTCTTTTTGTTTTTATAATACTCACACTTTCTCAGCAATCTCTGAAATTTCCATACCTCATCATCAGCGATGAACTCTTTCAGAATCACAGAAAGCGTTCTGACAGGTCTTTGCAAAGCAAGTCTGTCAGCCTCAAGATAAAATTCAAGGTCTTGTTTGCTGGTAATCGTTTTACGCGTCTTTTGTTCAGATTGCTGAAACTTTTCAAATGCTTCTGAAATAGTCTGCTCATAAACGGCAATCGCTGTTTTGCATTCATGCCATGAACGATACTGCCGCGCTTCATGAATAAGCTGTTCTTTCTCTTGTTCTGAATTCATCAATGTCAGAAAATGCTTTGACAAAGTTTCGGCATCGCCTGTTTCAAATCCCAATGCCGCACCCTGCTGGCACATCTGTTTTGCATCTGTGCTGCAAAAGCTTGTAATCACAGGAGTATCTGCAAACATGGCTTCCAATACCGAATTGGAAAACCCTTCATATTCCGAACATATCACATACGCAGAAGATTGACGAATCAATGGCAGGGGATTTTCTAGCCAGCCTATAAAAAACACCCGTTCCGCAATTCCCAAATCCTGTGCCAGTTGCTTAAGATTCGGCAATTCAGGACCATCACCCGCAATCACCATCGCGCAATCAATATCCTTTGGCAGCATAGCCATTGCCTCAATAGCAGTATCAATCCGTTTCATTTTTACCAGCCGCGAGACTACGGCAATTTTGTGTTTATGCCTGCTGATATGGCTGATATTAAGCGGCTGTTCCGCTTTTTCTATGACCTCATTTTCATTAATAATGTTCGGAATTCTTTTGGTAAGATTTTCCCTGACATTGAAATAATCAACAGATTCTCTGATGCCGTCAATCGAATTTGCAGCGAACATATCCGCGCTCTGATAAGCCATCTGCTGCAATATTCTTATAAACTCCCGTTTAAGACTTTTCGGCTGGCTGAGATAAGCTATGCCGGGTCTTGTAATTTCGCTTAAAATAAGTATCGGCTTTTTTGTGAAAACACGCGTTGCAAGCCATATCACCAGATTGGGATACAATCCGAATCCCATGATAACATCATATTGACCTTTCTGAATAATTTTCATCAGCCTGATGATGACTGCGGGATAGTCATACATGCTTTTCCATCCCAGAGACATCAGGTTCATATTTGAAGTATCTTCTGATATATTGCTGCTATGAAGCGTACACGCATGAGCAGTTCCTTTAAACAGATATCTGCAAAGGTTATAAAATCGTTTTTCCGCGCCGCCGTTTCTGATTGCGGGACCTACCAGTAATGTTTTAGGAATTTTATTCATAATATAAATACCTTAGAATCAGATAAGATCAACCAAAGAACAAAGCCCTGTCATGCTTTCTTCAACCACAATCCTTGCCCACAGTTCCAGACACAGAATTTGCCAAAGCCGCGTAGAATGATCTTCTTTTCCGTCTTTGTGTTCGGAAATAGCTTTCATAACCGGAGAAAGCTCAATCCAGCCCCATTGAACAGCGCGGCTGTCTGTCATCAGAACTGAAAGAGCTTTTGACAGCTTTCCTTTCCACCAATGTTTCATTGGCAGGACAAATCCCATTTTTTTGCGATAAATAACGGATTTCGGAATATATTTTGCAGCTATGCGCTTCAACAGCCATTTTCTTTGTCCGAACCGCAATTTCATCTTATCCGGCAATGCCCATGCCGCTTCTGCAAATTCATGGTCAAGAAAGGGCGAACGGACTTCCAAAGACGCTGCCATGCTGGCAATATCCACTTTGACTAAAAAATCATCCGGCAGTTGCACCTTGAAATCATCATAAAGCACCTGTATGAGAAACGACTCTTTGTCATTATTCCAAGTTCTGCTCTGACTGAACGAATTTACATCAGTTTTATAATTTTTCAGCACAGGTCCCTGTAATTCATTCAGATTGTTCAGCCAACTCAGAGAATTGGTATAAATAGGCGCGTTTTTCATCATGGATAACTGATTAAGGCTGTTCAATCGTTTGAAAAAACCGGACAACTGACTGTCTTTCAACGAATAACATAAAGCCGGAATAATGTTATGGCGTAAACGCTCAGGGATAATATCTCTGTATATCGAAGCATACCAGTTTGTTATGGCTCTGGAATAGCCTGCAAAAGACTCATCGCCTCCATCGCCGGTAAGACCGACCTTTACCGTCTTTCGGGATAATTCAGATACCAGATACGTCGGGATACAGGATGAATCTCCGTAAGGCTGTCCGTAATGCCATACCAGCATCGGAATAATCGAAAGCACATTATTTTCAGATAACATCAGTTCATTATGGGTCGAGCCGATCACCTTGGCAACCTGTTGTGCATATCTCAGTTCACTGAAATCGCTTTCAAGAAATCCTATCGAAAAGGTGTTGATACCGCTGCTATGTCTGGAAGCCAGAGTCATAATCAATGAAGAATCCACGCCGCCGCTTAAAAATCCGCCAACCGGCACATCTGCAATAAGACGATGTTTAACACTGTTTTCAAGCAGGTGTTCAATATATTCCTCTGCGTCTGTGTCGTTCATTTCCTTTATAGGAGAGTCAGGAAAATCCCAATACTGCCGGACAGATATTTTGCCGGTCTGAGTAACCGTCATCGTATGACCCGGCAAAAGCGAACTTACCTCATTCCATATTGTCTGAGGTCCCGGAATAAAGTTACAGGACAGAAAAGAATTCATAGCGTTATAATTCAGAGAAAAATGATCTTTCAATCCTGCTGTCAGTGCGATGATGGTGGATGCGAATACAAATCTTCCCGGAAGTTCGGCATAATACAGAGGCTTTTCTCCCAGCCTGTCGCGTGCGATGAAAAGACATTTTTTTTCCGAATCCCAGATCGCAAAAGCAAACATGCCATTGAGCTGAGAGACTATATCTTCTCCCCATTGCTCGTATCCGTGAAGAATCACTTCCGTATCGCTATCAGAGCGGAAGTTATGCCCCATATCAAGCAATCGCTGTCTCAATCCCTGATAATTATAGATTTCTCCGTTGAAAACGATTTTGACAGAGCCATCCTCGTTATCCATAGGACAGCGCCCTGCTGGGCTGAGATCAATGATGCTCAGACGCCGATGAACCAGACCGATAGTTTCATCGCTGTAAATGCCCTCATCATCAGGTCCCCGCTCTTTCATGGCTTCAGACATGCGATTCAGAACATATCCGTCTTTTCTGTGATGATTTATATAAAGTTCTCCGCCTATGCCGCACATGGAACACCCCGCTTTATAAATAGTTCTGATAAAATGATTTTGCCAGAAGACTGATCCTGCACACAAATACTCCCATACTTTCATCATAAGGCACTTCGATCCGTTTCAGACTGTGAAGATGCGAGTCCGCCGAATTCATGCCGTATTGCTGAGTAACCGCTGCCGAATATCCGGCTTTTTCAATAAGTTTTCGAGTTCTTTCATCCCAGTCTCCGTTGGGATAGGAAAAAAGAGTGCAAGGCTTTCCCAGTTCTGTTTCTATCCTTGATTTGGATACAGACAATTCTCTGATTGCCGCAGATTCGTCTATCGCAGGCAGAATGCTATGATACTCCGTATGAGATCCGAATACCACATTATTTTTGCTCATATCCATAATCTGCGTCCATATTAAAGGTTTTGATAAAGGTGTGCTGCCTACCTTAAGATGTTTTCTCAGTTCCTCAAGCAGTGAAAATCGTTCTTCTCCGGGCAGATGTTTCCATACTTTTTTTATTGATATAAGCGCGTCAATTTTTTTCCTTAACCCATCTAAAGGCAGCCTCACAGGATATTCAATAAACCGGGATTCGGTTTGCAGCAATGCTTCCATAATCTGCGTGGGCCATGGCGGTCTGCCCGTATCTATGAAATCAGTTGCGATAAAGATTGTTGTCGGTATCTGATGTTTTTTAGACACTTGGAACATCAGCGTATAATTATCCTCAAATCCGTCATCTATTGTAATTGCCGCCATGGGTTTTGAATCCGAATCGCCGTCTTTCAGCCTTTGAATTCCTTCTTCCAACGACACGAGCCTGTAATTTTTTTTCAGAAATATGACCTGCTTCTCGAATCTTGAAATAGGCTCAGAATTGAGCATAGTCATGGACGTATCTTCTGTAAATGAATGATAAGTCAGAATAATAAGTCCGTTTCTCTGCCTTTGCCGGGCAATCCACGTCAATCCTGCGAGATGCAGTGAATTATAGATGATTTCTTTGGCAACAGAGCGTATTTGCATAATTGTTCCCCCCTGAAAATCCCTTCCTTATTTTGCCGCAAACAGGATACTTTTTCTCAATTCATCAAGATTTTTTTCATAAGAGAAATCACAGGCTGTTGCTCTTGCCCGTTCAGCCATTGCTTTCTGATCCTGTTCAGGAAGTAAGAAATAATGTTTCAAAGCTGAAACATATACTTCGATATCGTCCGTCCCCGGAACAACATAACCGTTTTTTCCGTTATCCACAAGCCCGCCTGCTGCCGGTATATGGTCGTTGACAACACATATTTTTTTGCACAGCATTGCCTCATTAACAGCTCTTGCCCATGTTTCATAACGAGAAGTGAACAATACCGCATCGCTTGCCAGATAATACTTCACGGTCTCTTTGCTGGGACAGAATCCCGCAAAAAAGTATGAACCGTCAATAAGATTTTGCTTTGCGCTTTGTTTCATTTCCTCTGTCATGCGCCCTGATCCGACAATCAGAGCTTTCATCTGAGGATATTGCGCCTGCAATTCTGAAAATACCTGCATGGCAATATCAGGACCCTTAAACCAGTTGTGCTGACAGATAAATAACATAACCTTAGCATCGTTACCCCATCCGAGAGAATCACGCAATTTTACAGCTTCAGCCGCAATTTCTTCCTTATCAGACTCATTCAGAAAAAAATGCGTATCAATCGAATATGGCACGAAAAACATCTGCTTTTCAGAAATTCCGGCATGTTTTAAGACTTTTTTGCTGTAAGAGCCTCCGTAATGATGCGCCTGAAACAGATTGAAAACAATATTGCGAAATGGTCTCATAATATCCGCTTTGATGCCGCGACGCGGGTCTTTATAATAATTCAGTGTACCTCTGTGAATCTGAGGAAGATTATGCAGCCGGTTTGAAAGTATAAGCTTTATCGCTCCGGGCCATGAATATCCGTAAATCAACATAACATCGGTCTTCCATAAATATGCCTCTTTACGAAGTTCTTTCGGAGAAGCGCATAATACAGACTCATATCCTGACAGCATATCTTCTCCCCATATGATCTTCTTCTGATACTCGGTATCATAACGCCCAACGCCTTCCGTAGCTCGGAGATAAAAGACTCTCAGATCAATATCATCTAATTCGGAACACAGACGATATAACGGAACTTCAAAGTGCGATATTGATTCGGTAACTATTGCAACTCTTACACGTTTCATATTAAACTCCTTTTTTGACAATACAATGATAACCGGCAACAAACTCCTGACGATCATCCAGCATATCCAAGGGATATTCCAAAATTTTTATGGTTTTCTTCAATATCAGTATCCATAAAAGCAAGGGGGATAAGATAATTTTTATTGCCAATTGCTTGGACTTATAAAGTCTGACAAAGTATTCAAGGACATTGCCTAAACATCTGAAGTATCCTCCGGTCGGTTTTATACTGACAATTTCAAGTCCGCATGAATGAAATAAATGCTCAAATCCGTATTTTGTGTATCGGAAAAAGTCATTCGGCGCGTGATGTATAGGATGTATGAACGGCGAAGTAACCGCCATAACTGCGCCCGGCTTCATTACCCGCGTCAATTCCCTAAGAACTTTTTCAGGATACCGTACATGCTCCAATACCTGAAAAAAAATAACCACATCACAACTGGAATCAGATATTGGCACTTCATGCAGATCAGCCAATATTGTCGGTTTATGTTTCCAGCCTTCATATCCTGTCGAATCATCCCCTGCAAAAATATCAACGCCGATATATTGCGTTTCCGCAGGAAGTAATTCTCTGACATTTCCCTCGCCGCATCCGGCATCTAACACAACTGCTCCGGGAACTGCTTTTTCAATCCATTGCCTGCCAAACTCTTTTCCTGATCCGAATCCCATTTTATCAAGATAGATATGGGCAAACTCTGATTTGATTCTGTCAACGATTTGTCTGAACATTTCATCACTCCTTTACATATCGGGCAATATAATCTGTTGCCAAGTTCGGATGCGGTGCAAGGCAGTCTGCGGCATAACACATTATGTTGCAGATTATGACGCCTATAACCGAAAGATGTTTTAATATGGAATACATGCTGAGTTTTCCCATAAGATATGTATTCCACAGCATGGCAAAACGGTTGAATCCTCCGCCCAGCCGGATCACTTCTTTGCGCTCAAACCCGACTTTTAGGGCAAGATAGTCAAGCCCGGCAGGCATGATGCGAAAATAATCATACGGCATATCATGTTCGGGATAACAGACCGATTCATAGACAATCAGGCGTCCGCCGGGCTTTAATACTCTTCGGATTTCATTCAGACAAATTTCCGGCTCCGGCAAATCTGAGAGTGCCTGAAACACCAACACACAATCTGCCGAATTGTCATCAAGCAGGATTTGCCGCATATCCGCCTTTATAACCTCATCATCCGATGGCTGATAGTCCATACGGATATATTTTTCGGCGTATTGAAAAAAAATCCTAAACGGGCTTTCACCGCATCCCAAATCCAACACTGTTCCTGTTTCAGTAGCTCCCCAAGTTTTCAGAACGGGAAGAAGATATCGCCCGTTGATCCAGTTCTTTCCTGTTATTCGGGAAAATGTTTCGATTTTTTTCATTTATAGACTCCCTCTGTTGATTCGCTTAAAAGCATTATATTCTCTGCGGATGCCTAAAGCTGTGAGAATATTGAGATGAGTAATCAGAAAACACAGAGAATGCAAAAATACCCACATTCGGATTAAATCTGTTGTAATAGATTGAAAAGTCTGACCCGGATCAATAAGTGCCACAATTATTGACATCAGCAGAACTTTATTTCTTGCGCCATGTAGCGCAGGATACATTGATCTTATAACAAGGTTGGCAAAGATAATTCCGATGAAGAACATTCCGAAATATATGCTAATATATCCCCATGCCCAGTAAAAACTTCCTATCAGAGTTACCGAAACTCCTCCGTACGTCAATCCGCTCATTATGGCAACATCACCCGAATTCAAATATACGGGTTTGTCTGTGAACACAGACCTGGGAGCGAATGAATATAGCGGAATAAGAAGATTTTCTATCGGCTGCAAATAGGGAGATTTTCCTCCTGTGAGAGTAAAAACATGCTCAAGAGAAGTAATATAAGCCAAACGTCCCATTATACTGCTTGTGGTATCGTAATCTTTATGCTTCTCAAAAATTGTCAGAATTGCCTCAAAAAACATATCAGCCTGATGAGCCACGGAAGAGAAAACATTACCGCTGAATTCATGATATATAGGGGTATTTCTGACAATCACCCGATAATTTGTTACAACTTGAAAAGTCAGGTAAATAACTCCGGCAGCAAATATCCCCACAAAGAAGTGTTTGGCTGAGAGTTTCTTTTTTGTTAAGGAAACCGAAATAGCAATACATACAAGCAATGAAAGCACAAGAGCTTTAGAGCCTGCTCCGATAATAAATATGATATGGATAAAAAGAATGATATAAAAAATAACATCAAGCATTTTATCGCGTGAAGACTGTTTCAGCAAAAAATAAATGAGAAAGAAACCATATCTCATTTCTACCATATAACTTAATAGCTGACGGACTGTGGAAGCTTCATAAGTAAATCTGCTCTCAACAAAAGTGTATGGCACACCTCCGTGAATTATCAGTGTTATAATCAATCCGGTGATGACAAGTAATCCCAAAGATTTTGCGAATACCAGCGTATGTTCCCTTTCTATTTCACTCTCAAGGATATCCGCTTTTTCAGATTTGACATACATCTTCGTCAGAAAATATGCCAGCATAAGACATGAAAATCCGCGATAAGCCCATATTATTGACTTTTCGGCATGAGATAAATAGTAAAATGTATAAGAATCTTCATAATATCCCTTGAACAAGACAGCCAAAGGACCTCCGAAAGCATACGTCAGACTTACCATGACTATCGGATCAAAAAAATCAAGCTCTTTTGTAATGAATGTCGTATGAATCAAAGGCACAAGCGTCAGCAGCGTAAAGCAAATCGGAGTTATGCCTTCCTGAAACGGAATCATAGACGGCAAAGAAAACAGAATCGTCAATATAATCGCAGGAAAGTATTTCCCTGTATTATCATTATAAGTCAGTATTGTTTTCATACTTTTCCTCCTTCCGGCTCTGCATAAATTCTGAAACGGAGATAAATATTTGCAATAAGATTTCTCAAAATACCGAATATCTCAATGATTGTTGAACTATCCAATCCCCACCAATTTCTGAACGACAAATTCATCGTTTTTTGAAAATACCATGTCAGATAAATCAGAGCCGCAATATCCGAAAGCAGAATTGCGATTCCCACGCCGACAAGTTCCATCTGACGGAACAAATATCCCGCAGATGTTACAAATACGCAGAGGGCTATGGCTTCTGCCAAAGTTCCTGCTTTTGTCTTTCCCATGCCTCTCAGATTGTAAATCATAATCTTTCGAATTCCTTTGAAGATAAATGCGATAAACAGAACAATAGTGATAAACACTGCTGATTCATAAGCTTTTCCGAACAAGAACGGCAACAGATATGGCGATATGGCTGCCATGATCAGATTGCAGCAGATCAGCAGTATGACCGAATACCGCAGACTTCGGGCAATAAGCAAAGATTGAGAACTTGCCGTATCAAGTTTGGAAATATAAGGAAATATCACTGTCGTAAATGTCTGAGTAAGTATCCCCAGTCCTGCGGATGCCACTGCCAACGCAACCGTATAAAGTCCGAGAGTGGTATTATCCGAAAGCAGAATAATGATCAGCTTGTCCGCTTCCGCATTTGCAAACATAAAAAGATTTGTAATCTGAAACTTTAATCCCATTGAAAGTATTTCTTTGGCTTCTTTGCGTATCGGCAAGGAAAACCCGATGATGTTTTTATCTCTTAAAAAATATGCTCTTGAAAATGCGGTTATAAATGTGGTCAGTAAAGCCGCATAAGCAAGATAAGTAACTGTAAGATATCCTGATGTCCAAAGCCATAATACGGATAAAATATAAAGCATAGGCTGCATGAGTCTGAGAAGGTTGAACCTGACAAAGTCCAACCTTCCCTGATCCAAAGCTAAAAGATTAATCGTAAAAAGAGAAAACGGGATAAAGATAATAGCGTAAAATTGTGTTAAGGGTATAAATTCTAATCTGGTATTGCCTAATAAATAAGGAATTAAAGGATATGCAATAAAACAATTAATGATTGCCAGATAAAGAGATAACCATATTGCCGCAGATCGTATGTATTTTGAATCCGATCCGGGCAGACTGATCCGATAAGCAATGGATTCATTGATACTTAAAGTACCCACGCCTGCGATAAAGTGGGGCCAGAACAATACGGACGCCAATGCTCCCCGACCTTCCGGCTGCAACAATCTGCCCAAAAGGATGCTGTTTCCAATCCCCAGCACAAGAGATAAAATATTGCTGACAAATGTTAACAGCCACGCATGAGAAATTCGTTTCATAATTTATGATCGTCCGTAGTAAGAATTGATGAATAAGCATCTTGTTGATTCTGCTTATCTCATGTAACCGGAAAGCAGGCAATAAGATGAGAATGGTATTGACAGGTAGGAATTCCCTCATTGATTCGGCATAAGCAGATTCATAAAAGTTCTTTCTCAAGCAAATCAATCAGTTCAATAATGCTCAATATCCGACCCGGAACGATCTGAGTTTCGCTGCCTATATGAATATGATGGGGAAAATTCGGCAAATCGGGAAAATGTTTTGCGTTATCCCATCGCTTCTTCAAAACTTGCTGCGTCGGATCTATCCACTGATAACGATACCGTCGGACGCATACTTCGTCATCCTGAATCACAAAGTACTCAGCAAGCAGTTCAAGATGCTGTCGAATTGATTGACGCATCTCGAAAAACGAGCTACATACCGTAAAAACAGTCGAGTACTACGGTTCGCCATGGCTTCATCGAGTTGATACAAAAGTATCCTCCGTCATCTGATACAGAGCTTTAAGGCTGGCATTTGATTCGGCTGACTCTGATTTCATGGAAACATTCTGTAAATATCTTTTCTGT
>Ga0316608_1000948_pt1 | contig 12051 bp, 9 predicted proteins | sample MIS2016152B_MG_FD_207673 | JGI IMG/M metagenome (GOLD analysis project Ga0316608, IMG submission 207673) | Microbial mat bacterial communities from Middle Island sinkhole, Lake Huron, Michigan, United States - MIS.2016.152B | ecosystem: Environmental > Aquatic > Freshwater > Lake > Sediment... | reverse complement strand
CTGAAAATTGCTATTCCCGGAAAAATGACTACTGCAAATTTGCTTCTAAGTATTGCATATCCTGAAGCAAAAAATAAAATTGAGTATTTATTTTCAGATATAGAAGAAGTTGTTAATAGCAACGAAGTTGATGCTGGATTAATAATTCACGAAAGCAGATTTACTTACGAAAAAAAAGGCCTCAGAAAAATTGTAGATTTAGGTGAATTTTGGGAACATAAAACAAAATCAACCATTCCTTTAGGGGGAATAATTGCAAACAGAAGATTAACCAATGATACAATTTTTAAAATAAACAGAGTTCTGAAAAGAAGTATAGAATTTGCATTTAAAAATCCTCACGAAAGTGTAAATTTTATAAGAAAATATGCACAGGAAATTGACGAACAAGTTATGTTTAAGCATATTGAATTGTATGTAAACAATTTTACATTAGAACTTGGCGAAGAAGGAAAAAAATCAATAAAAAATCTTTTTCAATATGCTCAAAATCTGAAATTAATTCCCAGTTTACCTGAGAAAATTTTTATTAATTCGTAGTTAAAAATTACTTTCATGTACAAAATTTTTGAAAGAAAAACTGAATTTGTAACAAAAAAAAATATACATTTGCTAGAAATTGAATTGAAAAAAAATAAAATAATTATACAACTTAAATTTAATTAAATAATGAAAATAAAATCAATTAAAGCAGCTGAAATGTTGGATTCTAGAGGAAACCCAACAGTAGAAGTACAAATGACATTAGAAAACGGAATTTCTGCAAACGCAATGGTTCCATCAGGTGCATCAACAGGTGAAAGAGAAGCAGTTGAACTTAGAGATGGCGACAAAAAACGTTACGGAGGAAAAGGAGTTCTAAAAGCTGTTGAAAACGTAAATTCAATAATTGCACCAGCATTAGTTGGCTACAATGTATATGAACAAAGAAAGTTAGATTATGCAATGATTGAACTTGATGGTACGCCAAACAAAGCAAAACTTGGTGCAAATGCAATTTTGGGTGTTTCTTTAGCAGCAGCTCATCTTGCAGCTAAAAATTTTAATATGCCTTTATACAGATATTTAGGAGGTGTAAACGCTTCTTTACTTCCAGTACCTGCATTAAATGTTATAAACGGTGGTGCACATGCTGATAACAATGTAGATTTTCAAGAATTTATGATTGCAGCTCATAATACAAATTCATTCAAAGAATCAATAAGAATGAGTGCTGAAGTTTTTCATGCTTTAAAAAAAGTATTAAAAGATAAAGGCTATAATACAGGTGTTGGCGATGAAGGAGGATACGCTCCTGGTTTAAAATCAAACGAAGAAGCTTTAGAAGTAATTTTAAAAGCAATTGAATTAGCTGGTTACAGACCTGGTGAAGATATTTCAATTTGTTTAGACCCTGCAACAAGCGAAATTTTTGATGCATCAACCGGAAAATATTATTTCAAAAAATCTGACAAATCATACAAAACTTCTGAAGAAATGGTTGATTTGTGGAAAACATGGGTTTCTAAATATCCAATTGTTTCTATCGAAGACGGTATGGCACAACAAGATTGGGCTGGTTGGCAACTAATGACCAAAGAATTGGGAAACAAAATTGAAATTGTTGGCGATGATTTATTATGCACAAATAAAGCTATTCTACAAGAAGCTATAAATAAAGATGCTTGTAATTCTGTTTTAATTAAAGTTAACCAAATTGGTTCACTTACAGAAACTCTTGAAACCATTGAGTTAGCACTAAAAAATCATTTCAATTATTTTATTTCTCATCGTTCTGGCGAAACCGAAGACACAACAATTGCCGACATTGCAGTTGCAACCATGGCAGGTCATATAAAAACTGGCTCGGCATCAAGAAGTGAACGTATTGCAAAATTCAACCAACTTATCAGAATCGAAAACTCACTTGGCGACATGGCACGTTTTGCAGGTATTAAAGCTTTTAAAAATGCTTAAATAATTGTAATATAATAACATATTTCTTAGAAAAGCAACATTATACATACTTTGTAAAATGTTGCTTTTTGTATTAATACCAGCATTTCTATTAATGAATGAACATCACTAATATTTAAACTCATAAAATGACATTTTCAAATTAACTAATTTCCTATCAACCTAAAAACCTAACTACCTAACTACCTAAAATCCTAGAATCCTAAAATCCTAACTACCTAACAACCTAAAATCCTAAAATCCTAACAACCAAAAATCCTAACAACCTAACTACCAAAAATCCTAAAAACCTAAAAACCTAAAAAAAATGATTGTATATATATAACATTTTTTAACATAATTCAATCAAATAATTTTCATAATTTTACAAATTAATATTCCAGATAAATAAACATTAATTATTATAATGTTTTGAATTATATAAAAAAAAGTAATTTTGAAAATAAATTATAAACTTTAAAAAAAAATTGAATGAAAAAATTTACTTTTATACTAGTTATATTAACTTCAACAGCAATCTTCTTAACTAATTGCAATTCGGTTTCAGAAGCAAGTAAACAAGGAGATGTTTTTTACGAAATTATAAAAAGTAAAAAATTTGAAGAAATTATTCCTTTACTAGACGTAATAGCCCTTGATGCAACTCCAAAAGAGCAATGGATTAGAGGATTAGAAAATAATTACTCGGAAAGAGGTAAAATTGAAAGTTTTGAAAGAACCGGCTTTTCAACAAGTATCGAAAACGATTTGAACCTAATTAAACTAGATTATAGTGTAACCTATACAACAGGCACTTACAAAGAACAACTAGAACTAATTAGTAGAAAAGATAACTTTAAAGTTGTAACTTATAAATTTTCAGTAAAATAGATTTTACATTAAATTTATTTATTTTTATATTTAAATTTTTGAATTGTAAATTGTTTTGAATTTTATATATATTCTTTCATATCAAAATAATAAACATTTATAAATCTAAAAAATATTTATAAATTTTTTAAAAAAAATTATTAAATATTTCAATTATTAAACTTTTATAATTCTTCATTATTTCAAATAATTTAAAAAAATATTTATAAAAATTTAGAAGTAAGACATTGATTTATAAGTAAATTATGTGATTAAATAATTTAACAAAACAACTGAAAATACAACTTGTGAATAATACAAAAGATGAAGTAATAATCAAAATTAAAAGCATTTGCTCTAGAAAAGAACTTTCTGTTTTTGAAGTTAAAGAGAAACTTTATGCGATGAAAATTACAGAGCTGGATTTTGATGAAATAATTCAAGAGCTTAAAAATGAGAATTTTATTAACGAAGAAAGATTCGCTTTAGCATTTACAAATGATAAATATAGATTTAACAAATGGGGTCTGAAAAAAATTAAATACGAATTAAAATCACGCCGAATTGCCGAAAAAAATATCAATATGGCTTTTGAAACAATTGATTATAACGAATACTCAGAAATGATAAAATCCGAAATCAAAAAAAAAATAAAAACAATAAAAACAAAAGATAAAAACGAATTAAAAAATAAAATTTTTAACTTTGCACAACAACGAGGTTACGAAACAAATTTAATATCAGAAGTATTAAGAGAAAATTTAAATAATGGAAATTAATTCAAACGATAATCTAAGAAATATTTTAGCTGTAGATGATAACGAGGGAAATCTTCTTTTGATTCAAAAAATTTTGAAAAATAAATACAACGTAATTTCATGTTCTTCAGGTGATATTGCACTTGAAAATGTAAATAAATTAAAAATTGATTTAATATTACTTGATATAATGATGTCTGGAATGGACGGTTTTGAACTTTGCCAAATTTTAAAAACCGACCACAAAACCAACGAAATTCCAGTTATTTTTCTAACAGCCAGAACCGATTCTGAAAGTATTGTTCAGGGATTTAATTTAGGAGCAGTCGATTATATTACAAAACCTTTTAACAAACTCGAACTTTTAGCCAAAGTAAAAAATCATATTCGGTTAAAGTTATCAAAAGAACTAATTCATTTAGAACTAATTAATAGACTAAATGCCGAAAATAAAATTAAAGAGCAAGAACTGACTTTGCGAAGCATTTTAGAAAACTCTTACGATTCAATCATAATTTTTGATACAAACCGTAAAATAATAAATGCAAACAAAAGCAGTTTAACAAATTTAAATTATACCTTAGATGAAATTACAAAACTTAAATTTGAAGATATTTTAACCGAAAAACATAAATCAATAATAATAGAAGAATTTAACAATGTTTTAGAAACCCGAAAACATTCAACAATTGAATGTTTTCTAAAATCAAAAGAAAATAATCAAATTCCTGCTGAAATAAATATCAATCTGATAAAAATTACGAATAAAAATGTAGTATTAAGCATAATCAGAGATATTACCGAGCGTAAACAAATGGAACGCAAAATAGTAAGCACAATATTTAAAACAGAAGAACGAGAAAGAGCACGTTTTTCAAAAGATGTTCACGATGGTTTGGGTGCATTGCTTTCAAGCATCAAAATATATTTAAATTTAGTTCTAAGTCAAAAACTTTCACAAGCAGAATTTGAAAATTATCTGATATATGCACGTGGACTTGTTGATGAAACAATTATATCGGCAAGAGAAATTGCAAATAATTTAAGACCAACTACATTAACACGTTTTGGATTAATAGAGTCTCTTACACAATTTTTCGAAAAATTTAACAAAACAGGAATATTAAAAGTTGATTTTCATTACAATGATTTTGAAAATATACTACCAAATGAAATAGAAATAATTGTGTTCAGAATAATAAATGAAATTGTAAATAATGCATTAATTCATTCAAAATCAAATTATTTATATATTTCTCTCAAAAATATAAAAAACAAATTATTTATTCAGTATGTAGATGATGGAATAGGTTTTGATATATCTAAAGTTTTAACAGATAATAAAGGAACAGGATTAAACAATATTACATCAAGATTAAATTCTATTGGAGGCACAATAAATATGCAAAGTAATGTTAACAATGGAGTTAAGCTAAATATTGAAATTCCACTCGAGACAATTTAAAAACAAATAAAACATTTTAAATAATAAAATGAGAAAAATTATCTTAGTAGATGATAAAATCGTGTACCGTAATGCAATAAAAACCTTATTGCTTAAAATTGGTAATGTTAACATAATAGGAGAAGCATCAAACGGAAATGAATTTCTTAAAATTTTGGAAACCCAACAACCGGAAGTTGTCTTTATGGACATCGAAATGCCTGACTTAAATGGTATTGATGCGACAAAACTCGCTATTCAAAACAATAAAAACATCATTATTATTGGATTATCAATGTACGACAATCCAAAGTATATCGAAGATTTAATAAAAGCCGGAGCAAAAGGTTATTTACTTAAACTTAGCGACAATATTCAGATATTCAAAGAAATAATTGCAAATCCAAATAATAGAATTTTTTACTCAAAAGAAATTGAAAGACGCAAAAACGTAGGAATTACAACAAAACAGACCGTATTAATTGCAGACGACTTTGAAAACACAAGATATGTAATTGAATTTACACTTTTACAAGCAGATTACGAAGTTATTAAAGCCGTTGACGGACAAGATGCTATTAGATATTTTAATGGACAAAAAATTGATTTGCTGATAACTGACCTCCACATGCCGCGTATGAACGGTTTTGAATTGATTGAGGAAGTTAAAAAAATTGAACTATATAACAGAATACCTATTTTATTGTTAACCACTGAAGTAAGCAAAGAAAAAAAGATTTATGCAAAAAAACTCGGAATTACAGGTTGGATTCAAAAACCGTTTGTTATTGATAAATTTCTGTCAACGGTAAAAAAAGTTTTGCAATAATAATTTTTGATTTCTTCTAAAATTAAATTAATTTTAAACATATTTTAATCCATTAACTTGATTTTAAAACATGCTCGAACAATTCAAACAACGATTTATTGAAGAAGTAATTGATTTACTTAATAGCTTAGAAAAGACCCTTTTAGCACTCGAGAAGGATTTAAATAATATTGAGCTAAGCCGTGAAGTTTTCAGAATTATGCATACAATCAAAGGCTCTGCCGGTATGTATGATTTAAAAAAAACGGTAGAAGTAACACACAAATTAGAAACTATTTATGCAGCAATTAGAGATAATAAAGCTGTTTTGTCAGATAAAATTTTAACTCTCACTTTCAAATCTATCGACTTTCTTAGAAATTTGATAACAACCGATTCTGAAGCTAGTGTTAATATCGCTGAAATTAATAACTTTGTTCAACAAGTTCAAAATCAGATAAACGAATTAGAAAACAATACAACCGAAAATAAAAACAAAACAGAAGACATTATAGAATTATTTGGCGAAGAAGATAATAATGAAGACATTGAAATATTCCAAGTTACCGAAAAAAGAAATTCTACTTATTACATTATTTTTAAGCCAGATGCAGATATTAACCAAAGAGGAATTAATATAAAAACAATACTGGACGAAATTGAACAAAAACCGAGTCACAAAATATATGCTCATTCTCTACCCGAAGACAAACTTCTTGAGGATAAATTTTTTATGTTTTGGGAAATATTTATTTCAACTTCTGAAAGTTTAGAAAACATAAACGAAATTTTTCTTTTTGTACAAGACGAAGTCGAAATTACAAAAATTGCCGATACAAATATTCTCGAAAACAATGATTTTATCAAAAAAATAGATGAATTATTTAACGAAAATTTTCAAATTGAATTAAATCAGTTAATTAAAATAGCCGATTTTTATAATATAGTAATTCCTGATAAACAAGTTGTTGAAAAAAGAATCGAAGAAGTTAAAAAATCTGTAGATGGAAATATTATTGAACACCAAATCGCAATTAGCGAACAAAAAACTTCAAATATTAAAGTATCATCCGAAAAATTAGATGAACTTATGAATCTTGTCAGCGAACTAGTTACAACCAAAGCTGAGTTGGATTTATTTGCAGACGAATTACAAAACGAATTTTTAAACACTATTTCCGAAAAAATTGATAAGATAATAAATAATTTACGAAATAATGCTTTAAGTATCAGACTTATTCCTATTGAAAGTGTAATGCTTCGGTTCGAAAGACTTGTCAGAGATTTATCTCTTGAATTAGGTAAAGAAGTCGATTTTATAGCTGAAGGAACAGATACTGAATTAGATAAAAATATTATTGACAACCTTTCAATTCCGCTGATGCACATTATACGTAATGCCGTTGACCATGGAATTGAAACACTTGAAAGAAGAAAACAACTTGGCAAAACAGAAATTGGAATAATTAGATTTGTAGCATTTTATTCTGGTGCAAATGTTTTCATTCAGGTTCGTGATGATGGAGCAGGTATTAATCCAGCTGAAATACTCGAAAAAGCAATTCAAAGCGGATTTGTAACACAAGGACAAACATTAACAAACAAAGAAATATTCGACCTTATTTTTCTTCCCGGATTTTCTACAGCTCAAAAAATAACCGGAATCTCTGGACGTGGTGTAGGAATGGACGTTGTCAAAAAAACTATAATTGATTTACGTGGCGAAATTGAAGTAGATTCCGAAGTTAATCTTGGAACAAGTGTTACAATTAAACTTCCGTTAACACTTTCAATTGTTGATACTTTACTTGTGTCTGTAGGAAACTCAAAACTGCTGATTCCATTATCCTATGTTGATAGCTGTGGACAAATTCTTCATTCCGAAATTGCTGATAAACAGAATCAAAGATTAATTTTCAACAACGAATATATTCCTTATATTTATTTACGCGAAAAATTTTTAATAGAAGGTGATGCTCCCGAATACGAAAGTATTATATTTGTAAAACACAAAGACCGAAAAATTGCATTAATTTTTGATAATATAATTGGAGAACATCAAGCAGTATTAAAACCATTAGGCGAAATATTTTTAAAGCAGGAGTTTATTTCAGGTGGAAGTATTCTGGGAGATAGTAGCGTTGCTTTAATACTAGATACAAATAAGTTAATTAAACAATATACATAAAATCATAAAAATGTAAATAAAGGAATTTGTAATAAAACACATTGTTTTTTTGTTGAAATTGTTATTTTTACAAATTATTAATATCTTAATTATTGATTTTTTTTTATCATCATTACAATTACTTATTAAAAAAATATTCAAAAGTCGTAACATATAAATATTTTAGATTATGATTAACGAAAAAAACTCATTTTTGTCATTTTGTCTTGCCGATGAAACATTTGCAATAAATGTAAAGAAAGTATTGGAAGTACTTCAATTACAAAAAATAACCAGAGTTCCACAAACACCTGATTATGTTAGAGGTGTTATTAACTTTAGAGGTGAAATTCTTCCGGTGGTTGATACAAGACTTAAATTTAATATGCCACAGATTGAAGACAATCCAAGAACTATAATTATTGTTTTAGACCTAGAAGTAAAAGGTAAAGAAATAAAAATTGGAGCTATTGCAGATGCTGTAAAAGATGTTATTGATATTAAAGAAATTGATATTAAAGATATTCCAGAAATGGGAAGTAGATATAATACAGATTTTATATACGGAATGATTAGATTTGAAGAAGAATTTGTAATGATACTGGATATCGACAAAGTTTTTTCAGTAGAGGAAATTAGCATGGTTAGAAATGTATCCGAAAACAATGGAGATGGAGTAGTTATCAAACTAGACGACGACGACGATACTGAAAAAGAATAACATCTTTTATTCAATATATTGAATTTTATACATTTAACACCTAGTTTCAATTTATTAAAAAATAAATTTAAATCTAACAATTTGTTCTTAAAAATTGGTTAGAAATTTGATAGTTTTTCAGATTTGAAATAATTCATTTACCAAATATGGTTTTTCACTTAAAACGCTATAATTTTAAAAAAGTTTTTACTACTTTTTTTATAACGATTCTCTGTTTAAATCTTTATGCACAAGATTCTTTAGAAATTTATTCCGAAGAACTGTTTACTAATTTTGACGATGTAAATTATTCCGAACAAAATTTACAGATAATTGAAAAAATTTACAACATCTGTTATTCATATCAACCAACACAAGCAATAGAATTTTGTGCTTTGGCTATAAATCTATGTAAAAACTTGCCCGACAGTCTCGAACGCAAATCTTACTGGCTCACAAAAATGGGCGATATGCACTTCGAAAATCAGAATTATTCGTTTGCAATGAAAAATTACAGAAATGCCTACGAAATTTATCAAAATCTAAAAGACAAAAAAAATACTGCATACAGTTTAATTAACATTGGAAATACATTTGTTTCACAATATGATTACGCATTAAGATACTACAAAAGAGCAGACAGTATTCTACATCAAATAAATGATACACTTGGACTTATTACAGTAAAATACAGATACGGTTATATAAAATATTTGAAAGATGAAATAGACACAGCATTCACAATATTGTATGATGCTCAATATCTTGCAAATAAATTTGGAAACCTCGAATTAATTGCACAATCCGATCTGTTTTTAGCTTTTGCATACACACAAGACCAGGAACCCGACAGTGCAATAAAATTCTACAACTTAGCACTCGATAACTTTAAAAAAAATTCTGATACATACAATGTTGGAAAAATATATTACGCCCTTGGAGCAATATATTTTGAAGAAGAAAATTATGACGAATCCGAAAATCAATACAATATGTCGCTTGATATTTTTCTTAATCTTAATTCTGATTACTGGAAAGCGAATATTTTTAATAATTTAGGAAGAATTTACTTTATTAAAGACAATAATTCGGAGGCAGAAAAATTTGCATTTAAAACTCTCGAAATTTGCGAATTGTATTTTGACGAATTTAATCTTCAAAAAAGAGATGCATATTTACTTCTTTCCGAAATATATGAAGAAAAAAATAATGTTACAAAAGCTCATGAATTTCTGAAAAAATATACAGAAATAAGTATTCTTGTTCAGGACGCAGAAATTGACAAACAACAATCTCAATTACAAGCATATTTAGAAACAGAAAATATCGAAAAAGAAATTGAAATTCTGAAAAAAGAAGATGCCCTGAAAGAACAAAAATTACAAGCAAATAAAATTCAGACAATTGGATTAATTGCAGTTCTGATTTTGTTCTTAGCATTCAGTATCTACTATTTCTATTCGAGCAAAAAAGAAAAAAGAGTTAATAATTTATTAATTGCTCAAAACGAAGAAATTAATCTTCAGAAAAAAGAAATAGAATCTCAATCTAAAATTTTGGAAAAGGCTAACAGGGCAATAATGAAACAAAAAGATGAGATTGAAAAAAAGACAATTAAAATAACTCACAGCATAAATTATGCAAGTAGAATTCAGTTTGCAATGCTGTCAAATATTCATGTTTTAAACGAAAATTTTGTTGATAATTTTGTCTTCTTCAAACCAAAAGAAGCTGTAAGTGGAGATTTTTACTGGTTTTCGGTTGTAAAAGACAATGCATCTCCTTCTCTTTTCAGGAAAAAAACAGACATGGACGAATCAACCAAAATTGTTGTTGCTGTGGTTGATTGTACCGGACATGGAGTTCCTGGAGCATTTATGTCAATGCTTGGTGATGCATATCTAAACCAGATAATTAATCTTCAAAAAATTACCGAACCCGACAAAATTTTATCCGAACTTCATAAAGCTATCAGACTTACTTTACAACAGCAAGAAACTGATAATAACGATGGTATGGATTTAGCTTTATGTGTTATCGACAAAAGCAAAAAAACATTGAAATTTGCAGGGGCAAAAAATCCTTTAATTTATATACAAGGCGATAAAACCGAACGAATTAACGGAGATTTAATGTCAATTGGTGGTTTGCAGAAAGAAAAAGTCAGACATTTTACAACTTACACCGTTGACATTACTGTTGAAACATCAATATATTTATTTTCTGATGGTTATCAAGACCAGTTTGGTGGTAAATATGGACGTAAATTTATGGCTAAACCTTTCAGAGATATACTTTTTGAAAATAACAAACTTCCTTTTGCAGAACAGAAAAAAATTCTTGCAAATAATTTAAAAAAATGGCAAGGAAAATATCCACAAATGGATGATATTACCGTTATAGGAATTAAAATCTAAACATTTTCCAACAAAATTAATATATTTTCATATTATATTATTATTATTGTAACTGTGTTTAACTAAAATTTACTAATTATGAAAATCAAAAGTATTTTATTATCAGTTATTATAGCTATATTTATCATTTCATGCGGTGGAAATACTTCTCAGTCACAAACCGAAAATACAGATTCTGAAGAACAATACGGAGAACCAGAAGGCGACCAACAAGCACAGATTGAAGAAGTTAAAGCAATGCTAACAGCATCTGATATACCTACATGGGACGATGGAAATAATTATTTCTTCTTCCGTGCCGACGGAACAATGGGAGGCGGTGATGCTTCAGGTGAACCTTCAATGTACGAAGGAAAATGGAAACTTGAAAACTATCAGTTTTACTGGAAAAAAGATTCTGAACAAAATTGGACAGAGGTAAGTATTGAAACAGACGGAGTTGATATACTAGTTGATGGAGTAAGATACAAAAAAGCTTCCTATTAATTTTTTGATAGCGTAAATTAATAATGACTTAACATCAAACAAACCAAACTGTCATCCAGTATGGAACTCTTTGATGTATGCAGTAAAGTTATAAAAAGTATATCTGAAAGATTGAATGTAAATATATTACAACAAATTTACTTTTTATTTCAATAAAAGCAAAAATCCACGAGTTCATTTCATGATGACATGATTTTTGGAAAAGTCACTACTTTTGTACAAAATCAATTTTTTAACAAAAGCCTTTTTTTGTTTACAGATTAAAAATTAAAGTCGGATTTTGTAATCCGACTTTTTATATTTATAAGTAACCACACAAATTTATAGAATAATACTTTATAATTTCAGAACTCCTGCCCCTTATTTTATATTTCAATTACTTACAAAAATTAGTTCGTAAACAAAAAAGTTGCATATTTGCAAAAAAAAGATTGATCAAATGCAACTGCAACTACCAATATTTCCG
>Ga0316608_1000946_pt1 | contig 12063 bp, 9 predicted proteins | sample MIS2016152B_MG_FD_207673 | JGI IMG/M metagenome (GOLD analysis project Ga0316608, IMG submission 207673) | Microbial mat bacterial communities from Middle Island sinkhole, Lake Huron, Michigan, United States - MIS.2016.152B | ecosystem: Environmental > Aquatic > Freshwater > Lake > Sediment... | reverse complement strand
TAAAACAATGTAGCAAACAAAAACATACAGTTAAATAAAAAAGTATTTACAATTTGAAAAATCTAATTATAAATACCTTAAATTTAGCAATTTAAAAATTAACCTGATGGCTATGGTGAAAACACCTCAAAGGTGCAGTAGTGTTTTTGATGTCGGTTTAGTATTACAGTCATTACGGAATAATCTTGTCTTAAAAGTTTATACAAAAGTAAATTCTTGCAAACATTTATTTACAAAAAAATATTCACTTCTTCAATTTTTCTATTTATGGAATCTCCTAAAAAAGAACACAAAAGAGTTAACTCAGATATTTTGAGAAATGATAAAAAAAAAGTCAATTTCCTCTAAATATACTTTTTATTCAGTTTAATTATTTCGGTTTCGCCCGAAAATGAATTATGAGATATTCTTCTACTTGCATTGCCTTCTGTATCCATTTTTGAGATAACAAATTTATTGGATTTAAGTAAGTTTAATGTGGCTTCTACATTTCTTTTTCCAACTGCATACGAAAAATTAAATAAATCAGATCCTCCGTACAACGAAACTTTTAATTCGCGGAAATTTATATTATACTTATTTAAATATCTCATTATAAATCTAAAAACACATGGAAGATATTTAAAATATTTTTTATCATCTAAATTAAAAAAACAAGTTTGAGTGCAAACGGTAAGACAATTATCGAATGGTTTGTCGGGGAGAACGATGTGTGTAAAAATACTTAATTTAAGTTCGGGGTGATGAAAAATTACTGAAACACAAGAACCTAAATCTGTCCAAAGTATTGAAGGCTTATGCGAAATAATTATTTCTCCAGCATTTACGTATATTTTTTCAAAATCCACTTTTACAATATTTTATAAATTGATTTCCAAGCCTTCGTCAGCTAATATTGTTTTTTCGAATACAGTTTTTGCTTCTTGCAAAAGTATATCAAGATGTACGTATCGAGAAGAAAAATGTCCAATAATTAACTGTTTAACGTTAGCTTTTTTTGCAAGATTTGCTGCTTGTTCTGCTGTTGTATGTCCTGTTTCTTTTGCAAGTTTTAATTTAGATTTGTCATAAGTTGCTTCATGATACAGAATATCAGCATTTTCCATATACTTAATATTTTTTTCCAGCGAAACTGTATCTGTACAAAAAACATACTTTTTTGGTTCCGGAGGGTCTAAAGTAAGATTTTTATTCAGCAATATTGTACCATCTTCCAATTCTATATCAAGACCTTTTTTTAGTTTTAATATCTGTTCAATAGATAGTTTATAAAATGGAATTAGGTCTTTTCTAATTTTTTGTTCACGTTTTTCGGGATTTTCTCTGAAAATAAATCCCCAGCATGAAATGCGATGTTTTTGTGGAAAACTTTCAACTATCACTTTATTATCTTCGTACAAAACTTGGTTTGTTCGATGATTAAGATGATGGAAAACGAGCTTAAATTTTAAATCCTCTCTATTTAAAGGTGCACTTTCACCAGAGAACATTTTTTCGAGCTGAGGGTGTGAGTATATGTGTAAATCAGATTTTCGTCCAAGTAAATCAAATGTTGAAATAAGCCCAAATAAACCAAAAAAGTGGTCGCCATGCAGATGGCTTATAAAGATATTATTTATCCTCGAAAATTGGAGTTTGTATCTTCTAAGTTGTATTTGAGTACCTTCTCCGCAATCAATTAAAAAAAACCGCTCATGTATATTTAGAGCATGAGCGGTAGGAAAACGTTTTGAAGTAGGCAATGCGGAACTGCTACCTAAAATTTTCAAACAAAAAGTCATTAATAATTTATCTCCACAAAAATCTATTGCTCAGATTCTTTTTCTTTTTTATTGATTAATTCTTCTGCATTTTTTACTGTATCAGTAATATTAAGTACTGTATCTAACTGAGAAATAGAGATTAATCTTTCAACCGCAGTTTGAAGACCTGTTAGCACAAACACTCCTTTTGCATTTTTACAAAGTCTGTTTGCAACTAAAATAGCACTTAATCCTGATGAATCACAATAACGTGAGTCGCTTAAATCAATAATAATGTTTTTTTCGCCATTTCCGGCAATTAAAACAAGTTCCGATTTGATAGTTGGAGCGATATGTGTATCAAGCTTTTCAACTAAAACTTTAATTAGAGTGTAATTATCTAACTTTTGTATTTCAAATTTGTTTTCAAACATATTATTTATTTTTTTTAGATTTAATTCTGAAAACTATTCAGAATCTTCACCTTCTTCTAATTGACTTTTTAACTTTTCTAAATCGGTGATATCACCAAGTGTTGTTTTTTCGATATTGATTTTAACTTTCTTTTGAACTTTTTTGTTTTTATCAGAAGCAGTAGTTGTAGTACTTGTTGCTTTTTCTTCAGCTTTTTTCTTATCTTCCCAAACTTTTGTATGTGATAAAATTATTCTTTTTGCTGCTTTTGAAAATTCAATAACTTTAAATTCTAATTTCTCTTCAACTTTAGCCTGAGTTTTATCTTCTTTAGCTAAATGTCTTAATGATGCAAATCCTTCAACACCATAAGGTAAAGCTATTGTAGCTCCTTTATCGAAAATATTTACAATTGTTCCTTCGTGTACTGAATCTACATTAAAAATAGTTTCAAATACGTCCCAAGGATTTTCTTCAAGTTGTTTGTGTCCTAAACTTAATCTACGGTTTTCTTTGTCAATTTCTAATACAACAACTTCAATATCACTATTAATAGCAGTAAATTCAGCAGGGTGTTTAATTTTCTTAGTCCACGATAAATCAGATATATGAATTAAACCATCAACACCTTCTTCAATTTCTACGAATACGCCAAAGTTAGTGAAATTTCTTACTTTTGCAACATGTTTTGAACCAATATTATATTTTTCTTCGATTTTATCCCAAGGGTCTGTTTTTAATTGTTTAATACCCAAAGACATCTTTCTTTCATCGCGGTCTAAAGTTAATATTACTGCTTCAACTTCGTTGCCTACGCTAAGGAATTCCTGTGCACTTCTTAGATGTTGTGACCACGACATTTCTGATACGTGAATTAAACCTTCAACTCCGGTTGCAATTTCAACAAAAGCACCATAATCAGCCAAAACAACTACTCTTCCTTTAACTTTATCACCAACTTTTAATTCAACATTTAATGAATCCCATGGGTGAGGTGTTAATTGTTTTAAACCTAAAGCTATACGTTTCTTTTCGTCGTCAAAATCAAGAATTACAACATTTAATTTTTCGTCTAATTTAACAATTTCTTCAGGATGTGAAACGCGTCCCCATGATAAATCTGTAATGTGGATTAATCCATCAACACCACCTAAATCAATAAATACTCCGTAAGAAGTTATATTTTTAACAGTTCCTTCAAGAACCTGTCCTTTTTCTAATTTAGAAATAATTTCTTTTTTCTGTTGTTCTAATTCTGCTTCTATTAATGCTTTGTGAGAAACTACTACGTTTTTGTATTCGTGGTTAATTTTTACAACTTTAAATTCCATTGTTTTACCAACATATACATCGTAATCTCTGATTGGTTTAACATCAATTTGAGAACCTGGTAAGAAGGCTTCAATACCAAATACATCAACTATCATACCGCCTTTTGTACGACATTTAATGTAACCTTTTATTATTTCGTCTTTTTCTAATGATTCATTTACTCTATCCCAAGATCTTAATGCTCTGGCTTTTTTGTGTGATAAAATAAGCTGTCCGTTTTTATCTTCTTGATTTTCAACGTAAACTTCAACTTTTTCGCCAATTTTTAATTCAGGATTGTATCTGAATTCGTTTAAACTTACAATTCCTTCTGATTTGTAGCCAATGTTTATAACTACTTCGCGGCTTGTAATTTGGATAACAGTTCCAATTAATACTTCACTTTCTGTAATTGTTGATAAAGTTTTGTTGTAAACAGCTTCTAGTTCGCCTCTGTTTTCGCCTTTTGTACTTATTGTATCATTTTCAACATTATCCCAGTCGAAATCTGTTACTGAAGCGTTTGATACTTTTTGTTTTTCAATTAATATTTCTTCGTAAATTTCTTCATCTAAATCTTCTTCGATATCGTCATCTTCTTCTTCAATTTCCTCTTCAATTTCTTCTTCAACTTCTTCATTCTGAAGGTCTAATTCTTCATTTTCAATAAATTCATCATCTTTTGATGAGTTAAATTTTAATTCTTTTTCGTTCATTTAGTTTAAATTTTACTTTTTAAATTGGTTAGACATTATGTATAGATATATAAAAAAGAATGCAAAAATAATAATTTTATTAATTAATTTACAATATTGTATATTTTTTTTCTGTTTTTTTTACAATAATATTTCTCATTATGTAGTCATTATTTTCACATGAATATATAAATATTTGATTAAATGACTTTTAAAAAATAATAATTTATATCTTTTAAAAAATATATTTTGGTTCTACTTTATGAACTTATCCAAATCAGATAAACAAAAAAATAAAAAATGCGAATTTAGATTTGGATTTTCAAACTTTATATAATACACTGTAAATAAATGTAAAATAAACTTGTGTAAAAAGTGAAAAACTCAAAGTTGCAAATATGAAAAAATAAAGTATTCAGTTTTTCATCTTTACATTTATAACTTATTCATTTAAAATACATAAGTGTCTCAGAACATGACATCCTTTTTTTTTTATTTTTAACACTTAATTCGCATTATTACTAAATCAATGACAATATTTTTTATATAAACAGTTTAAAATTAATTATTTAATATACGTTTAAACATAGTTATAAACTTTTTTTACAGAGTTTAGGAATTATTGATTTAAAACTTTTGCCTGAATATTAATTGATTCGATATGAATTTCTTTAAAAATATTTTCGATGAAATTTCCAGACAATCCAAGTTTTTCGGCTTTATCTTTACGTGTTTGCATAATTTCGTTCCAACGGTTTATCTGCAAAATACTTAGTTTGTTATCTCGTTTATACATTCCTATTTTTTCGGAAAGTTGCATTCTTTTTCCAAGAACGTCAATCAGAAGTTCGTCAATTAAGTCAATTTCGCCTCTTATTTCGGTAATTTTCTGATTTACAGGAATATTTCCGAAATTTTCGGTAGAAATGTGCAGTCTTTCAATTATATCATTTAGCTCATTTGGTGTAAGTTGTTGTTCTTTATCACTTAATGCTTCACAAGGGTTTATATGCGATTCAATCATTAATCCACCAAAATTGAAATCAACTGATTTTTGTGCAACTTCGTATATAAGGTCTTTATTACCAGTAATATGACTTGGATCGCAAATCATCAGCAAATCAGGAAATCTTCTTTTAAGTTCAATTGCAATTTGCCAGTGAGGGTTATTTCTGTATTTTGTTTTTTCCCAAGTCGAAAAACCTCTGTGAATTACTCCAACTTTTGTAAGTCCTGCATTTTTAATACGTTCTATTGCTCCAATCCATAAATCCATGTCAGGACTAATAGGATTTTTTATCAATACCGGAATATCTGTACCTTTAAGAGCATCAGCAATTTCCTGAACCCCAAAAGGTGTAGTTGTAGTTCTTGCACCAATCCACAAAATATCTATTCCAAACTTCAAAGCTTCGTAAACATGTTTTGCAGTAGCAACTTCGGTTGTAACCGGAAGATGAAGTTCGTTTTTTACATTTCTCAACCATTCAAGTCCTACATTTCCAACGCCTTCAAATTTTCCAGGTAATGTTCGGGGTTTCCATATACCGGCTCTAAAAACGTGAACTTTATTCAATTTTTTAAGTTCGGTTGCAGTCTGCATAACTTGTTCTTCGGTTTCGGCACTGCAAGGACCAGATATTATTAGCTGACTTCTAGTATTTTTAGTATTTTTAAATAGTTCGGATATTTGTTCTATTGTTTTCATATTCACGATTTTTAATTATTTTAAATCAATTAAATTTTTTATTTCATTTGCTTCGGTTAATTTAATATTCAATGTTTCTGAATTTGAATTTTGTATTAACGATTTGTATTCTAACAAATTATCAATAAAAATATCTAATGCTTGCAGAATATTTTCCGAATTTTTAAGAAATATTGGTATCCACATTTCGGGTGAACTTTTTGCTAATCTTACAGTTGAAGCAAAACCGCTACCTGCTAATGTAAAAACCGAGCTATGCAAATTATTATTATTAATTACAGTATTTGCCAGTGCAAAAGATAAAACATGCGATAAATGAGAAACATAAGCCAAATTTTTATCATGTTCGTCAGCATCAATAAATTTAGTATTCATTTTTAAAACCGAAAAAATTTCTTTGGCTTTTTCTAGTACCGATTTTTCGGATAATTCTGATTCACAGATTAAATTCATTTTATTGTCGAATAAACCTTCAATTGCCGATTGGGGTCCGTTATATTCTGTTCCGGCAATTGGGTGTGCTGCAACAAATTGCTTTCTATTTTTGTGATTTCTGATTTTTTGGCAAATGTCTTTTTTCGTAGAGCCAACATCTATCACAACTGTATTATTATCAACATTATTTAAAATTTCAGGTAATAAATCTTCAATAAATTTTACGGGAATACATAAAAAAACAAAATCGGCATTTGCAAAACATTCATTCATTTCCGAAACTTTATCGACAATATTATTTTCCAATGCAAATTGCAGATTTTTTTTGCTGAAATCTACAGCAGTAATAATACAATTCATTCTTTTTTTTAGAGTTACAGCAATTGAGCTTCCAATATGTCCAATACCGATAATTGTAATATTTTTTGTCATTTTTTTTGAATTAATAATTGTTTTTGATTCTGATAAATGCTTCATTTAATGTAACTTCATTTGCACACAACGAAATTCTGATGTATTTATCGCCATTACTTCCAAAAATATTTCCGGGAGTTATAAAAACTTTTGTTTTCGAAAATATTTCGTCCGAAAACTTTTCTGCATTTTCAATTTTTTCGGGAATTCGAGCCCAGATAAATAATCCGGTTTGCTCATTTTTGAATGTACATTTGAGTTGATTTATAATACTTTCTGCTATTATTCTTCGTCGTTTGTAAATTTGATTTACTTTTTCGTTCCAGCTTTTATCTAAATTAAGTGCTTTAACTGCTGCAAGTTGCAAAGGCAAAAACATTCCGGAATCAATATTTGATTTTATATTCAGAATATTTTTTATAAACTCCTTATTACCTGATATTACACCTATTCGCCACCCAGCCATATTATGCGATTTACTTAAAGAATTTAATTCCAAAGCAATATTTTCTGAATCGGGAACTGATAAAATACTCAAAGGATTTTGGTTTAATATCAAACTGTAAGCATTATCGTTTACAATTAAAATTTTGTGTTTTAGTCCAAATTGCACTAATTTTGAAAATAATTCCATGTTACCTGCTGTCCCAGTTGGCATATTTGGATAATTTACCCACATTATTTTAACATTTTTTAAATCAGATTTTTCTATTTCTTCAAAAACAGGAAAATAATTATTTTTTTCGTTTAAATTGTAATAAATTATTTTCGCACCGGCAATTTTTGCAGCATTTGCATAAGCCGGATAACCCGGATTTGGAACCAAAACACTCTCTCCTTCATTAACATAAGCAAGAGTTGTATGTATAATTCCTTCTTTTGAACCGATTAAAGGTAAAATTTCATTTTCGGGATTAAGATTTACGTTATAAATTCGTTTATACCATTCAGAAAAAGATGTTCTTAATTCTTTTGCACTGTTATATTTCTGATAACCATGATTTTTAGGATTTAGACTTTCCTCGTTTAAAGTACTAATTACATTTCCATCGGGCATCAAATCAGGGTTTCCAATTCCTAAGTTTATATTAGGAAAATCAGGAGTATTTAAAGCTTCTATTTCACTCAGTTTTTTCGAAAAATAGTATTCGCTTATTGACTTTGTTCTGTTAGCTATTTCAATCATTGTTAGAGTTTTATATTAATAGTTGATTAAATAATTTCAATTCCTTCTTTGTATTCTCCCAAAACTTTCAGTTCTAGAGTTTGCGACAAAATTATTTTCAATGCCTTTTCATAAATTTCTAAATTATCTACAATTAGGTCGATATAAAATTCGTATTTCCATTTTGCACCAAGTACAGGAAGTGATTCAATTTTTGTGAGATTTAAATTGTATTTTGCAGTTGTATTTAAAACATCTGCCAAACTACCAACTTTATGAGGAAGAGTAAAATACAATGAAACTTTGTTGAAATTTATGTTTAAATTCTCTTTTTCTACAATTAAAAACCGAGTATAATTCTCTTTATTATTTTCGATACTTTCGGCAATAATTTCGAGTCCGTAAATGTCGGCTGCCATCGAACAACCAATTGTTGCAATTCCGGGTTTGTTTTCTTCCGAAATTTCTTTTGCAGAAAGTGCTGTATCAACACTTTCAGATGCCTTAATATGACTGAATTTGTTCAAAAAATCCGTACACTGAGCCAAAGCCATTGAATGTGATTTTATTTCGGAAATATTTTCAATTTTCTGACCTTTTAAGCCGATTAAATTCTGAACTATCCGTAAATAAATTTCTCCGGTAATTTTAAAGTTATGATTTTTAAGTAATTTATAATTGTTATGAATACTTCCGGCAACGCTGTTTTCTATTGCTAATAAAATGCTATCAACTTCATTGTTAGCTAATAAAGTAAACATATCAGAAAACTGTCCGCAGCAAACAATTTCAACCGGATTGTTAAAATAATTATTTAAAGCCAAATGATGAAAACTACCGTGCCAACCTTGAATTGCAATTTTTTGCTTTTTCATTTTTTATTTCTTAGTTTAAGTGAATAAAAAAAAGCCCCGAAAAAAAGGGCTTTATATTTTGTAATTATCAGTAAACACAATAATACTCAAACCCGTTTATTTTGAGGAAAATAAAAGAAGTAAAAGTAATATTGAGTATTTAATGAATTATTCATCTTTTTATATTAATTTGAAACTGCAATCTACAATAAGTTTTTTAAGAATCAAATTTTTTTGGTTTAAAATGTTAAACTTAACGCTATCTTATTAATATTATTGAAATTGAATTAGTCGATTTTTTCATTCATTAAATAATAATCCAAAATATTTTTTTTAACCAATTTTCATTTTACATTTGCTCAACAATTAATGATTTTGTAGAATTTTACAATTTTCATTTAATCGGGGGTGCCTAAATATTTCGGGCTGAGAACATACCCTTTTTACCGTGCCGGTAATTCTGCATTGGGAGAAGATTTTAAGCCTCATATCCGTACCCTGAATTTTAACTAATTTAAATCATAAAAAAATGAAACGGATAACTTTTTTAACATTTTTTATTTTTCTAAATTCTCTGATTTTTGCTCAATACGATATTTCGGGAACTATAAAAGATGAAGATAATGAAATACTTATTGGAGCAAATGTTATTATAGAGAGTACATTAACCGGAGTATCAAGTAATACGAAAGGTGAATATTCTTTTAGCAACATAAAAAGCGGTGAATATTTTCTAAGAGCTTCATTTATTGGCTACGAACCCCAAATTATAAAAGTAGTTTTGAACGAGAAAACAACAGTAGATTTTGTACTTTACAAAAGTGCAACTATTACAGAAGAAGTTATAGTTCAGGCAACTAGAGCTGGAGATAAATCACCGCTTGCCTTTACTACAATAAAAAAAGAAGAGCTAAACAAAGAAAATATGGGTCAGGATATTCCAACTCTTTTAAAATTACAACCTTCGCTTGTTATGTCATCTGATGCAGGTACCGGAATTGGATATTCTCAGTTTTGGATTAGAGGAACTGACATTAGTCGTATTAACGTTACTCTAAACGGAATACCTATGAATGATGCAGAATCTCATGGCGTTTGGTGGGTTGATATTCCTGATTTTGCGTCTTCTGTTGAAGATATTCAAATTCAACGAGGTGTGGGAACTTCTACTAACGGTGCCGGTGCTTTTGGAGCTACAGTTAATTTGCAAACATCAAATACAGAGAAGGTTGCATATGCCGAAATTGGTAGTTCGTATGGTTCATTTAACACTTTAAAAACTACAGTTAAAGCCGGAAGCGGACTTTTAAATAATCATTTTGTTTTTGATGCCAGATTATCCCAAATTAAATCTGATGGTTTTATTGACAGAGCTTGGTCTGATTTAAAATCTTATTATCTTTCAGGAGCTTACGTATCAGATAAAACTATTTTTCGTGTTAATGTTTTTACAGGATGGGAAGAAACTTATCAGTCGTGGAATGGGATACCAAAAGTTAGATTAGAAAATAATGAAGCAGGAATGAAGGAATATCTTGACAATTGGTTATACTCTGAGCAAGAATACGATAACATGATAAATTCAAATCAGAGAACCTATAATTTATATACTTATGATAATCAGATTGACCACTACCAACAAGATTATTATCAGGCTTTTCTGGTGCATAAATTTACAAAAAATATAACTTTTAATTCTGCAATTCATTTAACAAAAGGAAAGGGCTATTACGAAGAATTTAAAAACGACCAGAGTTTTGAAGATTATCAGATGGCAGATGTTATAACAGAAAAAGATACAATTAGTTCTGGTAATTTAATTCGCCGTAAATGGCTTGATAATTATTTTTACGGAGTAACTTATTCGCTTAATTATTTTTACAGAAAAATAAATGCAACTATTGGAGGAGCTTGTAATCAATATATTGGAAATCATTTTGGTGAAGTAATCTGGTCGCAATTTGCCGGAAATTCCGAAATAAGACACGAATGGTATAGAAATAAAGGCATTAAAAATGATTTTAACATTTATGCAAAAATAAATTTACAACTAACAGACTGGCTCAATATTTTTGCTGATGTACAATATCGAAAAATAAATCACGATATTAACGGAATTGATGACGATTTGAGAGATATTACTCAATATCACGATTTTAACTTTTTTAATCCAAAATTCGGATTGTATTTTGATATTGAAAATAATCAAGGTGCATTTATTTCATATTCAATTGGTAACAGAGAACCTAAACGTAGTGATTTTGTTGATGCACCTGAGTTTAGAAAGCCTCTGGCTGAAACACTATTTGATTATGAAGCCGGTTACAATTTTAAACTTTCAGATTTTAAACTCGATTTAAATCTATTTTACATGGATTATAAAAATCAACTTGTAATGACGGGAGAAATAAATGATGTTGGCTCGCCTATAATGGTAAATGTTCCAAGAAGTTATAGAGCAGGAATTGAAATTTCGACTTCAGTAAATTTATTTGATATTATTGACTGGGGTACAAGTTATACTATTTCGCAAAATAAAATAATTAATTTTACAGAATATGTTGACAACTGGGATTACTGGGAAAATCCTGATGTTGAAGAGTTTCAGAAAACTGAAAGTCTTGGAAATACAGATATTTCATTTTCGCCAAATATTGTCGCAAGTAATTCAATATCTTTCAATATTACTGATTTTATGAGTTTTGATATAATTACAAAATATGTTGGAACACAATATATTGACAATACTTCAGACATTGAACGAAGTTTAGATTCATATCTTGTTAATGATGCCAGATTAAATTTGAAATTTGAAACAAAACTTATTGATGAAATAAATATTAACTTTCAGATAAACAATTTTTTAAACGAAGAATATGAAACCAATGCCTGGGTTTACCGATATTATAAAGATGACACATATAAAACAATGGATGGATATTTTCCACAAGCGGGAATTAATTTTATGGGAGGTGTAAATTTAAGATTTTAAAGCAATTATGCAACTTTTCCAAAGAATAAAAACTTTGGAAAAGTTTATTTTCACAAATTTCTAATATTCGTCATTTCCGAGCATTACCAAAGTACAATTCCTAACCGGAACAATTGAGTTTTGTTTTGCTAATTCTTCTAATTCTGAATTTTCGGTTCCGGGATTAAAAATTATTCGTTTTGGTTTTAACGATATGATGTAACTGTAAAAATGTTTTTGATTTTGTTTGTTTAAATAAACTGTAACTGTGTGTATATCTTTTAATTCGGGTGTTCCGGTTAAAAATTCAACATCATCAACTTTTCCTGATGTTAAACCTATTGCTAAAACCTC
>Ga0316608_1000945_pt1 | contig 12070 bp, 8 predicted proteins | sample MIS2016152B_MG_FD_207673 | JGI IMG/M metagenome (GOLD analysis project Ga0316608, IMG submission 207673) | Microbial mat bacterial communities from Middle Island sinkhole, Lake Huron, Michigan, United States - MIS.2016.152B | ecosystem: Environmental > Aquatic > Freshwater > Lake > Sediment... | reverse complement strand
TGCCAATCATAATGTTCAATACGAAAATAACCCCATTGGCTCTATTGAATATTCACCAACTCCATCTGGCGATAGTATAGCAATTAAAATACAAGGAAGTCTTGCTCAAAAAATATTAACATCAGACAAAAGCTATTTCACTAGTGATACCATGTTTAATAAATTATTTAATGGGCTCTATATTAGTACTAATCAACTTAATAATGGAGGGTCTATAATCTATTATAGTTTAACGTCCACAAAATCAAAAATGGTTTTATATTATAACGACTCATTAAACTATACTTTTTTAATTAACGAAAAATGTGCTAGAATTAACCTATTTAAACAAGATTATATTTCATATCCTGTAAATACAAACTTAAATGATACAACGAATGAATTCGATGCAGTTTATGTTCAATCTATGGGTGGGGCGAGAGCCAAAATTATAATTCCACAAATTAAAACATGGAAAGACTCCAGTATCGCTATACTAAAAGCAGAACTAATAATTGAATTAGAAGACGAAATAATATCATATCAAACACAATATGCTGTTCCAGATAAATTACTTTTAGTTGCAGCACTAGTTGGTGAAAGTACAAAATATGAATATTTAGCTGACTACTACATGGGAACAAGTTATTTTGGCGGCTCTTATAATAGTGCCAATAGAACATACAGATTTAATATTGCCAATCAATTACAAAAGATATTAAAAGGAACAAAAGAAAACAATGGTTTTTACTTACTTCCAGAATCTAATAGAGTTACAGCAAATAGAGCTATATTAAAAAGTGGAAAAAACGCAGGCATAAGACTTAAATTAACTTATGTAAAACTATAGTTCAATTATATTTATTCTTATTAAAACAATATAAATAATTATGTGTGGAATAGTTGGTTATATCGGAAAAAAAGAAGCTTACCCAATATTAATAAATGGTTTAAAACGCTTAGAATATCGTGGTTATGATTCGGCAGGTATTGCAATATTGAATAATAACATAAATACTTATAAGTGTAAAGGTAAAGTAAGCGATTTGGAAAATCATATTGCTAATGAAAATACACATGGATCTATTGGCATGGGGCATACTAGATGGGCTACACATGGCGAACCAAATGATATAAATGCACATCCACATACTTCAGAAAATGGACATTTTGTAATAATTCACAATGGAATTATAGAAAATTATACTCGGTTAAAAAAACGATTAGAAGACAGAGGATACTCATTTAAAAGCGAAACAGATACAGAAGTTCTTGCCAATTTAATTGAGTATATCTATTTAAAAGGGAATGTTAGTGCAGAGATAGCTGTTAGGCTAGCACTTACAAAAGTAGTTGGAGCTTATGGACTAGTGGTAATGAGCAAAGATGAGCCAGATCAATTAATTGCAGCTAGAAAAGGAAGCCCTCTTGTTGTTGGAGTTGGAAATGGCGAATATTTTTTAGCATCAGATGCAACACCAATAATAGAATACACACACAGTGTTATTTACATGAATGACAATGATGTAGCTATAGTAAAACGAGACGAACTTATTTTAAAAACCGTTTACAACAATATGTTAGAGCCAAATATTCAAACATTGGATCTTGATATTGGTGAAATTGAAAAAAATGGGTTTGATCATTTTATGATGAAAGAAATTTTTGAGCAACCCAAATCAATTCAAGATACTTTTAGAGGAAGAATAAGTTCTGATCGTAAACAAATTTATTTAGGTGGTTTGTACAATGTAATCGACAAACTTGTTGATGCAAAGCGGATTATTATTATTGGATGTGGAACTTCTTGGCATGCTGGTTTAGTTGGCGAATATCTTCTTGAAGAATTTGCACGCATACCAGTTGAAGTTGAATATAGTTCAGAATTTAGATATAGAAATCCTGTTATTTTTAAAGATGATATAGTAATTGCAATAAGTCAAAGTGGCGAAACTGCTGATACTTTAGCTGCTATTCATCTAGCAAAAGAAGCTGGAGCTACAGTAATTGGCATTTGCAATGTAGTTGGCTCAAGCATTCCTAGAGAAACCGATGCTGGAGTTTATACTCATGCTGGACCAGAAATTGGAGTTGCTTCAACCAAAGCATTTACAGCACAAGTAACAGTATTAACCATGATGGCAATGATGATTGGTTATAAAAAGAATACTCTTTCCGAAAGTAATTATCATAATTTAATTAGTGAATTAGTTCAAATTCCCGATAAAATTGAAAATATATTACAACGCAATGAGGAAATAAAAGAAATTGCTGAATTAATAAAAAACTCATCTAACAGCATTTACCTTGGACGTGGATTTTTATATCCTGTTGCACTAGAGGGAGCATTAAAACTAAAAGAAATATCATACATTCATGCCGAAGGATATCCTGCAGCAGAAATGAAACATGGACCAATTGCTTTAATTGATGAAAAAATGCCTGTTATAGTTATTGCTACACAAGATAAATCTTATGAAAAAATTGTGTCAAATATACAAGAAGTTAAAGCAAGGAAAGGAAATGTTATAGCTATTGTTACCGAAGGAGATACAACTATTAAAAACATGGCAGATCATGTAATTGAAGTACCAAAAGCTAATGAAGCTTTAGCTCCATTATTAACCGTTGTTCCGTTGCAACTATTATCATACCATATTGCTGTTATGCGTGGTTGTAATGTTGACCAACCAAGAAATCTTGCCAAGTCGGTAACTGTTGAATAGTCTATTTAAAATTTATTTCAACAAAAAATAATTATTGGTAATTTGCTTGTAATAAATAATTAATTTTCAGCTTATTTTTATCAGCCCTTCTTGCAAAAAGGATGGTAGTCTCCAATTAAACCAACGGGACTAGCATTTCTAATATTAAAAGCCATTTCAATTGAGTTTTTGGCTTCTGCTAAACCAAAACCATTTCCGCTAATTATATCTTGATAGCTTTTTGTGTGCAAGTCGGTAAAGCCTTCGCTAAATTCAAATTCTTTGCCATCAACGGTAATTGAACGATAGGTTCTTTTTCCTGCCTCAATAGCTTCTTTTGGCAACATGCTGTCTTTTACACTTAAAAACCAGCGTACTCGTGCTTTTTCTAGCTCTAAATAACCTCCAGCAGATTCTGGCGTTGTAATATTTACTACGCTCGATTTTGGTTTGCCAAAAATCCAACTTAGCATATCAAAAAAATGAATTCCAATATTAGTTGCTATTCCTCCCGATTTGCTAATATCGCCTTTCCATGAAAACAAATACCATTTTCCACGAGCAGTAATATACGATAAATCAATATCGTAAATATGTCCCGATTTATCGGTATCAATTTTATTTTTTAATTCAATAATTGCTGGATGTAAACGAAGCTGTAAAATATTATTTATTTTCCGCCCTGTTTCTTGTTCAATTTCCATTAATCCATCAATATTCCAAGGGTTTAAAACAAGTGGTTTTTCGCAAATTACATCGGTATTATTTCTTAGCCCAAAGCGAATATGTGAATCGTGAAGATAGTTTGGCGAACAAATACTAACATAATCAATTTTGTATTTACTTCCTTTTCGTCTTAATTTATCTACATGACGGTCGAAACGTTCAAATTCGCTAAAAAAATCGGATTGAGGAAAATAGCTGTCAATAATACCAATACTATCAGAAAGATCGAGTGCTACAGAAAGATTATTTCCTGTTTCTTTTATGGCTCTCATGTGTCGTGGGGCAATGTATCCAGCTGCTCCAATTAATGCAAAATTTTTCATATTAATATTATATTAGTAATAATCAATGTTATTGTTATATAAATTGGTTTTAAACCCTACAAAGATAAATGTTTGATTGCTTGAACCTACAATTGTTGAATAATTTCTAATATTGACTCCTAATTCAAATCTTAAATTGTAATTTGGATTGATAAGGTAAGATGATTTTAATTCTACTGTTGTTAAATCAACTTTTAATCCTTGCAACATTACATTGCCATATTCATTGGTTCTTGATGTATATGGTTTATAAATATTATTTCCAAGATTTACGCCCAATGTATCTTTTCCCGATTGACTATAAACCAATTTTCCACTTATTTGCCAACGATTTTTGTTGTAACTCAAAATGCCAACCATTTCTTTAAAATTTGAACCTAACGGATGAGCAATTGGCTCATAAGTATTTCCATAATTATCGGATGCTCCCCAGTGTGAATAGGTAAATGGTCGTGCATAATTATATTCTGCAAGAAGATAAACGCCTTTCATCCCTAGTAATTTATAGGATTTAAAACCAAACTGAAAACCATATTTATTTGCCCACCACCCATTATTTGCTTTTACTTCGGCTAAACTAAATTCATCGAGAAGCAATTGTCCATAAAATTGATTGTGTCGAAGTATTCGTACTTTAAAACCACCACCCATAAATACATTATCTGGCGATGATAATGAGTTTTCAACTGGTCTAAAAAATATAATTGGATTTAAATAATTTACATCATAGCCACGATAACCATCATTACTTTCGGCACTCCAAACAACTGCTTCAAAGAGATTTATATTAAAATTTTTCGATAAATTATAACTCAAATAATGAAGTGTTGCATTTTTTTTATTAAGGTTCAATTTTGAGGAAATAGAATCAATATCTTGCATTGCAGAATACATTACAATATATTTTATTTTCCAAATTGATGTGGTAATCTTCAAAAAACTATACGGACTTGAATTGTCCGATAAAAAAAGCGATCGATAACCATCTCCCAGAAAATTTTTATCTTTTCCAGCTTGAATATTAAAATATTTTGATGGACAATAAGATAGGTATCCTGTAAATGTTTTATTCCAATAAGCATTTTTACTCGATCCACTATATGCACCCCAATGTGGAACAATATTTAGCGAATCGGCTTGATTTGAAATATATTCTGGATATTCTGTGTGATTGTACCAACCATTAACAACCATAGTTAAATTTTTGCCATAATATGCCATTGCTGAAATTCCAATTGCCGAAGATAAATAATTAGTAGAGCTAGAATTTTCTGCCGTATAGTTTAATATTGGATTAATTACAAAACCATTTGTTTTTTTATAATTTCCAATGAAAGGTTTATTAAATAGCCAATTAGCCGATTTATTTGATACAGCTATTATATTGTCAATCGAATCTTTAACTTGATAATTTGTAATTAGTTGTGGGCGAACAGAAGAATGGTAAGCAATAGAATCGCTATTTAAAATACTTTCGTATCGTTGCGAAGTTTCGTTGTTCAAATTTAGAAATAAATGTTGAGCAATTGCTTGATCTGTTATTTGTAACAAAAATATGCTAATAAAAAAAATCCACTTCATGCTCAAAAATCTGAATAAGATGTAAAGATACAAATTTGTTTGATTTGCAATTTCAAAAATCACTGCATCAGAAAAAATGGTTTTTAAATCAAATTGGTGCTTGTTAAATAATTGCTATTCCACCAAGTCCTTTCGATAAATTTTTATTAATCTCTTTCAATTTAATATGTCTTTCTAAAAGACTAAGTAGTTCTTCAGGATCAGTGCAGCTTTTAATGCTATCTTCTATATTGCTGATTTCCATCAATATTTTCTTCATTTTAAAAGAAACAATTGTAATTTCAACTACTTCCTGAATTTTCATTTCTTCGGTTTCGATATATGCTTCACGTTTTTCAAATATTTTGCTCAGCGTATAAGTTGAAGTTAGCAAATCGACAGCTAAACCAGCTATTTCTGGATCGGAATGATTGGTAAAGTATTTATTGTCAGGAACATTGTTTTCGAAAACAAAATGCTCATATTCTTCAAACAATTGTCTGTAAAGCGGATTGATAAAGTCTAATTCATCATTTCTAATATCTGCAATAATATGTGCAGCTAGTTTTATTATTTGTTCTTCTCCAGTATCCTCATTTTTAGTTCTATATAAATCGATATTTGCGTAATGCAATAGCAATCTAATAATTTCACGCTCTTGTGGTTCGCACAAATCAACTTGATTATATTCTTCAACATTGGGTTGTACGGTATTTATATTTTGGTTTGGATATTTTAATTGATCGTATTTATGGTCAGCCTTTTGACGACGAATTTTATTGATTTCAGAATATAATACTCGCTCTTCTATTTTTAGCAAAGTGCTACATTCTTTAATATAAACGGAGCGAATAATACTATCGGGAATAATAGAAATTGAGCGAACAATATCGGAAATCAAATTTGCTTTTGAAACAGGATCGTTTTTAGTATCTTGAAGCAATAGTTTGGTTTTGAATGAAATAAAGTCTTGCTCATTGTTGCTAATAAATTCTTTTAATTCAGTAGAACTTACTCTTTTTGAAAAAGAATCGGGGTCTTCATTGTCGGGAAAAAGCAAAACCCGAACATTTAATCCTTCTTCAAGCACCATATCAATTCCTCGTAATGAGGCTTTTATACCAGCAGCATCGCCATCATAAAGAATAGTAACGTTGGTTGTAAATCGCTTAATTAATCGAATTTGATCGGTAGTAAGTGATGTTCCAGATGATGCTACAACATTTTCAATTCCAGCTTGATGCAAAGAAATTACGTCGGTATAACCTTCTACTAAATAACATTTATCTTGTTGTACTATTGATTTTTTGGCTTGATATATTCCATAAAGAACCTTGCTTTTATGATAAATCTCCGATTCAGGAGAATTTACATATTTAGCCGTTTTTTTGTCTGTTTTAAGTGTTCGTCCACCATAGGCAATTACCTTCCCCGATAAATCATGAATAGGAAAAATAACTCTACCGCTAAATCTATCCCAATGAGGGTTTTCTAAAGTTAGCCCTGTTTTAATTAAATAATCTATTTTAAATCCGCTATTAATAGCACTTTGCGTAAATCCATCGCGATCGTCGGTACAATATCCAAGTTGGAAATTATCGATGGTTTGTTTTTGAAATCCACGCTCTTTAAAATAAGTTAAACCAATAGCTATTCCTTCTTTGTGATGCAGCAAGGTTTCGGTAAAATATTTTTGAGCAAACGAAGTAATAATCAATAAACTATCACGCTCGGTTTTTTGCGATATTTCATCGGCAGTCATTTCTTTTTCAACAAAATCGATATGATACCTACGAGCCAATAATTTTAAAGCTTCAACATACGAAATATGCTCATGCTCCATAATAAAATTAACCGAATTGCCTCCTTTGCCACAGCCAAAACATTTATAAATTCCTTTTGATGGCGAAACAGTAAAACTAGGCGATTTTTCGTGATGAAAAGGGCATAATCCAATATAATTAACCCCACGTTTTTTTAAAGTGATATAATCTTGAATGATATCCACCACATTTGCAGTTTCTAAAATTTTATCTACAGTAGATTGATCAATCATAATTATTTAAATATCAACACTATTACTTTTATAATTTTGTTCCGCTAAGTTAGGAAAATAAATTAACGTTGAAGTTAAATTTCTTAATTCTTAAAAAAATATGTAATTTAGTAATGATTAAAAAAATAAAGATTATGCAAAAATTAGTTGTTTTAACTGGTGCTGGAATTAGTGCCGAAAGTGGGCTTAAAACATTTCGTGACATGGGTGGATTGTGGGAACAATATGATATTATGGAAGTTGCAACGCCAGAAGCATGGGCTAGAAATCCGAAATTAGTAAATCAGTTTTATAATGAAAGACGCAAACAGTTAAGCGAAGTTAATCCTAATCCTGCACATATAAAACTTGCTGAACTAGAAAAGTATTTTGACATTCAGATTATCACACAAAATGTTGATGATTTACACGAGCGTGCTGGAAGCAGTAAAATAATGCATTTGCACGGTGAACTTAAAAAAGTTCGTAGCTCTATAGACCCAAATTTAATTTATACCCTCGATTCGTGGGAATTAAAGCTTGGCGATAAATGCGAAAAAGGCTCACAATTAAGACCGCACATTGTTTGGTTTGGCGAAGATGTTCCTCTAATTCAAGATGCTGCGATGTTGGTTAAAAATGCTGATATATTTGTAGTTATAGGAACATCGCTAAATGTGTATCCTGCGGCAGGATTAATTAATTTTGTTCCAGAAAAATCGCCAATTTTTATTTTAGATCCAGAAAAAATAACAACGAAAGGTAAAAACATCAATTTTATTCAAGCCAAAGCTGTAGCTGGAATTGAAGTTTTAAGCGATTTGCTTATAAAATATGGCTCCAAATTATAATTAGCGTAATTGACTTTAAATCAAGAAACTAAAATCATCACTAGATGATAACTCTTTTGGTGCTTGTCCATTTTTGAAAATTCTAGCAGTACGTTTTCCTATCAATTGTATTTTACCATTTTCAATTAAAAACATGCAACCTTCTCTTAATCCAACTACATAAACATCAGTATTTACAACTAAATACTCTTCAATACGTTGCTCTCGTGTTTCTCCTGCATGTCCATCTGGATTAGCATCAAGATAATGCGGATTAATTTGAAATTTTATCAAATTAAAAGCATCAAATCCTTTAGGATCGATCACTGGCATATCGTTAGTGGTTTTGATAGTAGGACAAGCTAAATTTGAACCTGCACTCCAGCCAATATAAGGTGTTCCAGCTTTAATTTTTTCTTGTATAGCCTGAGTTATATTATTATCGTGAACCATACGAAGCAATTGCCATGTATTTCCACCACCAACTACAATTGCTTCGGCATCTTTTACTGCTTGAATAGGATCGCTAAAATGATGAATACTAACAATATCGTGCCCAATTTCATTAAATCTACTTTTTACTTTACTTTCATAATCGTCAAACGAAACGGTAACTCCAGCGTAAGGAATAAACAATGCTTTAATTGATTTTTTTCCTAAAAAATCTTGAATTTGAAATTTTGGATAATCTAAATACGCCTCGCCAGCGTTTGTTGAATTGCTTATAAGTAGTAGTTTCATATTAAGCTATTTATTTATTTTTAATGTTTTTAATTACTTCCTCTCTTTAATTTTCTTCAAAATATCTTCAACTTGGTCTTTTCCCCAAGTGGGATGAATTGGGCTTTTGGGCTTAAATGTATTGTATTTTTGTAGCGATTTTTCGAGCAATGGAGTTGCGTTTTTCTTTCCGCCACCAAGCTTTTCGGGCATAAATAACATACTTGCTCCTTTTAAATAATATGTTCGTGGATTTTCTGGATTTTGCTTAATTGCCTCTTCAATTAATAAAAAAGCTTTTTGTCCATAAGACATTCCACGCATTACGGGATTAGCTCTAATTCTAGCTTGCGAAATAAATGCTTGAAGCACCAATATTTCCGATTCATTTTTTTTAATATTTTCAGCCTTTAATGCATACTCATCTGCTTTGTCTAAATAGAAATCAACCAATCCAGCCGAAGAGTCGGCAAAACTCATCCACACAAAGCAAAGTGATTCATAATAATATGGAAGCCATTTTTTAGATGTTTTTGCCGATATTCCTTCAAATTTTTTGGCAATTGTAACAAACGATTTTACTGTTTTTGCTGTATCCATCATATCAATTGCTTGTTTCATAAGACTAGCGTAAGTTTTATCTTCCGCTTTAGAAATATTAATACAGCAAAACAACAATCCAATTACAAATGCTTTTTTCATATTTATTTTATATTAAAATTATAATAAGGATATTACAAAAATAATTAATTACTTTCCTAATTGCAATTTCATTATTTTTTGAATATATTTCCCTATAATATCAAACTCAAGATTTACAACTGTTCCTTTTTTAAACTGATGAAAATTAGTAATTTGATAAGTAAATGGAATAATTGCAACTTGAAAGCTTCTTTCTTGAGAATTTACAACTGTTAAGCTAACTCCATTTACTGAAACAGACCCTTTTTCAACTGTAATATTTCCTTGTGTTGGGTCATATTCAAATGTAAAATACCAGCTTCCATCGGCTTCGGTAACATCGGTGCAAACAGCGGTTTGGTCAACGTGTCCTTGAACAAGATGTCCATCTAGCAGTGCTTCCATTTTCATACTTCGCTCAAGATTAACCTTATCGCCTAGCTGCAATAAGCCTAAATTTGATTTTATCAACGTTTCTTTAATGGCTGTTACTGTATAAGTTTTTTCGGTTGTTCTAACTACTGTTAAACAAACACCATTGTGTGCTATACTTTGGTCGATTTTAAGATCATTTACAAATGAGCATTCCATTGTAATATGCAAATTTTCTTGCTCTTTTTCCAATCCTACAACCAATGCGGCTTCTTCAACTATTCCTGAAAACATAATATTTTTTTTAAGTTTATTTTGTTGCAATTTATAAAAAATAGTTTCGATTATAAAGCTCTTAACTAAAATATTATTAATTAATATATTTAGCAATTTATTGCTTTATAAATTTACCAGAGATAATATCCTCATTAGTATATATTTTGACTAAATATATGCCTGATGTTAAATGAGTAAGATTTAAATCTAACCATTCTTTAGTTTTATTTATTTTTATAGTTTGAACACAACTTCCATCACTATTTATGATTTCTATTTTATATATTTTTAATATTTTTTGAAAAGCAATATGAAGTTTATCATTAACAGGATTGGGCGAAATTTTAAATTCAGTTTGCTTATTAATATTGTTAATTCCTTGCGATATTGTGCTTTTTGCAATTAACCAATATTCAGGGTCAAAAATAATACTATCAACAGTAAAATTTAATTGGATACTAAATTGCTGTCCCGAATAATCATGTTTAAAAGCAACAACAGTATCTTTTTCATTTCCAACAAATTTAATGGGCACATGCATTTCATAAAAACCTACCGATGAATGTGATGGTGTTTGATTGATTTCTATCGAAACTACATTATTTGCATCTTGTTCCCAGTATAAAGAATATTGAGGATATCCTTCACCATAGCACCAATCGTTAAAAAACTCGGTTAAATTTGTATCTGCAGCAGCTTCAAAGTGATGTTTTACATCATTAGTTGTAGCATAATTATTTTGCAATGCTGGATCGTTTAAATAATTTCTAATTGCTAACCAAAAAGTGTTTTCACCAAGTTCCCACCGTAACATCTGAATCATTATTGCAGCTTTGCTATACGACAATCTACTACTAAATATTCTATCAACCGAAGATGTGTCTGTACAATACACTGAGCCATCTGAAAACTTTGTTATACCATTAATTACAGCCTTTCTCCAAATATACTTATAATACCCGTTTGCCTCATATTCGTAATACCAACCATTTAAAAATGTAGCAAAACCTTCGTTAACCCATATATCTTGCCAACTACCACATGTAATTAAATTGCCAAACCATTGATGTGCAAGCTCATGCGACATTAAATCGATACTGAAATTATATAAAAAAGTCATGGTTTGATGTTCCATTCCTCCTTTCCATGTAAACTGGGCATGTCCATATTTTTCATTTTTAAAAGGATATGGTATTAAATTTTGTTCTATTTTCTGAAAGATTGGTTTTATGCTTGAAGATGTAGATTGACTTTCTGCCAAATTTTCAGGGAAAACATAATTTAATACTTGTAATGAATCAAAATTATCATACAAAATATAATCGGAATAAGCCACATAATTTGTTACTGATATTCCAATTAAATAAGCAGCAATGGGATGACGATGTTTCCAATGATCTATTTTTTTATCTCCATCAATAACTTCAGATACTAATATTCCATTTCCTGCCGCTTTATTACCAACTGGCATAGTTACAAAAATATCAATAGAATCAATTTTATCGGTTAAACTTTGTTTACAGGGCCACCAGTCTTTTGCCCCATAAGGTTCAGATAATGTAAATACTATAGGAATTGGCGTATTCAATGTATCGTGAAAATCTTGCACAAACGAATCGCCAAATCCTGTTGATTTTGGCGGAATTCCTTGATAATAAATCGAAACAGAATCTAACTGTCCCAAATTTAAAGCTTCACCTAAATTTACAGTAAGTAAATCTTCTATCAAGGAAAAAGAAACTTTTGATTGATGAAAAATAATTGAATCTACTGTTAATGTATCACTTAAATCAAACGTGATTTGATTTACATTGTTTTGATTTGTTATAAAACATGATGTTACAGAGCCTTTAACATATCTAA
>Ga0316608_1000943_pt1 | contig 12093 bp, 11 predicted proteins | sample MIS2016152B_MG_FD_207673 | JGI IMG/M metagenome (GOLD analysis project Ga0316608, IMG submission 207673) | Microbial mat bacterial communities from Middle Island sinkhole, Lake Huron, Michigan, United States - MIS.2016.152B | ecosystem: Environmental > Aquatic > Freshwater > Lake > Sediment... | reverse complement strand
ATATGCGTGGCAACCCAGATGCGGACGCAAGATTGATAGCCGCTGCACCAGACTTGCTAGAGGCTTTGCAAGGCGTATTGCGCGTGGCTGACCGGGCCACAGATGAGTTTGATGCAGCCCGTGCTGCTATTGCCAAAGCTACAGGAGGAACGGTATGAGTCTATCTTGTTCGTGCGGTGACGATGGCTGCGATTGGTACTTCACTTTGCCAAGCGACTTCAGCAAACTTGAAACAAAGCACAGCCGCAAGTGCTGTTCATGCGGAACCAAGATCAAGCCGGGTGATGATAGCGTGGAGTTTGATCGCTGGAGAGTTGCTGAATCAGAAGTTGAAGAACGCATCTATGGTGATTGCGGAGAAATACCACTTGCGTCATGGCACATGTGCGCAGAATGCGGTGGCGTCTATCTATCTGTGACAGAGCTTGGCATGTGCTTTGACCTTGAGGGAAACATCAAAGACCAAGTGCGTGAAATTAACCATGATGGAGGGTTGAAATGAGCAAAGCTATCCTATCCCGAGAGTACGGTCGTAAAGAGTCCCGCACCGAAATCCTAGAGCTTGCGAAGCAGGCAGGCTTTGGCATTAGCCGCTTTGATCACGACGAAATCAAAGTATCACACTCAAACGGCTCATACGTGATTATCACTGACTTGCTTGAGCGCTTCGCCAACCTTGTTGCAGCCAACGAGCGAGAGGCGGCTGCGATGGTTTGCGAATCATGGGCAAAGCAGCACGGTAAACACACTGGAGACTGTGCTTATGAGGACTGCGACCTCATGGCTACAGCGATTGAATTGGCACAAGCAATTAGGAGTCAACATGACAATAGTTGCAATATCTCAGGAGTCAACATGACAATAGTTGCAATATCTCAGGAGTCAACATGACAATAGTTGCAATATCTCAGGAGTCAACATGACACGCCCAAAAGAGCAAGATTATTTCATCCGCGCCACCTACGTCCGCCAGCTCGAAAATTATTGTGATGAGTTAGAAAACGAGATTATCGAGCAACTGGCTGAACGTGATGAACTTCGTGCAAAGCTGGCAGAGCTTGACAAGATTGAAGCGGCAGCTACGCAAGAGCCCTTGGCGTTTGTCAAGCATGTCGAAAAAGAGGGGTACGCAACAGTGTGCTTTAACCCCAGAAACCCACTTATCGTAGGGCAACAGCTTTACGCAGCACCAACGACTTTATAAGCGGGGTACACCATGACAAAGCCCAAAGAATCAGACTACACCAGCTACGTTTCATACACCTGCGCTCTTGAGGAATACTGTGATGTACTGAAAGCAGAGCTTGATGTGTCCGACCAAGTCAAAGCTGAGCGAGAACGCATCCTGAGAATCATCTACGAAGCATCAAATGCTTACGGCAAGACAGGCGAGTGCATGTGGATTTACGTTAGACGCAAGGTTGGAGGTGCATCATGAATGGATATGAAAGCCAAAGCCAGCAGCTTGAAGGTGACGTATCAGTGGGAACTTGCCGCTCTCAGGGCGAAGCACGTGTCATTGTTCGTGCGGGTATCCACAGAGCACTACTGGGTTCCTGTAACAGATGACACACCAGTGGGCGCAAAGATGTTGGTTATCGATGACAAGCAGCGCATCGCTTACCTCAGAGACTACCAGCCAAACCAAGGCTGGACGCACGTTTTCCCATTACCGAGATTCAAGGATATGAAATGAATGTCAAGTTAGTTTGGGCTACCCCAGATGGTGATTCATTGATTGGGTATATGGCAAGGGTATCCAACCCGGCCAATCAAAATAATCCCAGTATCAGTGGGCTCATAAAGTACATGGCCCAGAACCATCACTGGTCTCCATTTGAGATGGTGTCAGCGTGCTTGGAGATCGAGACGACAAGAGACATCGGACGACAGATATTACGGCATAGATCATTTTCGTTCCAAGAGCTGAGTCAAAGGTATCAGGATGTCGGTGTTCTGCCACCAGCTGAGCTTAGAGAGTGCCGCATTCAGGACGCCAAGAACCGGCAAAACTCGATTGCTGTTGGCGAGGATGATCAATGGCTTGCTGATTCTTGGTCGGATGTGCAAAAGGCTTGCATTGCATCAACTAAAGAAGCGTATGAGTGGGCACTGTCAAAAGGCATTGCTAAAGAGCAAGCACGGGCACTGCTTCCTGAAGGCCTGACATCAAGCCGCATGTACATGTCTGGCACTCTACGGTCTTGGCTCCATTACATACAAGTACGCACAGACCCATCCACGCAAAAAGAGCACCGTCTCATCGCCCTTCTGGCCCAGGATCTCCTGACCGAAGCCTTCCCCATTACCTTTCAAGCAATCAAGGAATAACTATGACACTGCAATCAATCTATTCGTGGCAAGCAAAAGCAAGGCCAGAGCCAACGGTACGAGATCTCGGGACGGCACTAGGCTGTCACATCGAAGAGTTCGCTGAGCTGATTGAGTCACTTCACTTGGGGCGCAGGGGGACTTATGTTCTTCAGTGCCTGCAAGACTACTCAACCGCATTGAAGCGCGGAGAAGAGTCTGTGCTTATCAAGGATCGCGAGGGGTTTTTGGATGCGGTGGCAGACCAGATTGTCACCGGGGTTGGTGTTGGGTACTGCGCAGGGATGAAGGTTTTATCAGCCGTTGAAGAGGTCGATAAATCCAACTGGTCGAAGACTGAGTACGGAGAGTTTCTCAGGGATGCCAACGGCAAGATCATCAAGGGCAAGGACTATGTCAAGCCAGATCTGACAGGAATGTACTGATGAAGATCACTGTTGAATTCTCGGATGATGACCTGTACAAATTCAAGCGCTTCATGCTGATGGATGATGCATTTTCTGTTCTCAGCCACATTGACAAAGCAGCGGGAAGTCAGTTGAGGCATGGAGATCCAACGAAATACGGGGATGTACTACAGGCAACAAGAGACAAGATTGGAGAGGTGTTATGCAGACTGGAGTAGAAGAGCTTGCCAAGGTTATGGGTAGGGCATATCCACCGCTTATCATGACGCTGGAGGATGTGGCAAACACCCTTGGAATGTCATACAACTATGTGAAGAATGAGGTGCAGCATCAGCCAGACTTCCCGCCAAAACTAGATCGCTTCAAGCAGCCTAGATGGAGCCGTGATTCGATCCTATCTTGGGCACAAGTTGGTTAGCAATATCGGTCGCCGATTCTCTATAGTAGATCAGTAGATTATTGAGATCCCGGTGGCCGATCATTTTGGCAAGCTGTCTCACATCAAGAATTTTTGAGAGCGATGTAATGGCATTGGCACGACTATCGTGAAAGTGTAGGTTCTCAATTTTTGGTGGCCTTGCTTTAGCCTTTCGGAATAAAGCATCTAAGCTGGCTGATGTCAGCGTAAACACACGATGCTCGTCAATGCCTCTCATCTTCTCAAGCAAATCGATAGCCTTGGGAGATAGCGATACCTCTCTATCGTCGCTGTTCTTGGTGTCGATAAGTTGCACAAATTTACCATCGATGTTGACTACTGACCATGTCAACCCCAACATTTCTCCAGCCCTCATGCCAGTCTCAAAAGCAAGCAGTAGGGCCACTGCCACTTGATGCTGGAGTGTTGTCACGCTTCCATCATAGCCGAGGGCCGTCAGTATTTGCTTCGTCTCACTGGTTGTAAATAGGCGCTTTCGATCAGGCGGTGCCGGTGGTCTTTTCACATCACTGATGGGATTGACTGCAATCATTCCCCAGTCTCTTCTCGCCGACTCAAGCACCGACCGGATGATGGTCATCTCTTTACGCACGGTGGCTATAGAGACATCAGCCAAGCGTGTGTCTCTGAACCTGCTCAGATCGACCGCAGTGACATCAGTGATTGGTCGAAGCACTGGCAGTAATCCTGGTATCTTTGAAAGCGCCAGAAGCCGTTTACGCTCGTTCTCGCCTGATTTGTGCGTAGGGCAGACATCACTGATGTACTTGTCAATGGCATCTTGGAATGATGCTTTGATGACGCCCTTGACTTGGTTGCGCAGCTCCTCCTCGCGTTTGTAACCCCAAGCCATTCCTTTGGCTTTGCTGTCAAAAGGTTGCGACTCGGCTGGATGGCCTGCTAATCGGATCTTGATCTGCCAAGTACCGTTAGCTCGCTTGATGGGTGTAGGCATTGTGGGGACAGTAATGGGGACAGTTCCACAATTCTAGATCGTTCTGAGAGCGTGCAAATAAAAAAGAATGCCCCTATGAAGGAGCACTTTTTAAGACCTTATCAGCACGTTTAAATACTGCCACAGAGTCCCTTCCTGGGCACCATACTCTCCAATGAAATCCCCCTACTGGGGGACATTTTGGGGACAGTAGGAGAGTCGGAAGGCATGAAATATGGCTTTAGTTTAAGCCATCCAACATGCCACTTTGACAGTTGCGCAACAGGCCACAGTTGTATATCCTTTGGCAATGTTCAAAGTCATCGTCCACTGGCTGGTAGCCATCGCAGTTGTCATTCAGATCGTCTCTTTCCTGACAACCTGTCAGCTACACATGCCAGAGATTTCACCCTACCTTGGTGGCTAGCCTTCTGGCGAACTGATCCTTGCGTGCGTTGAGCCTGAGGATCTCGTCGCGCTTGCGGTCTGGGTCCATGTCGCTGCGCTCAATCGCCTTGATCTGTTGGTTGATCTTGGTGATCGCGCCCTTGATGGCCTGGGTGCCCTTGTGCAGCTGGATCTTTTCAAGGTTGTCTGCACGGTATGCAGCAGCCTCTTCAATCTTGCCCTCTTTGAGCATGGCCTTCCAGGTTCCATACGCCTCATCCACGGCCTTGGCTTGGTCATAGACAGCTGACACGTACTTGCTTGGTGCATCTTCGAGCTGGCTGATCATCCCGCCAGAGGCTGCTTTCCACAGATCCTTGGTCGGCTTGTCGGCTTGGCTTGTCACCCAGCGTGCCGGGATGTCTGCGCTTCCAACAATGAATGTGCCAAGCCAGCCAAAGTAGCCACGTATCAGATGGTCGATCTGAACCGGAGACAATGAATCCTTGCCGACCAAACCGGTCACCGCATTTGATGCCGTGCTCAGTGCCCTGGCTGTCATCGATGTTCCGCTGTTGAACCGGTACTCAGACTCAACACGCTCCATCGACATGGACTCAATGGGTCGTCCGCTGAAGCTGTCCTTGTTGGCGTAGATGTCGATCATCGGTTTGACCAACTGAGGTATCGGGTTCATGCTCAGGTTGTCTCCCAGGATCTTAATGACGCTCTCGCCAAACTTGGCTTTGGTCATCTCGCTATCGAACATCAGCTCAGCCGACCTTTCAGCCAGCGTCCCAATGGCCCCAATTTCAAACGGTTTCGGAATACGGAATGCCGTACCGCCAAACTTGAACCACCAGAAGTTTTCGCGATCCCACGACTCCCGTTTGCGCCAATCGTCATCATCTCCGTAAGCCGCCAGAAGTCCAAGTGACGCCAAGACAACAGCGCCTGTGACATAGGCCATCCGACGAGGGTCTTCTTTTGCAGCACGTCCCAGCTTGTACATGCCTTGTAATCTAGCATTCAGGAACGGCACAATCTGCGTCAGGAACCGCACAGAGGTAAATGACCCCTGCATACTGAAGTCCATCAGGTCACGCGCCTGAAGCGATGCATCTGAATGGCTAACACCCTGCTTCACCAATTGGTCATACAGAGATGCCCGGTTCACAGCCTCTCCGCGATTCCCTAGTTCGTTGTAAGCCTCAATCGATGGCTCAATGAACTTTCTGTAGAAAGCCTTGATCTTGTGCTCGTCTCCCAGGATGGTTGACTCATGAACACCAGACTCAACCAGGGCTTGAACCCGCTTGGCTTCAGTGCCTTCAAGCATCGTGCCAAAGTGAATCGTCCCGCCTCCAGCCAGAAGCCTGAACAGAATGTCGTTCTTTGGATCTGTCAGTTTCCACCCGTCAACCACGTTCTTGACTGGATTGTAGGCAATGTTCCCAGTACCAATCACCTGAACGGAATCTCGAATCAGGTTGCGGATCTTAAAGAACGGTGATGCAGTCACGCCCACTGTCAGCATGTGCTTCATTGCGCCCAGGGCATTCATGGCCGGGTTGCGCATACCGGCGTACTCCAGAGACGTGATCGCCTGCAATACGAACGGATCTTCAACCACATAGTAGTGCTGAACACCGTCATCCATAAACCAGACAACGCCATTCTTGTTGCCGGTAGCCTTGCCGATTTGACGCGCCGTTTCCTCATCCGAAGACAGAGCAACGCCCATCGACTCAGCCGCCTCAAGTGTGGCCTTGGCTGCACGGTTCTTGGCCGAAGCGTCTAACAGGTGAGCCCAGTTCATCAGGGTGTTATCCAAGAGATCAGGGTTCAATGCATCCTTTCCGCCTTTGAGCTTCTTGAATGCCTGTTGGCGCACAGCTCCGCCTTTGATCTTGGCCCCAAGAAATCCGTCCTCTTCGGACACACGGTAGAACGGCACGTAAAACTCATGCTCCCAGTATTGACGCGAGTCGCCATCAATCAAGCCTGATTGCTCAGCCATGTCAAGTACGTTCGTGTTGAACTCGTTGAAAGTGATCAGGCTATCCCTGTACATCTCTGATCGAATGCGCGTCACCTGACCTTGATTTGGCCCGTTCTTCAGGGTGTAATCAAAGGTCAGATCCCCGTCCTCAAGAGTCTTGATGGCGTCGATGTCATCCTGGCTGAACAGGTGTTCCTTGTCCTCGCCGATCAAGCGGTCAGCACGGTTGGCTGCAACCCAGCGCAAGAAGTCATGGTGTTCGCCTTGCATTGGTGTCAACAGCTTATCGACCACGCCACCCTTGTCCGTCTCGTCAAAGTCATAGACGTTGTCAGTCAGCTTCAGCTTGCCGCCACGCAGGATGGTTTCAAACGCGCCAGACGCGCCCTTGGCTAGACGCATCAAGCCGTATGCTGTGGTGTCGATATCCTTGATTGGCGCGAACTGATCGAAGATTCCTTGAGCCAACTTCTTACCGGCGTCTTTCCAGATGGCCTGGGCACGCTCTTTCAGACTTGGCACCTCTGTCTCAAAGCCAACATTTGCAAAGGCTTTCAGCTGATCAGGTGTGTACTGACGAGCTGTCTTGCCTATGATGTCTTTGCGGCTATGACGGATGTCGTGATACACCACTAACGGCTTGCCGTCAGCATCAACAACCTTGCTGTCACCAAACCACTTCTTGAACTCAGGTGTTTCTGTCTGATCCTTGGCGCTGTGCAACAGGTTAGCGCTCTCAGCCTTCTTTGGATTGAACTTCGCCCATGGGCTGCGCAGGTTCTTCGGCTGAAACACCACCACCTGGCCCGGGATCTGGCTGTTGTCGTTCTTGGCCCCGATATACCCAGCATGATTGAGCCATGTGTTCAATATCTGCTGGGTTGAGGCGATGTAATCTGCCAGGTCTTTATCAGACTCCAGCAACCATGAGCGCCACAGCTCAAAGTACGCCCGGTTGATCAGCTTTTTCTCGTCTTCGGTCCAATCCATCACTGACTTTTTGCTGCGAATCTTGCGGGCCAGGCGCTCGTCCTCGCTCACCGGGTTGTTCGCCTTGATGCGCTGGGCCAATGGCAACCAAACCTTCCGCATGTTGCGTGCCTTGTCATTGCTAACGGTAGCCAGGTCGAAGATATCGCCTTTCTTCAGCAGCACAGGGATCAACCGGCCACCATCAGACAACCTACCGGCCCAGCTCTGAGCGTACTCAGGTCGGCTGGTGACATAAATGCCCGGTCCAAGCTCGTCAACACCGTTTTTACCTACTTTGAATTGCTTGAAGTCTTTGGCTGTCGTGCCGTGATAGTAGAGCTGGGTGTCGAAGCCTGCTTTTTCTGCGGCGTCCAGGTCCTTCTTGCTGAACAGCGGCAGGCCACCGGCCACCTTCTCGCGCATCTTGTCTGTGATCTGGAACCCGGGTTGTATTGAGGAATCAACAATTTTGCGGACCTCAACACCACCATCATATGTTTCAGCGGATTTTTCTGCCTCCTCCTTTGTGGTGTGCCTACTGTACAACCCTTGATTTTCATCATCTGTCGCGTCGTAAATACCCCATTTATCACTCGGGCTTGAGAATGAAACTTTTTGCAGAGTGTCTCCACCAAGTTTCTTCAGCAAGCCTTTGATGGCGTTTGGAACGATTGAGTCGTAGAAGGTTTTCATGCCTTCTCCTCCGACTTTGAGGTCTAGTCCAGACGCCTCTGCGTAAGGCTGGTTAGGTTTTAGTTGCAAAAACAGTTTACTTGCAACTTCCTTTCCAATCATATCGGCGGCTTCAGCTTCGTCATTGACTGTTGCTGAAGTTACTTCTTCACCGTCTTTCCATGCAGTAATCACGTATCTAGATGGAGATGTACCATCCAGTACTATCGCATCAACCTGTTTCGATAAGTCATACCGATCAGCACTCTGCTCGCCGTTGATGAATGCGACCTTGTTGTAGCCACCTTGTGCGGCCATGACCATGACCCGCTTCAGAGCAAGGCCGAGCCACTTGTCGGTGCTGGAAACAAACGGGGCTGTTGGCACTTTGCCGTAGTCACCCCATTTGGCAATGTCACTGACTGCGGCAGCTTCAGTTGAATAGCCAGACGCGACGCCACCGTCTGCCCAATGGATTTCATACTTGTCACCGTTCTTCTGGACAGTACCTTTACGCGGGGTATTGAACCCCTTCTTCTTACCGTCTTGGCCCCAGTCGCTCTGAATTTCTTGTATGAAAAGTGTTTTGTTGCCGTCAGCGTCAACCCGGTCGTCCACGCGCAGGTGGGCGAGGACATTCTGTTGGTCCCAATGCTTGGATTTGTAGTTATTCGCCCTATCTTCTTGTGCAAAAAATCTCCCTTTTGCATTTTTGTAAGACGCAAATGACGCCGTCTTTCCGAGTGCGGCTTGAGATTTTTCAAAATCCTCATAGCTCATAAACTCGACAGCCCCACGTTCTGGCAACGTCAGCAGAACCTCGCGGTAGTTCTCTCCACCATCGAGCTTGTACTGGTCGTACTTCACCGTGCTGGCCGTTTGTGTTTTCTCAGGGTTGAAGTCTTCTTCGATGTCGTAGGTCGTGGTGTCGTTATTGGGGTCTTCGTTGTAGCGAATCCAGTCGTCAGCCTCTTCTTCTGATAGAAACGTCTGAACGTACCGCCTGGGGTTTCCTCTGCGCTTCTCAACGACGTGGTACACCTTGGCGTCAATGACATCACCAAGCACAGTCTCTTCAATCTGAATGCCGTTGTCATCCAAGTAGGCCAGGATCTGGTCTTTCGTGACTTTACCTTCTTGGAGTCCGAGAAAATCAATGACCCCAGACCATTCAATCTCATCAGGCTTGACGCCCTTTGTGATAAGGGATTTGATGTACTGCTGCCATTGCGCAGCGGGGGCTTGCTTTGTTGGGTTTGAGGCTATCTGTTTTGATAGCTCTGAGTAGAAGCCTAGATCTTTGGCGCTGTGAGTGATGACAGGATCAGTCAAATCGAAATTGCCATTGTTCCCTGTGGCGGACTTTATTTGAGTAGGCTGGAACGCGATGAAGTGAGTCGTGTCTGATTTCAGACCTTTCATGTTCTTAAATTTAGTCTTGACGGTGGTGTCGATAACGCCATCAAATCCCATTCCTTCGAGCGCCTGCCTGAACAATTCACTTGCGCCACTTGCGCCATCATTTACGCCATACGAGCCACGCAACTGCTCTTTGATAATGTTTGCTAGATCTCCAAACCTTATGCCATCACCTTCTGCTTTTTCAAATATCTTCGCCTTAGCGCTTTCAATATCTCGCACTGAAACATCAATTCCATCACCAGCATCATCTAAGGCTGATATGAAGTCAACGAGCAGCCCTGTTGGATCAGCATAATCGTCAGTTTCTTCTTGGTACTCTTCTTCGTAATCGAAGTATGTTTCACCTTTTCCGCCAAGCACCGCAGGATTCCGGAATCGCATGAAAAGCTTCATGGTATTTGGAGCGCCATCAGACAGCTGCGCCCTGGCAATACGCACTGCATCCTTGTGATCGCCACCAAACTCATCATCAGATTCAATGCGCTCGGCTAGCCCTTCAATCCTTCCTTCGAGATCCGGACCATTTTCGTTGGCGTAGTTGGTAGCCACATCATCTGGCGAATTGCTTGCATAGAATCCAGCCCCAAAATCACTTTCTATGTTAGCCTTATCTCGCCTGAACTCAGTCAGCCCATCATTTGTTGTGCCATGTAGAACTTCTACGACTACCGGGTTACCGGATGAAAATTGATGCTTTGTACCGAGCGGCACGACAACTGCGCCGCCGCTCCAAGCCTTGAATGCGTCAGTCTCGGTTACGTCTTTGGCGCTACTCCTTACTTCTTCTCCGGCTTTTTCTCGCTGGATGTAGTCTTTGATCTTGGTGGACGCTTCTGACCGAAGACTACGACTGGCTTGCCGTATGCCTTCTGCCACGCCGCTTCCGCTGCCGGGCTCAGTTTCTTCACGATTGTCATAGTTGTAATCCTTCTTTTCAGGGAATGAGTAGTAGAAATCTTTGTTTGCTATATCGTAAACACCATCGAGTGCATTGTCAACCTGAACCATCAAGTCATCGGTGTTGATGCCAGTCCAGTCAACCACATTCAGGATTGTCATGTTGCCGCCAGCGTATGACTGCCCTGATACCTGTGGAACTTTAGCTCGGATGGTGTTGTAGATGGTCTGAATCTCATCGAACGTCTTGTCACCAAGCTCAATGACCACCGCTTGCGCCTTCTCGCTGCCGGGGAACGGCAAGGCAGAGAAGTTCGCCATCGAATCCTGCGACAAGATGTAGCCCAATACCTTTGAAATCTCGTCGATGAAAGGTGAGTCTGTTTGTAGCGCGAAGGACGGATTGATGTCATCCATATACGACCCAATCTGCTCTACGATGTCACCAGTTGCGTTGAAATGCTGAAGCACCTGTGGAACTATTGACTTGGCTACAGCGCGGCTGATACGCTGTTTTGCTGGCAAGCTGAGCGCGTTCCACTCAGATGACAAGGCTTGGTCGTTGGGGTCTGGTGCCACCTCAAAGTTGGCTTGGTAGTCTTTGGCGCTGCGTAAAATTCCACTATCACGCGCATGGTCGGGGTCAAATGCGGCATGTATTGATCGAACTGCTCCACGGTCTATAGCCTTTTGAAACATGACAACCGTCGTGTGCGGTTTGCCGATGGTGTTTGATATTGATGTCGAGTAGTCCTTCGTATCATGGAATCTTACGCCATCTGTGTAAGCATCATTCATGATGTTGTACGCGATTTCATGGTCTTCTGGCGACCACATTTCTCCATCTTTATAGACTTCTTCCAGTGCCCGCGTCCGCAACAACACGGGTACGACATTAGCCCCTTTTGCCAGCGATGATCCAGGTTTTCTTCGGCCTTCAGCATAACCAGAGGCAGCGTCTGGATCATTCACAAACCAAACTCCTGGCTCTTTGCGCTTGTTGGTTTTGAATGCGTCTAGCGCCTTGTTTGTCCCGTGATACCAGACAGTATCAACATCAAACCCCATCTTACGCGCCCTATCCATCCGAGCGCCATGAGACATGTCTAGCCCCTTCGCTTCCGCCTCACGCCACTCCTTCGCCTCATTAGTATCTACGCCTTGATAGGATACGACAATTACGTCCTTGGCGCTGCTTTGGACTTTTGGTGCAACTTCAGGTTCTTTGGCCTCAACAACGGGCTCATCCTTCACCGGCTCAGGATGCTGCTCCCTGACAAGCTGCATAAACTCAGCCTGCTCAGCCTTTAGCTCTTCAATGGCATCACTCACCGCCATCTTCTGAGCCTTCTCAACAGGCACGCCCATTGCCTGATACTCGTCAAGCTTTCTCAGTACGTTGTCAGCATCCTCTTGATCCAGGCTGTTGACGATGTCGATGCAATTTGAAAAACTCATGTGAATGCTCCATGCACGATTAGCTGTGCAACTGCCAAAATAATGATCTCGTCTTCTTGATTGATTTGCTCTGATACCTCAAAGAGCTGATCTCCGAATACGCCGCCACCAGAGTTGATAACTACAGGAGGAGCGATAGGTGGATCTACCGGGGTTAGTACAGCGCCCCATG
>Ga0316608_1000942_pt1 | contig 12121 bp, 7 predicted proteins | sample MIS2016152B_MG_FD_207673 | JGI IMG/M metagenome (GOLD analysis project Ga0316608, IMG submission 207673) | Microbial mat bacterial communities from Middle Island sinkhole, Lake Huron, Michigan, United States - MIS.2016.152B | ecosystem: Environmental > Aquatic > Freshwater > Lake > Sediment... | reverse complement strand
GCAATCCTGATTTTTATAAAAAAATATTTTTATAAGACCTTTTTTTCGGTTTTTTTCAACCATAATATTTCTGATGTAAATATTTACATTTTTTTTATTATCTTTAAGGGTAAAATCTCAAAAAATACTCTTTAAATAAAGTTGAAAATATGAACCGGAAAAAAAATATTTTTACAATATTTTTAGTTGCATTCTGCACTTTGGCATTTACTGTTTATGAGTTCAGAATGAGTGATATTGTTAGAAAATTTGATTATTACATTTCAAAAAATCAGACACAAAAAATTTTTATTCACACCAATAAAGATAATTTCGAAATTAATGAAAATATCTGGTTTTCGGTTTATGTTACAAATGCTGATTTTCAACCGGATTCTACAAATGAAAACATTTATACAGAATTAATTAGTCCCGAAAGCGAAATTATTTATTCGCGATTGTTAAAACTCGAAAATGGTATGGCTTACGCCGATTTTCCGTTACCGGATTCGCTGCAATCGGGTAATTATCAAATTCGTGCATTTACAAACTTAATGAAGAATTACAATTCTGATTTCTTTTTTACAAAGGAAATTATGATTAACAATCCCAAAAATCAGAAAATTTCAAAAAATTTATATTTGAAATCAAAAAAAGTTAATCGGAAAATTGATAATTTTTCAATATCTTTTTTTCCTGAAGGTGGTGAAATGGTTTACGGAATTGAGTCCAAAATTGCGTTTAAAGCAACAAATTATTTAGGTAATGGCATTGAAATTTACGGATATATAAAAAACAAACAAAATAAAGTTATTGCAGAATTAAAAACAGAACATAATGGAATAGGTACATTTTTATTTACTCCCGACGAAAATCAAAAATATACTTACGAGGTTTACTATAAGAACAAAAAAAAGACAAACTCATTTGCCAAAGAAGTTTTGAAATATGGATATATTATTAATATTGACCAAAATAATTTGGACAGTATAAAAGTAAATGTTAACGCAAATTTATTTGAGAATAACGATACATATTACAAAACAATATACATAATTGCACAACAGCAAGATGAAATAAAATTTAGAACTGTAAAGATTTTAAAAAATTTAAAATCAGAATTTTATATTCCTATCGACAGTTTTAATACAGGAATTGTGCAGCTAACTTTGTTTAACGGAAAAGCCGAGCCAAGATGCGAAAGACTATTTTTTGTAAATAGAAACAACTTTCCTACAGTAGAAGTTGATATTGAAAACTTTAGCACTACCGAAAAAATAAAATTCAAAATTTCAAATTCTGAAAAAAAATCTGAAATATCATACTTTTCTGTTTCTGTTTTAGATACTTCCGAAAATATAACATCTGATAATATTTTAGCATCAATGCTTTTAACTTCAGATTTAGGTGGAAATATTGAAAATCCAAATTATTATTTTCAGGATTGGAATAATTTAAAATCCAAGCAATTGGATTTAGTTATGCTTACAAATGGCTGGAGAAGATTTGATTGGACAAAAATAATGTCTGATAAATTAGATTCTTTGGATTTTGAGAGCGAAAAAGGAATAACAGTTTCCGGTAAAATCACTAAACCTTTTTTTGAATTACCCGCAAAATATTCGACTGTAACTATGACTGTTTTAGATTCTTATAACGATGTTTACAAAACTAAAACAGATGAAAACGGAAATTATTTTTTCAAAAATCTTTATTATAATGATACATTAAATATGCTTGTAGAAGCGATTTCGACAAAAGGTAAAAAAAATATAATTGTTAATATTGATGGATATGACACTGTTTCTGTAGATTACTCTTCATTTTCACAGAATTTTTTTAAAATTTACAACAGGAAAAATATCATAGAAGAAGAGAAGACCGTAAAAACTGAGACGAATTCGGGATTGCATGGAAGTCCCGACCAGGTAATTTACGCTGATAAAAATTCAACTCGTTATTCAAATGTATTTGAAATGATTAAAAGCAAAGCTCCCGGAGTTGATGTTAGAGATGATGGAGCAAAAATACGAGGCAGTGGCACAACAAACAACGAGCCTCTGTATTTAATTAACGACATTCCTGTTGATGCAAATGCAGTTAAATCTTTGAGTGTAAATGATGTTGAAAGAGTCGAAATTATTAAAAGTATGGCAAAATCGGCAATTTATGGAATCAGAGCAAAAGGTGGGGTTATTGCTATTTACACAAAAGAAGGATATAACATAAACAGAGGTTGGGCAACTCTCAAATTAATAGCATATTACACGCCAAAAGAATATTATCAACCTAATTTTGAAACTGAAAATGATTCTGTAAAATTTTCATCAATTTATTGGAAACCAAATGTAATTACAGACATAAACGGAAATGCTGAAATAAATTTTAAAAATCCGTTACAAAAATCAACTTTTAAAATTGTTTTACAAGGTATTACCGAAAGTGGAAAATTAATTTATTATGAAAAAAATTTGGACTAAAAAATTGAAAAAAAATATTCTTCAATAATCAAATTTTATTTCCGGAAAAGTATTATTTTGAATCTCAGGTTTTGGAAAACCAGAATAAGCTTCATAAATTTGTGATTCGTAGTTTTTTACAAGTAATGCATCTTCTTCAGAAACAATTAATCCTGTAATTTTATTGGCACCGTTCATAACCAAATCAGCCCATTTATTATTTTCAGTATAATCATTATTAATTTTATTCTGGGCACTTTTTAATTCTTCAATGGCTTTGCGATACTCTATTTTATTTTCTTCAAGAGTGTTTTGGTCTGCTATAAGTCTTTCAAATTCAGCAATAGACGACTCCAAACTTTGATTTCCTGATTGAGTCATTTCATCAAAATTCTGCATTGAAGAATTTGCTTGCAAAATTGAAAAAATTGCTCCAATTTTGGTATTAACAACCACAAATTCGGAATAACTCCTAAAACCACCTTCGGTAATTATTGATTCTATCTCTGAATATTTTTCTTTTCCAATATCACTGTTTTCAGGATTTTGGTTTATTTGCTGCAAAATGTCAGGTGCCTTTTCCTTCAAATTCTTATACGTAGAAATATAATTTTTAACTTGCTGTTCGGTAAGCTTATCTTCCTTGTTTACAACAGAACACGAAAACAGAAATATTATATTAAAAATAAAAAAAAGCGATATATTTTTCATAAGTTCATTTTTTTTTAAATTATCCTGTTTTTCAAAATTATTACTTTTTATAGTATAATCAATATTCATTTTCACTGGTAAGCACAAAAAAAGCACCTATTTTTTGTAGGTGCTTTAAATTTATTATTATAATTTATGATTTAACTTCAGTTAATAATTTATCTGCTTCAATCTTTTTTTGCTTAACAACTCGCTTAGATAAAAATATTCCGACTTCGTATAAAAACATTAAAGGAAGTCCAACTAAAATCTGACTAAAAATATCCGGAGGTGTTATTATTGCTGAAATAGTTAGAATAATGATAATTGAATGCTTTCTGTATTTTTTCAAAAAATCAGGAGTAACAATTCCGGCTTTACTTAAAAAATAAATTAATATAGGAAGTTCAAAAACAACACCTCCAGATATCAAAACCGACGACATCATTGATACATAAGAAACCAAATTGATTTGATTACCAACAACATCACTTACAAGGTATCCACCAAAAAACTGAATTGTAAGCGGTGCTATAACAAAATATCCGAAAGCTACACCAAAAATAAATAAAAATGAACTCCAAAATACGGCATTAGTTGTATGTTTTCTTTCTGTATTATATAAGGCTGGGCTAATAAAAGTCCAGAACTCCCAGAAAATATATGGGAAAGCAACTACGAATCCGGCAACTAACGAAACTTTAATATGAGTTGAAAATTGACCCGCCATATTTATATTTATTAATTCAAACATGCCGGTATTAATACACATACTGTCAATTCCTAAAATTTTACCCATTTTACAAAAGAAAACATTTGTAACAAAATCGTCTTCTCGTGGACCCAGTAAAATCTCATCAAAAATAAATTCTTTGAAAATAAAAGCAACAATTCCTAATACAAAAACAGCAATAAAAATCCTGACTAGGTGCCATCTTAACTGTTCAAGATGTTCTAAAAAGCTCATCGCAACATCAGATTTTTCTGTTTGTACCTGTTTTAATTTTTTTTTAGTAGTAATTTTTTCTTCTGTCATCTAATTTTAAAAAATGATAAATAAATAGCTAAAATATTTGTTTGATATAATTTTTTTGTTTTAACTTTAGGAAATGTTTTAAATAAAAATTAATCAAAATATTTTTTTTTAAAGAGTTGCAAATATATTTATTTTTTACAATTTTGTAAGCCTTTTTTTAAAAAATATTTATATACTGAATGTCAATATATTAAAAAAAAAACTTAAAAAACGTTGTTTATTTAAAACAAAACACTAATTTTAACGTAAATCAGTTTGTTTAAATTATACATTTAAAATATAATATTTAAAACAAAATTTATAAATAAAGAATAAGAAACTTGAATAACTAATATAGTTCACAAATGACTGTAAATGACGCACAATTATCAAAATACTTAAAAGAATACTTTGGTTTCGGCAGGTTTATCGGACAACAAAAACCTGTAATTAAGAACGTACTAGAAGGAAACGACACTTTTGTATTAATGCCTACAGGCGGTGGAAAATCAATGTGTTACCAGTTACCATCACTTTTATTTGAAGGTACTGCAATTGTAATTTCACCACTTATCGCTTTAATGAAGAATCAAGTTGATGCAATGCGAAATTTCAGTACCGTTGATGGAATTGCCCACTTCTTAAATTCATCGTTATCAAAGGTTCAAATTGGTGATGTAAAAGAAGATATCCTTAGTGGAAAAACTAAACTTTTGTATGTTGCACCAGAATCTTTAACAAAAGAAGAAAATATAAACTTTCTGAGACAAATTAAAATTTCGTTCTATGCTATTGACGAAGCACATTGTATTTCGGAATGGGGACACGATTTTAGACCTGAATATCGAAGAATCAGACCAATAATTGACGAAATTGGAAGAGCTCCAATTATTGCTCTTACTGCAACGGCAACTCCAAAAGTACAGCATGATATACAGAAAAATCTTGGAATTTTAGATGCTAATGTATATAAATCTTCATTTTACAGGTCCAATTTATATTACGAAGTTCGTCAAAAAGTAAATCCTGAAAAGCAAATAATTAAATTTATTAAAAGCAACAGAGGCAAATCAGGGATTATTTACTGTCTAAGCCGAAAACAAGTCGAAGAACTTGCTCAAACTTTGGTTGTTAACGATATAAAAGCTCTTCCTTACCATGCAGGTATGGATTCGGCAACAAGGTCTGATAATCAGGATAAATTTCTGAAAGAAGAAGTAGATGTAATTGTTGCAACTATTGCTTTTGGTATGGGAATAGACAAACCAGACGTTAGATTTGTAATTCACTACGATATACCTAAAAGTCTCGAAGGATATTATCAGGAAACCGGAAGAGCAGGTCGCGATGGTGGTGAAGGAAAATGTATTGCCTTCTACAGTTATAAAGATATTCAGAAACTTGAAAAATTTATGCAAGGCAAACCCGTTTCGGAACAGGAAATTGGAAAACAATTACTTCTTGAAACTGTAGCATACACCGAATCATCTGTTTGTCGTCCAAAAATGCTTTTGAATTATTTTGGTGAAGTTCTCGAAGAACCTTGCAATAATTGTGATAACTGCTTAAATCCTAAACCTCAATTTGATGGACGTGAGTTTATTTTAAAAGCTTTGAAAGTTATTTTAGCTGTAAAAGAAAAGTTTAAATCAGACCACGTTGCTAAAGTACTTGCAGGAAAAGGAACTTCTGCCATAAAAACATATAAACACCATAAATTACCAATTTTTGGAATTGGGAAAAATGAAGACGAAAAATTCTGGAACTCAATTGTAAGACATGCTCTGGTACACCAGTTTTTGAACAAGGATATTGAAAATTACGGATTACTAAGATTGACAGACGAAGGACATAAATATCTGAAATCACCATATCAAATTCTAATCTCAAAAGACCATGATTATGAAAATGAGGAGGTTGATGAAGATACAGCTATGAATCAAGCTAGTGGTGGTACAGGGGCTGCCGATACAGAACTTTTCAGATTACTAAAAGACCTAAGGAAAAAAATATCAAAGCAAAAAGAAGTGCCACCATTTGTTATTTTTCAAGATCCTTCGCTTGAAGATATGGCAATTCAATATCCAATTACAATTGACGAACTTAAACAAATTGTAGGAGTTGGAACTGGAAAAGCAATAAGATATGGTAACGAATTTGTTGAACTTATTAAAAAGTATGTAGAAGAAAAAGAAATTGAAAGACCTCAGGATTTAGTTGTTAAAACTGTTGTAAATAAATCAGGTTTAAAGGTTTACATTATTCAAAGTATTGACCGGAAATTAGATTTGGAAGATATTTGCGAAGCAAAACAAATTGAACTTGGCGAATTGCTGACCGAAATTGAGTCTATTGTAAATTCAGGGACAAAACTGAACCTTGATTATTATATTGATCAGGTTATTGACCAGGAACGACAAAACGAAGTTTACGATTATTTTGATGAAGCCGAAACCGAATCTATAGTTGATGCTCTTGCAAAACTTGGCGAAGAAGATTACAGCGAAGAAGAAATAAGATTAATGAGAATTAAATATATTTCTGAAAAAGGACACTAAACCGTTACGAAAAAAACTTAGAATTTATATGCAAATTCTTAAATAAATAATACTGTTAATTAATAATTTTAAAAATACAAAATGTAGTTTTCCGAATTATTAAACAATGCCGTTTAGTTAATAATATATTTAAAATCAAACCGTTATGTCATCCTGAAAGGAACTTGTGGAATAAAAATAAGGAAAAAGTTCAAATGTTTGTTTGAAATGCTTTAGGTTTTCTATATTTTCATTGTACTTAATCATTTTTTCAAATCCACAAGTTCCCAAAAGGGATGACATCTAAGGAAATACTTAACTAAACGACATTGAATTATTAAATATTATTATGTAGAAATTAAATTTATTGATAATTATGATAATCGTCTGGCTGCAATATTTTAATCGCAGTTAAACGATTTTCTTTTAAATTAAAATCCTATGGAAACTGTCTTGAGAATTAATAATATATCTAAAAAATATGGGAGTATTACTGCAGTAAATAATTTATCGCTGACGGTTGAAAAAGGTAATATTTACGGAATTTTGGGTCCAAACGGAAGTGGAAAAACAACCACATTATCAATTATTTTGGGAACTATAAAAGCCGATTCAGGAAGTTTTGCATGGGGAAATAATCCTGAAAATAAACTGATGAATAAAAATTTAGGTTCGTTGCTTGAACAGCCAAATTTTTTTCCTTATCTAACCATTTTACAAAATCTGAAAATAGCAGCTACAATTAAAGAACTTGATTTAAAAAACGAATCAGAATTTGACAGAGTTCTGAACATTACAAAACTCTCCGAACGACGTTATTCTCAATTTAAAACATTGTCGTTTGGAATGAAACAGCGACTTACACTTGCATCAGTACTTTTAGGAAATCCTGAAGTTTTAATTCTTGATGAGCCTACAAACGGTCTCGACCCCGAAGGAATTGCTGATGTTAGAAACGTTATTCTGCAAGAAGCCGAAAAAGGAAAAACCATTATACTTGCCAGCCATATACTCGACGAAGTTGAAAAAGTTTGCACCCACATTGCAATAATGAAAAGAGGAAATATGATTGCAAATGGAAAAGTTAAAGATTTAATAAAAACAGACGATGTAATTATTTTATCATCTGATAATTTAGACCAGCTTTACGAATTACTTGCCCGCTCGGGAATGTACAAAAATATTGAAAAGAAGGGATTTAATATTAACGTTATTTTAAACGAACTTTATAAACCTCAGGATATTAACGAATTTGCATTTAAGAACGGATTTATTCTTTCCAAATTTGAAATAAAAAGAGGAACACTTGAAGATAAATTCCTTGAAATTGTTAAAAAATAGCAGTTTTAGTTTTTTTAACATCTCCAAAATAATAAATTGTAATTAATTATCAAACGTTCCGTTTTTTATATCAATAGTTCGGTCTGATTTGAAAATTGAGAATGTAAAATCTAAGCTTCTCAATTTATTCCAAAATATTATAATGAAAATGATAAAAAAACATGAAACATAATAAAATATTGAAATTAGCATCTATAACTTTGGTAGTTATGGTTGTTATGATTATATCTTCGATGTTGTTTTTTTTATTTTTGGTACAGAAAAACCAGAATAATTTAATTATATTAAATAAATTAGAACGTCAACGAATTCTAAGTCAAAAATTAACAAAAACTTGTTATTCAATATATCAAGATTCCGACAGTTTAAAGATTATAGAATATCAAGATATTTTAAAATCCGATTTACAAGAATTTGAACAGAATAATAATTTTTTGCTAACCAACGAAATTTCCGAAGAATATTCTACAAAAATTATTGAACTACAACCATATTTCAAAATAATTAACGAAAAATACATCGCATTTTCAGAAAATAGTTACGAAAAAGTTTTTTCGGAAACAATTTTAGAAGCCGAACAGGAATTTTTTACAAAAATGGATTACATTGTTTACAGTTTAGGAAATGATAATTTTCAGAAAATATTTAATTTCAAATATTTTATTATTTTTTCAAATTTAATACTTATAATCACAATAATATTGCTGATATACAAAATTATAAGACCAGCAATTATCGAAAATAACCGGTACAGCGATTTAATTCAAAAACAAAATCAAGAGCTTAAAAATCTGGTTATGGTAAAAGACAAATTTTATTCAATTATTTCACATGATTTAAAAAATCCGTTTAACGGCATAATTGGATTTAGCGAACTTATTATGAGTAACGCACATAAAGGATATGGCGAAAAAATATTTAAATTTGCCGAAAGTATCAATATTTCAGCAATTCAAGCCTACAAACTACTCGAAAATCTATTGGAATGGTCAATGTTACACAAAAACGAACTGAAAGTTAAGAAAGAACTTTTTATATTAAAACAAATTGTAGATGAAGTTATTAATGAATTAAAAACAATTTCAGAAAAAAAACAAATTTTGATAAAGAATCAAATAAATGATGAAATAATACTTGAAGCCGACACAAATATGCTGATGTGCATTTTCCGAAATTTGATAACTAATTCATTAAAATTTACTGATTTAAACGGTGAAGTTATAATATCAGCAGTTAAAAACAGTGCAGAAATAATTATATCTGTTGAAGATAACGGCATTGGAATGGAAAAAAACATTTTACAGAATTTGTTTATAGCCAATAAAATAAAATCTAAAAAAGGGACTAATAATGAACACGGAACCGGTTTAGGTTTAACTCTTTGCAAAGAATTTATTGAAAAACACAATGGAAAAATATGGGTCGAAAGCGAAGTAAATAAAGGTAGCAAATTCAATTTCTCGATACCGCTAAAATAGTTTGGAAACAATAATCTTTTGATTTATAGATGTTAAATACAAAGTACATGTAATTTAATGATAATATCCTAACTGATAGATATTTTCCACCCCTATTAATTTTGTTTTAAAAGGATTTTAATATTTAAGACGTTGTTTAACATTTTGTCAAAAAATATTTTTATAAAAAAAAACACTAAATTGTCATTTCTATGAAATCTATTTGATGTAAATTCTGAAATTATAAAATGTTAATTTGTTGTACATTGCAAAATCATTTCAGATTTATTTTTTATAACTTAGTTGCGTTAATCAAAGAGATTTCAAGAAATGACATTGTGAGATATATTATTAGTATAGAATTATATATATAAATTTTAAACAACGTCTAAACCTCTTCCCAAAAAATCATTAATATTTCATAAAATTTTGTAATCTCAAAATAAGATTATTTTTTTTGATATATTTTTATCAATTTTGCGACAATGTAAATTTATGGAATACAATAAATAAATAATGAATTTTACAAAATTAGATTTTTCAGATAAAAAAACATTAGAAAAATACTCGTCAGCTTTTACACTTTCGGATATGGAATTGTTTATTTTCCCCGAATTGTTTTATCCACTGGTAATTGCAAATATAATGTCGCCAATAATTTGGGAATGGCGAAACGATAAGTGGTTTAAAGATATAAATAAAAAATCTTTTAATTATAAAGTCAACAGAATCAAACAATTTATAATGGATAATTATGTTTTCAATCTCGATTTGGAAACATGGGGATTAACCACTAAAGAACGTGAAATAAGCAGGTTTAGTAACTTTTTTGATATTGAATTACTCCGAAATTCTAATGCACTTTTCGGTTACGAAGGCGATAAATATTATTACGATATTGATATACGAAAACACTTTGGTTTAGAGAAATATACATCAAATATAATTCCGTACTGGAAAACCGAAACTATTGAAGCAATGACGGCTTTTAAATCAAAAGAAGGTTTTGCCTCAGGAGCAGGAGAATGTGTTTCATTAGCTGCTTTATACGCTGCTGCAATGTTTGTTGTAGGAGAAATTCCTCTCGATAAAATTTTCCTGATTGCAACTCCACTTCACTCTCAGAATTTTGTCAGCGTAAACGAAGGAATTTTAACAAACAACCGAAGAATTGTAACCAAAAATATGTGGTTTAATGGAACATCAATTTCGGCAAAAGCCCGAAGAGCTTTAGAAAATGAGGTTGTTACAATTGTAACTCATATTTCTGGATATATCCACACAGTTTTTGAAGAAGCTACAATTAACGAAAATAGTTACCTCGAATTTAAGAACAATCTAAACAATTACTTAAAAACCGAACTGACTTTTGAAGTTTTCATAAACTTTCTTCGTCAAGACTCTGAATTTAAACAATATTTTCAATATCGAAATTCAAAAAACGGTAATAATTTATACATTTCAGTAAACAAAATATTTGATTTTGAAAACCTGAGCAAATACAGCTTTTCAGAAAATACAAGAAATATATTATTACAGGAATTTTCGGAATCTGAATTTTCAGAAAATCAGATTGATAATTTGATAGTTTTAAACTGTATCGAGGAATTTCTGAACGAAAATAAAAATATGAATTTTGACGCTTTAAAAGATTATTTTCTAAGTCATTATTCCGAATTTAATTGCGGAAATTTTACTTCTGATTATTTCGAAAGTATAAAAAAATTATTTGATAATCTCGAAAAATTTATAAATCTAACACCAAAATTACCAATAACTAACAAAAAATATATTCAAACACAAGGTTTACAAATAGATTTACACCAATCGAGAGAAGAAATATTGGAATATATTTTACAAAATTTTGAAAATAACGATGTTGCCGAACTTTCAGTTTATACCTTCCGGCAAATGGATAAAATAAGCTGGAAACCGTTTTTGAAAGCAGCAATTGAGCGTAACCCTGTTTCAATAAAAGATTTAAGTCGATTTACAATTCCCGAAATATATAAAAAAATTTACAATCTGCCAAATACCTCAATTTACGATTCGGTAAGAATTTCGCAACCCGATGAGGTCTGGAATTTTAAAGCCGGTGATGGAATTGAGAAGGCTATTCTGATGGCTAATATTCTGATAAATAGAATTAATATTTGTAAGATTTCGTTACAAACCGAAAACAAAAAAGTAATACTTCAATGTGGTTCGGAGAAATATTTTTTTGAAACTTCAAAGAATTTAAGAAACGTAAATGAAATTATTGAATTTTAAAATATTGATAGCGTAAAGAAGTGACTTTCATTAAAATAAACCAAACTGTCATCCTGAAAGGAACTTTTTGATGTACGCCAGGAGTTTATAAAAAGTAAATCTAAAAAACAGTAGGTTAAATTATTACGACAAATATACTCTATACTTGAATAAGTGCCAAAATCCACGAGTTCATTCAATGATGACATAAATTTTAGAATAGTCACTACTTTTGTACGTTATTTAAATATTATTGATTTTCTTTTTACTCTGAATGGCTCTATTTAAATATATTGTTTGTTAAATAATTTTGAAATTTCAAATATATGAATATTCCTTAATTACATCAGAATTCCAATTTTGAGATTTCCACGTTTTTTTTGTTGGACATCT
>Ga0316608_1000941_pt1 | contig 12127 bp, 6 predicted proteins | sample MIS2016152B_MG_FD_207673 | JGI IMG/M metagenome (GOLD analysis project Ga0316608, IMG submission 207673) | Microbial mat bacterial communities from Middle Island sinkhole, Lake Huron, Michigan, United States - MIS.2016.152B | ecosystem: Environmental > Aquatic > Freshwater > Lake > Sediment... | reverse complement strand
AAGAAGATGTAGAACTAAGATTAGAGCAAATGGCAAAAAGACATCAAAAAAGACAATATGATAAAGACCTAAATTATAAGCAACAAGCTATTAATCAAATAGAACTAACTTCGTAAAGTAGAATTAAAAAGTATTTTGAAAACAAAGGTTTATTTATCTGATTTCATATCAAATTCAAATGAAGCAAATATCAGATTTTTTATAAAAAATCAAGAATATCATTACAAATCTGAAATTCAAAAAGTAAATGTGAAATTTATAAATAAAACAACGAGAACTGGATTTAATTGTGAATTGATTTTGCAATTTGACGAAAAGCGTTTTGTGATTAATGATAACTATGATTGGACATTAAAACAAATGAAAGAATTATTTTTATTTGTAAAAGACAATAAAAATGAAAAATTGACAAGTGAAGATAAACATTATTTGTATCATATTGAAAAGAAGATTAATAAATGAAATTTAGAATGTTAAAAATTAAAATTATCTAATACTTTTTTAGTTTCTTCCGAAAGTGATGCCACAAATTTAAATTTCATATCGCTTTTTTTTGCAAATATAAAACATTTTTTTACACAACAAAAATTATGTCCACATACTTATGTATTATCTTACTTATATAAACCATAATTTTTTTTACGAAAAATAATCCAATATGTTGATTTTTTTACAGTGTAATTGTTTTAAGTTTTTTGAAATTTTATGAAAAAAAAAACATATTAAGCTTTTTTATAGAGAAATAGTTTTAAGTTTTTCAAATTTTACGGAAAATAACCCGATATGTTGCGTTTTTATAGTAAATTGTTTTAATTTTTCAAATTTTATGGAAAATAACTCAATTTGTTTCGTTTTTTACTGAGCAATTAATTTAAATGAATGTCTGTTTTAATCACAAAATAAAAAGAAAAATCTGTCATCGCTGTGCGAAGTTGTAAAAATGAAAAACATAAAGTATTCTTTTTTTAACTTTACACTTATAACTTGTTCATTTCAAATCCACAAGTTGCTTCCAGCATAAAAACTTCATTTTTTTATTTTTAATTCTTAATTCACATAAACAGTTGCTTATATCAAAATCAGATTAAAAAGTTTTTAATACGAATTATAATTTTGATTAAATCAACTTATTATTTCGGATAGTCGATTATTAAAACATGTCAAAATACAGTAATTTGTAATGCAATACTTTGTTTTGTGAAGATTTTTTTATAAAATTGTGCAATTAATTTTGAGAATATTAAAAAATTAATATTAAAATCAATCCAATATGATTAAAAAAGCAAAAGCAGCCGAAAAAACCGCTGTATCAAAAACAGTTATAAAAAGAACAGTTATGGAAAAAACAGTTAAAGGAAAAGTTATAGCTAATACTTTAAATGTAAGAGATACACCATCAAAAATATCAACAGTATTAGGAAAAATTTCAAAAGGAGAATTAGTAGAAATAAAATCTCAGATGAAAGACTGGATTGAAATAGTATATAATAACGATAAAGCTTATGTGTCTGCAGAATTTATAGAAATTGTTGAAAATATTGAACTTGGCAAAGTTACTGCCAGTATTCTGAATGTAAGAAATCAGCCAAATTCTACCAGCGAAATTTTGGGTGGACTTGCAAAAGATAGTGTTGTCGAAATTTTACAAAAATATACTGAATGGTACAAAGTTAATTATCTGGGTAAACCCGGATATGTTGCAAAAAAATTTGTTGAATTAGTAACTGATACAAAAACAACTACAACAGATTCTACAACTACTACCACAACAACAACAACTACTACGACAACTGGAATCAAATCATATTTTTATTTACGTGAAGATTTGGCAACTGTAAAACTTGAACCGGATACAAAAATTGAAGTACCTAAGGAATATAAATCGAAAATTGCTGCAAATACTTGGAATAATTATGGAAATCTAATAAAAACAATAAGCGACGAACTTGAAATTGACGTTAAAGCTGCCCTTGCAGTATTGTGTGTTGAAAGTGGCGGAACTGGATTTGCCAAAGACAAAATGATTATAAGATTTGAAAATCATGTTTTTGATATTTACTGGGGAAAGAAAAACGAAGTCGAATTTGCAAAATACTTTGATTACAACCGAAGCAGCAGAAGAGACGAACATAAATTTCGTGATACTGAAGATGGTACATGGGAAGAATGTCATACAAGTCAGGATATGGAATGGAAAGTTTTTGAATTTGCACGAAAACTATCCGAAAAAGAAGCTATTTATTCAATAAGTTTGGGAGCACCACAAGTTATGGGCTTTAATTACAAAATGATAGGTTACGCAACCCCAGTCGAAATGTTCGATTATTTTAGTAAAGACATTAGGTATCATTTTCTTGCATTATTTGATTTTTGCCAATATAAAGCCGAAAGAATTCAATATCTGAAAGATAAAGATTTTTATTCTTTTGCTAAAGAATATAACGGAAACACAGCACCAAAAGCTTACGAAGAAAGAATTGAAGAATATTATCAGATTTTCAAGAAATTATTGTAAAAATAAATGAATAGCAACATCACTACGGAATATCCTTTAGGGTTAATAATATTTTGTTTAGCATTAGCGTTTTTATATACTTTTTTTCTTTACCGGAAAAATAATAAATTTACGGATATATCGAAGTTTAAAATCAGACTCATGGCTGTTCTTCGATTTACTGCAGTATTTTTAATTTCGGTATTATTGCTTTCGCCAGTAATTAAATATTTGAATATTACGATTGAAAAACCAATAATTATAATTGCGCAGGATAATTCGGAATCATTAGTTTTTCAGAAAGATGAAAACAACTTAGCAGAATATCAGAAACAAATTGAAGCTCTTTCAGTCAAATTATCAGAAAATTATGAACCGGTTTTTTACTCATTTGGAGAAAAATCCGAAAAATTGCAATCTTTTGATTATAAACAAAAAGAAACAAATATCTCAGATTTAATTGAAGAAATTCAAAATACATATTTCAATAAAAACGTTGGTGCATTAATAATTGCAAGCGATGGAATTTACAATAAAGGAATTAATCCATTATATTCAACTACCGACATAAATTTTCCGGTTTACACAATAGGATTGGGAGATACAACAGTTTATCCGGATTTTTCAATATCAAAAGTCAGAAATAATAAAATTGCTTTTTTAGGAAATAAGTTTCCAATTCAGGTTTATGTTGATGCCAAAAAACTAAAAGGCAAAACATCAACACTTAAAGTATTTAATAATAATATTCAGATTTATTCGGAGCAGATAAGTGTAACTTCAAATGAAGAAACTAAAATAATTGATTTAGAAGTAGAAGCCAAAACTTTAGGCGTTCAGCGTTTTGTAATTCAGATTTCATCTTTACCAGATGAAAAAAATTTGTTAAACAATTACAAAGAAGTTGCTATTGAAATACTTGACAGCCGCCAAAAAATATTGATAGTAGCAAATTCGCCTCACCCCGATATAAGTGCAATACGACAATCATTAGAAGATAATGATAATTACGAGGTTACATATACAAAAATTGATGATTTCAAAGGAAGTATTGATGAATATAACTTAGTGATTTTACATCAAATACCTTCTGCAACAAATTCAGCAACATCACTTTTATCCGAAATTGTTTCAAAAGATATTCCTGTTATTTTTATAGTAGGAGCACAAAGTTCGTTCAATAATATTAATAGCTTAGATTTAGGTCTGAAAATTACACACTTAAACTCAGCTTTTGATGAATCACAATCTGTTTTAAATACAAATTTTTCGTTATTTGAAATAGAAGAAGATTTTACTGAACTTGTCAGTAAATTTCCTCCATTAGTTTGTCCTTTTGGAACTTATGATGTATCAGCAAATTTAAATGTATTGATGTATCAAAAAATTAACAGCATAAAAACAGATTATCCATTAATTGCATTTAATTCAGAAACACAGAGTTTTAATGCAAAATCATGTTATATTACCGGCGAGGGAATTTGGAGATGGAGAATTTATAACTATATCGAATACCAAAATCAAGATTTATTTGATGAATTTATCAATAAAATAATTCAATACATGGCACTTAGAGTCAATAAAGATAGGTTTGTGGTAGATGTTGACAAAATAATTGACGAAAACAAAAATGTTATTTTCGACTCCGAAGTTTATAACGAAAGCTATGAACTTGTTAATAATAATGATGTAAACTTAGATATTACCGACTCTGCCGGAAATGTTTTTTCGTATATTCTTGATAAAAATAACAAAAAATATACGCTTAATGTTGGAACTTTTCCTGTTGGAGATTATGTTTATAGTGCTAATACAAAACTAGATGACGAAGTTTTTACAAAAAAAGGAACTTTTTCGGTTGTAAAAATAAATCTGGAAGCTGAAAATATTATAGCCGACCATAACTTATTAAATCAATTGTCGGAACAAAACAATGGACAATTTTATTATCCAACTCAGATTGACAGTCTTTTGGCAAATATTCAAACTAATAAAAACATTGTTCCAATATCATTTTCAGATAAGCAATTAACTGATGTTATTAATCTTAAATGGTTATTTTTTCTTATAGTCGGATTAATTTCACTTGAGTGGTTTTTTAGGAAGTTTTTTGGTTCGTACTAAGAAAATACTGATTTTAAAATATTTAATAGCGTATAAAAGAAGTAACTTTTTCCGAAAACGATGTCATCGTGGAATGAACTCGTGGATATTAGCACATAAATAAAAAAAAGTAAATTTGTTGTAAAAAATTTACATATAACTTTTTAGATATACTTTATATAATTTCACTGCTTACCTCCAATAGTTCCCGAAGGGATGACATTTTGGGTGTTTCATATAAAAGTCGCCATTAATTTACTCTATCAATTATTTAATATTCTAAAAATATCAATTTAATTGATGATATTTCTGTTTAAATCTTTGTCTTAAAAATTAAAAATGAACCAATTATAGATGGAATTACTAAGTTTATTAACCATAGCAAAAAAGCAGCAGAAATTATTCCTGCATCTGAATTTGTAAATACACCCAGAATAAATAACGAAACCGAACCACGTATTCCAAAATCAGCCAAAACAATTGACGGAATAATTGAAACTATCATAAAAGTAGCAGATATTGAGATATATGCACTAAAAATATCAATTTCAACTCCAAAGAATTTCAGCAGTAAAAAATATTGACTTACATAAACCATATATCTAAGTAAACATATTGAAAGTACTTTTAATAAGTCTTTTCCAGAATAATTATTAATAAAATCGACTTGTGTTTTATATTTTGAAAAAAATGAAAATCGTAAAATAAAAACTGAAAATTTGTTAAAATTAAAGAAGACAATATTAATCAGAATTGTAAAAAAAAATAATCCGAAAAATAAAATAAGTGACGAGTTAGAATTTAACAATTTAGTTGCAAATAATTTATTTTCAGCAATTAACAAAAGCGATATTATTCCAAAAGTAAAAGTAATTACAGACTGTCCTAAACTACTAATTATACTTGCAGATAATCCTTTAGCTTTATTTTCAGATTTTAATACAAAAACTCTTCCGGCTAATTCTCCAATTCTGTTTGGCGTAAAAATTCCGAACGTAATTCCCGAAAAAACAGCTTTCAACGCAAGTTTTAAACTAATAATTTCGAACTTTGAAACTATTAATTTCCATTTGTAAGATTCAATAGACCAATTAATAAACATCAAAGCAAAAACTAAAAATAAAATTCCCGAAAATTTATATGTAATATTTTGAATATACCATAAAAAATTACTTAAACTATTGTCGGATGCAATTTTATAAATAATAAAGCCGTATGACATAATAATCACAAGCCATTTAAATATCAAACCAATAATATATTTACGCGAAATTTGCAAATAAGTGTTTTTAAAAAACATTATAAATTACAAGATATAAGTATAAACGCAATATTCCATTTTTTTTAATGTCGGTAACAAAAAAGAGTTGATGAAAACTGAAATTTATTGTAAAAAAACAGAAAAAAATGCACAATTATTGATATATTTGTCAAATTTTAATATGGCTGTATTTAAGTTAAAACATATTACTTTTTTATTATTAATACTCTTTCAGTGTTTGAATTTACAATCACAAAATTCAAAAATTGACAGTTTGCTTGTTATTTTATCAAATTCAAAAAATGATAGCCTGAATATATTTAGATATAATCAGTTAGCCCAAGAATACATTCTTCTAAAAAATTACAAACAAGCTTCCGTTTGGGCAGGAAAATCTCTGTTAATTATTAGTCAAAATAATAATAATGAAGCAAATATTGAATGTCTGCTACTTAACGCCTATCTTTTTTCTCAGAAAAATGATTTGTCTAATTCTCTGAAATATTATTTAAAAGCTTCAAATATTGCAATAAAACAAGCTGACAGCTTAAAAATTTCTACTATTTATAACGAAATTGGACTCATTTATGTAGGTGTGGAATCTTACACTAAAGCATCTGAATATTTTGAAAAATCATACACAATAGCCAACAACAATAATTTTGAAGTTCAACGAAAAAACTCCCTGAAAAATCTGGCTTTTTCTAATAAAAACAATAAACTTTATGATACTGCCCTCGAAAATTATTTAAAACTACTCGAAATTAATAAATCAGAGGATATTATCGCAGAAATAATAAATACGCTGACAAATATTGCATATATATATAATGAACAAAAAAAATACGAAGCAGCTCTATTAACAAACAAAGAAATTTATTCTCAGTTACTTAAAACTAATGATATTATAGCATTATCGTTTATTTTAAATAATGTTGCCTACAACTGCGTTTATCTCGAAAAATTTGAAGATGCAATTACTTATTTTAAACAATCCATTACTATAACTAATCAATTTAAATTGCAAGAAGATGAAGCTCAGACATATACAAATATTGGAATATGTTATCAGAATTTATCTGATAACAAAAAAGCAATAGAGAATCTTCTAAAAGCTAAAACAATTTATGAATCAATTGATAAATACAGCGAAGTTGCTAGTATCGACAATATTATAGCACTAATTTATTATTATTCAAATGATTTTTATAATGCCGAAATTTATAGCGAAAATTCAATTTTAACAGCCGAAGGTAATAATGCACATGAGGAGTTAAAAAATTGTTATCAAACATATTCGCTTATTTTGCAAAAAGCTAATGATTTTGAAAACGCACTTGAATATTATAAAAAATATTTGAATATTAAAGATTCTCTCTTAATGGAGGAAAGATTTAAAGAACAAGAAATTGCAAAAAGACAATACGATGCTGAAAAATCTGAAAAAGAACTAAAACTTTTACTTGCTAATGAAGATATGAAAGATTTAGCTCTTAAACAATTAAAACTTGAAGCTGAAAAAAGAGAAAAAGAACTTGAGCTTTTAAGAAAAGATAAAGATGTACAAGAACTTGAAAAACAAAGAATTGAGCAATCACTTATTCTTACTCAAAGACAACATGAAGCTGATATTAGAGAGCAGGAAATTTTAACTCTTGAAAAAGAAAAAGAACTTCAGAAACAGGAACTTAAATTAAAAGAAGCTGGAGAAAAAGAACAACAAAAAGAAATTGAGCTTCTTCAATCTGAAAAAGAAAAACAACAACTTGAAATTGAAAATCAGAATGCTGAAAAACGTAGAATGCAAACTCTTGTTGGTATGTTTATTATAATTCTTTTTCTTATACTTATCGGTATGTTTTTAGTAAGTAAAAAGAATAAAAAACTAAAAAAACAACAAATAGAAATTCAGAAAATAAATACTGATTTAGAAAGAAAAAATGAAGAAATTACTGTTCAGAAAGAAAATTTACAACAAGCCAACGAAGAAATAATTGTACAGAAAGAAAATCTTCAACAAAAAAATGAAGAAATAATGTCAATAAACGAAGAGTTAAATGTTCAGAAAGAAGAGATTTCGCAGCAAAATATTTTAATAGAAAAAAAGAATAAAGACATGACTGATAGTATTCAATATGCTAAAAGAATTCAGACTGTCATTATACCGCCGTCAGATATACTGATAACCTACAACATAGAACATTTTATTTTATTAAAACCAAGAGATATTGTTAGTGGAGATTTCTACTGGATGAAAGAAACATTAGATGTTAATAATCAAAAACATATTATACTTACTGCTGCCGATTGTACAGGACATGGTGTGCCGGGAGCCTTAATGAGTATGCTTGGAATTTCGTATTTGAATGAAATTGTTGGACAACACCGTATTATAGAACCTCATATTATTTTAAATAAACTTAGAGATAAGGTTAAAGAAGCTCTACAGCAAAAAGGTGTTGCAAACGAAGCAAAAGACGGAATGGACATGGCTTTAATTTCTTATAATTTAGATGCTTTAACTCTAAGTTATTCTGGTGCAAACAATCCAATATTTCATGTTAGAAAATATTCACCTGACACGGTAATTGAAGACGACAAAAAAAATCCAATCATCAAATTAGACAACGGAATTTATAAGCTCACAGAAACCAGACCGGACAAAATGCCCGTTGGTATTTACATTAAAGAAAACGAATCGTTTACAAATCATTCAATTGATATTCAGAAAGGAGATTCAATTTATATTTTTTCAGATGGATATATCGATCAGTTTGGAGGCGTAGAAGGTCGAAAATTTTTAACCAAATATTTCAAAAAACTGATACTTAGTATTCAGGAAAAGCCAATGGAAGAACAGAAAAATATATTGGAAGAGACTTTAAAAGAATGGCTTGGCGGAATATACGAGCAATTAGATGATATTTTAGTTATTGGTATCAAAATCTGATTCAGATAATGAGTAAAATCACATATCAAAATTAATTTTAAATTGAAAAATCTTATTCCAAAAGAATTAATAATTTCAGTATTGTTTTATTTTCTACTTTTCGGTTTTATATTAATTCTTAATTTCGCATTTCCGCTAAACATAAAAAAAGATTATTCTTCAATTATAATAGCCAAAGATTCAACAGTTATACACGCTTTTTTAAACAATGAAGATAAATGGCGAATGTTTACTGAACTTAACGAAATTTCGCCAAATCTTAAAAAAGCAATAATTTTTAAAGAAGATAAATATTTTTACTATCATTTTGGTATTAACCCATTTGCAATAATCAGAGCATTAGCTAATAACATTTTAAAAAACAAACGTACTTCAGGTGCTTCAACTATTACAATGCAAGTTATTAGATTATTAGAGCCAAAAGAAAGAACCTATAAAAACAAGTTTATCGAAATTTTCAGAGCATTTCAACTCGAATTTAAATATTCTAAAGACGAGATATTGCAATTTTATCTAAATCTTGTGCCGTATGGAGGTAATATTGAAGGCGTTAAATCTGCTTCTATTTTATATTTTGATAAACTTCCAAATTATTTAAGCATTGCCGAAATTGTTACACTTGCAATTATTCCTAACCGTCCTAATTCTCTGAAACTTGGCGAAAATAATCAATATATTTTTGAGGAACGAAATAAATGGCTTAATAATTATCTTAAAAATAATATATTTCCAGAGCAGGATATATTAGACGCTATAAACGAACCTATTACAGCTCAGAGACGTGATGCTCCTAAAATGGCACCACAGTTTTCGATTAGAATGAAAAATTCGTTCTCAAGTAAAAACATAATTTACACTTCGTTAAACATAAAAAAGCAATCCGAAACCGAAACTCTGGTTAAAAATTATATCACTCGAATTTATAATAAAAATATAAAAAACGCATCTGTTTTAGTTGTTGATAATAAAACACATCAAGTAATTGTTTATGTTGGCTCATCAGATTTTTATAATTCTGAAGATGATGGACAAGTTGATGGAATTCAAGCAATTCGTTCTCCGGGTAGTACGCTTAAACCATTTTTATATTCCATTGCAATGGATAAAGGCTTAATTACTCCCAAATTTATTATTGCTGATGTACCTGTTTCATATTCAGGATATGAACCAGAAAATTATGACGATAAATTTAACGGAAATGTAACTATTGAATTTGCCCTTGCCAATTCGTTGAATGTTCCTGCTGTTAATGTACTTGGACAAATTACTAGCGAAGAATTTGTAAAATTTCTAATTAAAGCAAAATTTTCAAATATCGAAAAAAACAAATCACTTCTTGGGCTTTCTGTAATTTTAGGCGGATGCGGAGTTTCGCTCGAACAACTTGTAAGACTGTATTCTGCATTTGCAAACGAAGGTGTATTTTGTGATTTGAATTATCTGAAAACAGATACTTCCGGATTTACAAAAAACATAATTAGTAAAGAATCTGCATACATGATAACGGAAATTTTGACTCAAGTTAAGAGACCAGATTTGCCTTTGGAATGGGAAAACAGTGTGAATCTTCCAAAAGTTGCGTGGAAAACAGGAACTTCTTATGGACGAAAAGATGCTTGGAGTATAGGTTACAACAAAAACTATACTGTTGGAGTTTGGGTTGGAAATTTTTCGTCTGAAGGTGTACCCGAACTTAGTGGTTCACAATATGCTGCACCTTTACTTTTCAATATCTTTAACCTTCTCGAAATTAATTCAATTGATGAATGGTTTGTAACACCCCAAAATTTGGATTACAGAACTGTGTGTTCAGAATCAGGTCTTTTGCCAAATGAATTCTGCGAAAACCTGATATTAGATTCCTACATTCCGGGAGTGTCTTCAAATACAATTTGTTATCACAAAAAAAATATTTTTATTTCGCCCGACAGTTTAATTTCTTACTGCAATTCGTGTTTACCCGAAAATGGTTATATTAAAGCTCTTTACAATAATTATTCGCCAGAAATTATTACATTTTTTGAACAATTCAATATTAATTATCAGAAAATACCTGCTCATAATTCTGATTGTGAAAGAGTTTTTGCAGAAAATGCTCCTACAATAACATCTCCAATCAGCAATATGGATTATTTGGTCGATAAACTCGACAGCACTCAAATTATGCTATCGGCTGACGTATCAATTGATGCTCAAGAAGTTTTCTGGTATATAAATGATAAATTTTTACAGACTTCAAAACCATCGGAAAAAGTATTTTTTACTCCTCCAAACGGAAAAGTAAAAATCTCATGTTCTGATGATAAAGCCCGAAATTCGGATATTTGGATAAATGTAAAATATATTGCTTTTTAAAATTTCAAAGTAATTATAATGAAAGAAATATCAAATTTAAATTTAAGAAGATAATATTTTTTGTAAAAAGTTGTTTAAAATTTATATATACTAAATTGTGAATATAATTTGGATTTCAATTTTTAACACGAAGTCACTAAGACACTAAATTAAAATACTTTGTGTCTCCGTGTCTTTGTGTTCAATTCTAAATTATTTAGACATATTAGTATATCTATTTAGGTCGAATTTAATTTTATCAATAAATTGAATATAAGACTGAAAGGCTTAAATACTAATAGCCATAGATGCAACCTATGGAAAATTTTATTACAGTGAAAACAAGTCTGAAAGACTTGAATATTAACATAGTAATAATATTGAACTCTTTCAGAGTTCTTGTATTTAAAGATTTCGTTTTACCGCAGGTTTTACCTACGGTTATTCATATTCAATCCCTTACGGGATTTTATTTGACCTAAATAATTACAAATTTTTATATATAATTCAATGTCGTTTAGTTAAACAAAATGTCATGTTGAAAACATCTTGTTGATGTATACACTGAAGTTATAAAAAGTAAATCTGAAAAAGAAATAACTTGCATTGTACAACAAATTAACATTTTACATAATCAGAATAAAATTCCCACAAGTTCCTTTCAGGATGACATAATGGTTTGATTTTAATCATATTCTTAACTAAACGGCATTGATATATAATTCTATACTAACAATTAGATGTATTTTTATATTAAAATATTTTGTATTTATTTAGGTTGAAAATAGTATTGAGAATCATTTTTTTACCACAGTGTAACACAAAATTAATTATTTGATAATCAAAAAACAGTGAAACTTTGTGCAAAATTTAGTGAATCTCTGTGGTTAATTAGAGTCCATCCATAAACTCGGAAAATATATTTTTCGAGTTTTGATTTTTTTCAATTTTTCAAATTTTTCAGCTATATTTATTTTCAAATTAT
>Ga0316608_1000939_pt1 | contig 12146 bp, 9 predicted proteins | sample MIS2016152B_MG_FD_207673 | JGI IMG/M metagenome (GOLD analysis project Ga0316608, IMG submission 207673) | Microbial mat bacterial communities from Middle Island sinkhole, Lake Huron, Michigan, United States - MIS.2016.152B | ecosystem: Environmental > Aquatic > Freshwater > Lake > Sediment... | reverse complement strand
ATATAAATAATGATTAACAAATGTATAATAATGTATTCTGTACTTATTAGTATCTATATTATTATCATATGTTATTGTTCTTATAAAATCTTTTCTTTCTCTAGGGACCAAATCACCATTTTCATTAAACATACAGTCCATACAATGAACGAAATCAATATGTTTAAACGATTCTTTTGTTGGCGCAACTGGCATATTATTTATTTCTTTTTTTCTTAAATTAATCCAACTTGCGTAAATAGTGTTATGTTTTAGATGGTGAGCAAATGATAACTGATTTAAATTAGTTTTTTCTTCTAGCCAAGATTCAATTATATGATAATTACCTACTCCTATTGATCATAATCCAGATCCTTCTTTATTTTGTTTTATTTCATTAAGATGTTCTCTTACTAATTTCATAATATTTAAATATTGTGTTAAAAAAAGCTTGGCTTAAGCCAAGCTTTTATATTAATTATAATTTAAGATTAAACAGTTAAAGTTTTTAATTGTGATACTGGTAAATTGTCAGATACTTGTCCTTCATTAGATTGTCTTATTATTCGTACAGATGATGTATCACCAATTGCTTGTGTATAATCTACTGCATTAATAAGAACATTTTCGAGAACTTGACCAGTTGCTTCATCGATTATAGCACCAGGAACATAATTATCAGGATTTGCAAAATCATTTATATTTTCAAGAATTTTAATTTGAGATTTTTGCATCATATTAGATCTTCCTTCTATTATAACGTTAACAAATTGATCATCTCTACTATTATCCCATTCATTATAAATAACAAAACATTCATTAATTTTAATAGGGACACTATTCATAAAAATCCCACATTTAACAAATTGTTCTCTTAGAGCTTTTTGTGTTATCTTATCAAATTTAAATGGTACATCCATTGTTTTTGGTTTTTCTGTAGTAGATTTTACTTCGTTAGGGCTTACTCTATGACTATTACCTTGTACTTGTACTATAAGTTTTCCACCTATTTCTCCTGTAATAAATCCTTTTTGATTATTATATATCACAGAATCTCCTACATTAGTCTCATTTAACTTTTTTTTTAAATTTATATGAATAGATTCTTGAATTTTTGCTTTTTTAAGAAATAGTTTCTTTTTTGTTTTATCTACAGGTTTGGCTTCTCCATCTTCTACAATAGCAGGTTTTGTTTTAAGAGGTGTTTTTTCTAAACTATCATTAAGATGTTCAGCTTCTTCATCTTCTTCTTCAGCTTCTTCTTCTTTTTTAATTGGTTTTTCTTCTTTAGATTCTTTTTCATCTTCTTCGGATTCTTCTGCATCTAAATCCAAATCAAGAGGAATTTCTCCTTCTGTATCTTCTGGATTTTCTCCTTCTGTATCTTCTCCTTCTGGATTTTCTCCTTCTTGATCATCATCATTATTAAGTGCTGCTTCGGCTGCATCAGCTTGAGCTTCAACATCATCTACACCTAAATTTACTCTATCACTTTCCATACTAGGATTGCTACCTAATAATTCAGATTCATCATTATCAAACGTTATCTGTGATGCTGCCTCTACATCTTGATTATTATCAATTTCAGTTCCTGATGTAGTATTGCTGTCATTATTTTCTTCTCCTCTAGCTAAAGAATCAGGTTGAGGTATAGGTACAGTATATTTTGTTCCATCTACATCAATAGTAACAGTTACGCCTTCAGAAATGTTAGTATATTTTTCTATTTGATTACAATAATCTTTGTACTCATTCTTTATTTCGTTGACTTCTTCATTTACTGCATCTATTGCTAAATTTACAACTGTTGAAAAAGGTTGTGATTTTAATTCATTAAGTTTAGATCCAAGTTCATTTATGTAATTCACATAAGCTTGTTTCGTTTCAGAAATTTGATTTAAAATCTTATCTTTATTAGGTAAAATATCTTTAAATGCTTTTGATACGTCAAATCGCATATGTTCCATCATAATCTTTTCAGCTTGGATAGGATTAATATTTCTATAAAATGTTACTTTATTATTTAATGGATCATATGTTGTTATACATATATTTTCTCTTAATCTAAATACATCCGCTGCATGTTCTGAATTTTCTTTTAGATAAACTCTTTTTACAAAATCAACTTCAACAATTTCATCAAAGTTATCTTTTAGTACATTAGTTAAATTAAAGAATTCGGCATTACCAGCAAGATGTGCTATATCTTCAGCTTGTTTGAATTCATTAAGAGATAATTGTTTATTGTTTATTACAATAGAATCCTCATTAATTACAGCTGAATCTTTTCCAACAAAAACTTTTATGTCTTTTTTAGAAACTTCAACAAATGAATGATTTATGGATTCACAAATACTTTTAAATTTAGTATCAATCTTAGCAACTTCAGCATTTTTTATTCTATTTATATTATTGCCCTTTTTAACATAATATGTACCTTTTACATTGAAAAGTACTTCATTTTCTCCTAAATAAATAAGAGGAGAATATATAGTTTCAATATCAGCATTTGCTGATGCATATTCCAATTGTAAAGAAACAGAGTCTTCCATTACAGCAGATATGATATTTCTAACATAATCATCATAACTAAATTTAACTAACGTTTCTTTTAGAATATGTTTAGATTGTTCTGTTTTATCATTAAGATAATTATTAACAACATCTTCAATTAATGGAATGAGATAATTGCTTCTGGACAATTTCATCATTTCTATAATTTTTGTTATAGCAATATCATTATTATATTTTTCTACATTTTCTGATATACTTGATATAACATTTTCAACCAATGGCATCCAATTGAAATTTCTCATTGATGTCAAAAATTCTTCATATAAAAGTACTTCAGGTATTGATTGTAATTTATTTTCAAACAAATTTAAAGTATCAGCTAACACTGTGTCATATTTTCCCTCATTTGCACGTAATGAATTTATAGCTCCACGAATACCAATGTTTTTAACACCATATACTCTTTTTTGGTTGTTCATCCAACCAGTTAGAAATTTATCATCTTTTACAACTGAAAGTTTTTCAAATAGGTTTTCAAGTGATATTTTTTCTATTTCATATTGTGCTTCTGAAGACACGCCATTGTATATAGCAGAAGTTAATGTATTTATGACTGATTCACATAATTCTTTTACTATTGAAGAATTTGAATTTGTTTTAAGTTCATTTAATTTATTGATCATAATCTATGATAATTTTTTATTTTTATGAAGAATTTATTTTATATATTTACAAAAAAAATTAACTTTATACTATTTTTATATTTCTTATAACAGACTCCACTGCAGTATTGGTAGTATTGGTAATATAAAGATCTATAGATTTAAAATTTACTGTGCCTGGAAACTGCAAATCACCTAACATACAAAAACTATCTAGTTTATAATCAATTATATTCCCATAAATATAGTTATCAGGTGAGTATGATATTTGTCCAGTATCATTTTTCATTTCTAATAATATCCCAATTGAGCAATCACGAGAAGGTGCTATAAATTGTCCAGAATCTATTATATTGAAAGATGAAACACTTATCATATTAGTAGAAAGATCTGGTATTATTGAGACTAATGGTTGTTTATACACGCCTATTATAGAATCTTCTTCATATATAATTGTTGGACTTTTATAGGTTGTAAAATTAGAAGGTATATTCCATATATAATATTCATTATTAAGTACAGATGATTCTATTAATGTTTTTTCCGAAGAATTTGATAGAGACCAATATGCATTAATTTTGTTTATTACAGCTCCTTCTTTATTTGATTTCCATTCTATCCATAATGGATATCCTTTTGGAACTGTTATATTATCCGACGGATTAGTAATAAATATACTTCCATAACTTTTTTCATCATGTTCATATATGTTATATGCAAAACCTTTTATTCTATTATTTGAACGCATTTCAGTAGATTGATCAAATACTGGTTGATATGTTTCTACTTCTATATTGAATGTTAATTTTATTCTATTATCAGATTCAAAAGAATATTGTATATTCTTGGTAATATTATAATCTTCAGAGAAACCTGCGGTAGCACCTAATCGCATTCCTTTATAATACATATAAAATGTTACTGTTTTATAAAATGATTCTCGTATAGCTTGTTCAAGTTTAAACGCAGTTAATTGAGTATCTATCCATAATTCGCAGTCAAATTTTATAGTTAATGGTATAGAATACATAAAAGATGTGAAAGATTCTAGTTTCCCATCTACTAGCTTTAAATAACGAGCCCTAACAAATCTATTAGTTATTCTATTAGAATCTATACTAGATCCAGTGTATGTAATCGTTCCTCTAGGAAAAACATCAAAATTTCCATCTACTGGACGAGGAAAATTACAATCTGCATAATGAGTATAAAAATCTTGCATAAATCTTTCATCTCCTGATTGATTATAGTACAAGTACCTCTTCGATATCATCATTTGACCATGATTGTTCATACTTTATATCATTGTTAAGTACTCCCAACAGTCCTGCTATAACAGCTCTTGCTATAACATTTTCATTGTTATATGTATTAAGTAAACTCATTAATATCTTTATTATATATATCTATATAAATTAAACTTCCGTAAATTTTATAAAAAGTATAAATTAAGATGTAATGATTTAATCATTCACTAGTTTTAATCGTTCAAAAAATTCAGCAGGAAATGATTTTCGAGATTTATGTATTAAATCAATTAAACAAGCATCTAAAATATAAGTAACTGCATAATCATTTTCATGTCTAACACTTCTTCCTATTCCTTGTAACAATGAAATTATTGTTTTCCAATGATACCATCCTGGGTTTAACTGCATTTTAACTTTTGTGAATTTATCAGATAAACTAGGATATGAAATTTTTGGAATTATCTGAAATCGACTTATACTATCTTTTAAATCTAAACCTTCGATTAAACTGGGCCCCATAAGTACTTTAGATGTATCTGTTTTTAACATTTCTAATACTTGCTTCTTTTCCTGCGTGCCACTATAAACAAGTATTCGTCTTTTATTTTTTGGTGATAACCCTTCTAAAATTTTCATTGTTAGCCCATACGATGCGCTGTGGATGATTCCATTTTCATGAGGATGTTTATCTAATATTTTGTTAATCGTTGCACACAGCCAAGGCAGATTAGCCTCTATTTGTGTATAACTCATCCTCCTTTGGTTATAAAAATATATAGGAGATTTTTCAAAATTAAATGTAGACTGTACTTTTATATACTTCGCTCCTGTTAATGCAATACTTCTTAAATAATCAGATGGATCTGCAAATGTAGCGCTCATTAATACAGTAAATCCTGTCCATTGGTGAAAGTATTTTTTCATCATATATGATTCTTCTAGACAATTAAATACAATTTCTTCGTTTCCAGAAGGATTTTTTATTATATTTCTAGTGGAAGTTTGTGATATAATATCGCAATAATCTTCTATTTTGCAATGAAAATCCTTTATCCATTCACATATTCTCAATGCATCTCTCCATTCTTTTGGAGGTGTATCTTTTGGATAATTAATCTTTATAGATTCCTTTAATTTATCGTATGAAGGTAGAAAATTTTCTACGTGAGATTCTATGCTTTTTAAAATATCGAATAACTTATCTTGATTTTCTTCAGACTTTAACAATTTTATATCAATTTGTATACGATGAAGATCTGATGAATAATTTCTTATTCTATGAAGATTAAAAAAATTAGTTATTTTTTCAAGTTTAGTATTTATAGTTGAATCAAATCTAGGTGCATATTGGTTTTGTATTATATCTAATATTTTATGAGCTTCATCACAAAAAGTAAAATCACGAGATGGAAACAATTGTTCATCTGCATGTTGATTGGCATAATTTTGCATAATTAACCAATACGCATAATTAAGTAATGATGTGTGGCTTTTTGACGCTCTAGTTCTTGCACTAAAATATGGACACTCTTCATAGCAGTGCATGCTACTAGCTGCCTTGCTTCTTATCCTACATGTGCCCAAAGAATTTTTTTCTAAATTATCAGAACATATATAATTATCTATGCCTTTTACACTACCATACATTAAATTGATCTTTTTTAGATCTTTTTCATATTGTTCTTGTAATGCGATATCAGATGCAAGTATATAACCTTTTTTACCTATCTGGTTTAATATCCAAGATGAACATAATGCAATTATGGACTTCCCTCCACCTGTTGGGCAGTCCAATATAACTACATTGTGCGTTTTATTTAAATATGTTTCTATAATGTTAATTATGGCCTGCTGTTGCCCTTTTCTCCACGTAAATTCTTCCCACAAAAATACACTTCTAAATTCTTCTATTTTATTTTTTATCTCTTCTATTGTCATATTATATGTTTAAATGTAATTTTGTTATTATTCAATCCCAACTGATATCTTAATTAGATATAACTTCAGATATAACTTCAGATTTTTTAGTTGTAATAAATGTCGGAGTTAATGGACCATTAAATGTTAATAAACATAGCCATATTTCACCTTTAAATAAAATTCTTAATCTTTCTCTAAATGATAAATTCCAACATGTAATTACTTCACCCGATTTACTTTTATTTTTAAATGCTGGTAATGGAATATATTCCGGTTGATTTTCTGCAAATGTAATATTTGATTCTTTAAATTTTTTTGGAGTCATTATAATAGAATAATTTATTTATATCAAATATATTATAAAAAATGCAATAAAAGTTTCCTCTTATTGCATTTTGTTATATAACTTATAGAATTATTTTATTAGTGATTCTGATGTTTGTTTTTGTTGTCTTGTCTTTATATTATGTGGTGAGTCCCATGCAGTTTTATCAGAACCAAATCCTCTTGCAATATTATTTTTATTTTTTAATCGTTCTTTTTCTATCGGTGTCATCACATGTTCTTGTCTCATTTCTTGCTCAGATCTGGCAAATCCACCATCATAATCATTAATATTAATAAATTTCTGCGAACTTTGTCTTGGATACCAGGACCCCCATCCACCATATCCATCTGGATCTTTTTGATAATACAAAGGAATTTCTACTTTCCATGTATTATCAAACCGTATGGAAGTTTCTTCTTCTATATCTTTCAATAATTGTTTAAAAATTTCATAGGTTTCTGGAAAATCCCAGAAAGATATTATTTTAGGCGATACAAATAATCGACCAGCATATTTTCCTCTACCATTTCGTATTTCAGCTAAATTATCTTTTATTCTAGCATTTTTATACAAATCAATATGTGTTGACCGTATGGATCCAACATACATTATATCGTTATAATAACTAAAAGCTAAAGATTTTATATTAGTCCAATTAACTGCTGTATGATAATCGTTTAAATATATAGCGTTAGGATTTTCAAAAAGTGTAGGGTAATATCTATCACTTAAAGATTCCGAAGTTAACTCAGATTGTCTAACTTTTATATTTCTACTACTATCCCATGCAGTTTTATCTGATCCAAACCCACGTTTTGTATTTTTTGTATTTTTATTTTTTTCTAATGGAGATAAAATATGTCCCTGCTTTAATTCTTCTATCGATCGAGGATTTGCTCCATTATAATCATTTAATTTAACAAATATTTGTGAATTTTCATCAGGCGCCCATGTACCCCAATTTATTATAAAAGATGGTATATAAGAATCCTCAGGTCTACTTGTATCAAAAGGTATTTCTATCTTCCATCTAGAATCTGAAAAATCTAAGTGGCTAGAATTAGGGTTATTAGATAAATCTTCTATAACTTTTTTTAATTCAGCTTGATCTTTAGGAAAATCCCAAAATGTTATAATAAAATAAGATTCAAATATTCTGCCAGATAATCTACCTCTACCTCCAATGTATTCTGTATGTGGATTAATAATTGTATGTGTTTCACCATCTTTTCCTACAACAATGTCATCATTATCACCATAATAGCTGAATGGTATAGCTATAGAGTTATACCATTCAACACTTTCTTCTAAATCTTTAATATATATTGAGTTAGGATTCTCAAATAATATTGGATAAAACATATAATCTAATTATTTTTAATCTTCAATTACGTTCTTAATATGTACTTTTTTGATTCCTTCTTCTGTTTTAAATAAGAAATATCCACCAGATAATTTGCCTAATACTATACCCGAAAAATATTGTTCAGATTTTTCATCTTTAAATTCAAAATTTTCTCTGTTAAATTCTGGAGATAACAATTGATTTGATAATATAGTTTCTATATCAACAGTCCCAATTACTTCTTCATCTTCATCTTCATCTTCAATAACTTCTTCTTTATTATTTATAGACTCAGCATCAACTTCGTCAAAGTCTTCATCTTCATCAAATTCTTCATCTTCTTCTATATCGTCGTCATCATAGTCTTCTTCGTCATAATCTAGCTCATCATCCCACTGTTGTTGATCTTCCATAGAACCCATTGAGTCTATGTAAGATTCTTCTACATCATCTTCTTCATCGTATTCTAAATCTTCAGTTTCATCATATTCTTCATCGTATTCTAAATCTTCAGATTCACCATCTTCTTCACCGTATTCTAAATCTTCAGTTTCATCATATTCTTCATCGTATTCTAAATCTTCAGATTCACCATCTTCTTCACCGTCAATTTCGTCATAATTATCTTCAAGATTTATTAATGTATTTACAGGTGGAACATCATTATTAGACGTAGTAAGAACATCATCTTTACCTATATTGACTGTGATATTTATAAAAGATTCATCTATTTTTTTTGTTTTTTTCATGAAATCTGTTATACTTTCTTCTATATAAAGTTTTGAATTATTATCAGATTCATACGTTTTTGCTTTAAGATTAATTTTATTACTCACATCATCGCTTATATATCCCACTATATTCATTTTTGCGCCATCAGTAAACTTTATTATGAAGTATGGATTATTGCCATCGTCATTTTGTGATATAGAATCTATAGTTTTTCCTGCAAACTGATTAAATTTTTTCATAATATTTTTTATTTTATATATTAATCAAAAAATAATAAAATATTAGGGTATGCTTAATAATCGCTCAGATTTTGTATAGAAATACTAGAAAAACCTGCATTCTTTTCTATTTCTATTTTCCACTCAAAAAATTCTATTGGTAATGGAGAATGGTTTATTATGAATATATGCATATTAAGTTCTTTTGCAGTTTTTTGTAAAGTTCCAATAACATCATATATTTTATCGCTATCCAAACTTGAAAGTACTTCATCTAACATAAATATATTTAATTCAGGATACTTTCTTTTAAGCATTCTTATAATACTTATAAGTACAGCTAAATCTACTGATTTTTTTTCACCAGTACTAAGAGTATCTACACTTATATCAATTCCTAAATGTTGCATTTCTGGTTCAAAATCTGAATTAAATTTAAGACTATATGGAAAATGTAATTCATGCAATGTGTAGTCAATTTCTCTATTTAAAGTTGGTAAATAATTTTCCAATATTTTCTTTTTTATTCCAGTGTCAGAATATAATTGTTCCAACATTGCAATATATTTGTAATTATCATCAAATTTATTCTTATCATCTTCTTTTTTTCGTAATACTTCAGAATTCTTAGATATTATATTTTGAATGCTTTGAAATTCGTTTGGTTTATCTTCATTTAAACGTTTCAATTCATTAGTTAAAGACTTGTAAGCAGACTCATATTGTATTATAAATTGTTGAATAGAGTTTAGACCTGTTGATAATTTGTCAAATGCAGTTTTATATGTTGATTCGCTAAGTTTTATATTTTCTAATTCTTTGTTTTTTTGTGCCATATCATTGGCCATTTGTTCTTTTAGTAATTCAAATCTTAATTCAGAAAATGGAGTGGCACATGTAGGACACTTATCTTGTTCGTATAATTTAAACTGATCTTGTAAATGTTTTATTTGATGTCCAATTTTAGATTTTTGCTGAATAAAAATATTATAAGATGATGTTATCTCATCTTTTTTAGCAGTATATTCAGTTCTTTTTGTATAAGCTTCTTCTAATTTTGGTTTATACTCTAATAATTTGTTTGTTATTTCAGCAATCTTTTGTGTATTATCTTCATTAGTTTTTAATTTTAATACTTGCAATTCTTTAAGAGCTACATCAATATTATGTTTGATGGATTTTATTTCTCTATCAAACATATCCATATTAATTTTTATATCACGTAAATCTTTTTTTACAAGTTCATTCATCTTATTGATGACTTCCATTGCAAATAATTTATCTATGATAATCCTTTTGTCATTAGGAGTCATTGATATAAATGATTTAAAGTCATTAATAGATAAAGATATAATATTAGAAAAGATGTTATACGGCAATCCAGTAACTTCACTATCAATATATGATTGATAATCTGTGATTCCTGCCTTTCCTATATCAACTCCATTCTTTTCGATATATAAACTAGTAGGCGCTATTTTTCTTTCAATCATTACTGTAGTAGTTGGATTTATTTCTATCTCACCTCTTATATAGCCGTGCTTATTTATACGATTAGCGATGTCTTCTTTTTTTACTTTATCTAGTTTTCCATAATACAAAATCTTAGGCAAATTAAGGAAGGTAGACTTGCCATTTCCATTTTTGCCCAAGACCATATATAGTCCGCCAACATTACCAAATTCAACGCTTTGCATTGCATTGCCGAAACTACCAATGTTTTGCCAAGAAATATTTTTCAGTCTCATATGTTTTGTTTAAAATATTTGTTCTTCTCTTTCGTTAAAAGCTTTTTCATAATATAATTTGTTTAATACTTTCAATTTAACCAAAACTTCTAACTGATATCCTAAATCATTAATAGATGATTCTAATAAAGATAAAATATCTTTTATATCTATATCTTCTGATAATTCTGATAATTCACTATCTAATTTTTTTTGTTCTATAGAAGTTTCAATTTTCTTGTAATTACAATTCTTTAATATATCAACTAACGCAGTTAAATTAAATATATGAATATACTTATCTGGTACGATTATATCCGTATAATTATTAGTCAATACTTTAGAAATTTCTGATAAATTCAATTCTAATAAAGTTTCTAATAAAGTCTTTTGAAATATAGGAGAATAATTATTTGCCTCAAACTGAACCAAATTATTTTCAGGATTAAATATATATACACCTTTACTATTTCCAATGTCAGATCGTTTTGTATGATACGGACATCCTATGTATATTAATTTATCATGCTCCTGTCTTTTATGAATATGTCCAGAAAATAACCTCTTTAATGTTTTTATTTCTGATACATCAATACCTTTATTTATCAAACGATTATTATCATATTGAAATCCAGATATATCCGTATGGCAAAATATATAATCGGCAGGATTAGTTAAAATAAATTTTTCTTCGTCTTCTTTATTGCCAACCCATGGCATTATAAATATTGAACTCTTTTTATTTGTTATTATAACTGGTTTTTCATAAACAAAAACATTTGGTATATGTCTAAATGCAGCAACAGAATTTACATCAGTATCATATTTCTTGTATATGTCATGATTTCCAATTAAGAAATAAACCGGAAGTATTTCAGACAAACTCATAATTATATCTATAGATGTATTCATGACATATATATCAAGAAGTTGACGATTATCGAACCAATCACCTAACACCCATAAAATATCATTAGGCTTAGCATTCTTTTTGATAAATGGAATATAAAAATCATAGAAAAAATTCTTGTGATTTACTAACCATTCTAGAGAGTTAGAACGAACGCCAAAATGCAAATCACTTATTAAGAATATGTTAGCGTACTCAATATACTGAGTCTCTACTTTATAATTTTTATCTAACATATTTTAAAATAATTTTTTTGTTTTTATTTTTGATGATAAGCCATATTTTTCACTTACTTCTCTAAGAATATATTCTTTATCCATTACACTAATATCGGTATATAATGCATCATAATTTATCTGGAAGAATTCAGCAAATCCTATAAATAATTCAACATTAGAAAATTTGCCGCTTTTAATTATTCTTTCTTTAAAATAATAAAACATTTTCACCATATCAGATTTATCAATTCTTTTAGGTAATTTGTATTTTTCATGGTAAGGCGACTCTTTAAATATTTCATAAAGTTCTGCATCTAACATAGCTTTTACTCTATATTCAATA
>Ga0316608_1000934_pt1 | contig 12187 bp, 18 predicted proteins | sample MIS2016152B_MG_FD_207673 | JGI IMG/M metagenome (GOLD analysis project Ga0316608, IMG submission 207673) | Microbial mat bacterial communities from Middle Island sinkhole, Lake Huron, Michigan, United States - MIS.2016.152B | ecosystem: Environmental > Aquatic > Freshwater > Lake > Sediment... | reverse complement strand
ATAGATATACATCTACTCGTAATAGTAGTACATCTAATACGAATAGATGTACATCTATTGTATATAGAAGTACATCTATATGTACATATATAAGTACCTTATAGAGGGTTTTTCTATAATGGTTTATTTAGATTCTAATTTCATATAGTTAACACGATGAAATATGATTCACATTACACAGAGATTTATAGCTAGTTTTGTAGTAAACTTATAAAAATTACCATTGTAAAGAGATATTCGTCATTGTATCATTTTTTTGTTATTATGATGGTAATCTAGTTATTATACACTATAGAAACTTAACAACTTATATCGTAGAAACTAATAGAAACAATTTGGAAGTTGGGGTTCAAAATGGGATTTGGAAAAATTAAGGGAGATAAAAAACATGAGAAGCATAGTCAGCAGAAAAGTCAAACGCCATCCACCGAGGATAACAAAAAGGAAGAATGTAAAAATATTGAAGCAAAAGCTGAAGCGCATGAACTCGTTCCATTTGGTGACGATTTTTTCATAGCGACCAGAATGATTATATTTTCTTCCAGTGAGCAGATATCTCAAGAAACATTCGGAGAGTTTGCTAGTAGAGTTAACTATCTAGTATACGTAAACAGAAAAGCACCTATCTTCATAATCATAAACAATTTTGGTGGAGATGTGTATTCATCTTTGGCTATATATGATTTATTGAGAGAATGTCCATGTCCGATTATTATTAAGGCATATGGTGCAGTAATGTCAGGAGCATCTCTAATCATGCAAGCTGGTGATATACGGATTATGTCACAGAATTGTACGATGATGATTCATGGTATCTACAGATGGTTACAGGGAACTTCCGAATCTAACTATAACTGGGTTAAAGATGATATACGAGTTATGAAGACAATGGAAAAGATTTATACTTGTAGAATGAAAGCTAAAGATAAGAAAGATATCATACGTGGTCTTCTTAAAGTTGATACAGTATTAAAAGCTAATGATGCACTTAAACTAGGTTTAATCGATAAGGTTGAATAGGAGTACTTATGGACAAGAGTTACTATAAATTAATATATGTCGACAAGTACAGTGGAAGAGTTATGAAGATGACATTCAAAGCTGACTTTATGGATGATGTAGTTAAGAGATTCCAGGAGTTCCTATTAGGCGTTGGGTTTCATCCTGATTGCGTTAACAGTATTCAAATCCTAGATAAAGATGATGAAGACCAAGATAGTATAGATGATTTTGAGGATTAGACATGATCGAATTTCTTATTCCCAAAATTGATCATAAAAGATTATTTGAACTTATGACTCTTTTAAATTGGAGATTTGATATACGAATGTACGAAGTTAGTCTTAGTATCTATGTCGATCAAGATAAAGATTTAATACTAACTAAGTATCTTAATGAAAGTAAAATCAGATTCGTAAGAATCGAAGGGTAGTATGGAAGATAAAATTTTAAACGAAGATAAGGGACTTGTTAATATACCTGTAGGTAAGAATAAACTAGGACTGTTTAATTTTATGAAGAGTATATTTGCATCTTCTAAAACTAATAAGTTGTATGATAATAATATCTGGTATGAAAATGAGATTCAGTATATAGAGCGATCTCATAAAGATGATAGTGAGTGGTAGATTTTATGAAAGATTCTTGCAAACAAAATGAAACCATAGTAGAATCATCTATAGTTGTATGTAAAGTTTGTGGCAATAAGAAGACCCGACTATTGAAAGGTAAGTTCCCTTCTAAAAACAAACGATGGATAGACGAGAACGGAAAGCAATGGGTAGGTCATAAATGTCCAGACTGTGTTAAAGAGGCTGCTAAGATGAGGATGAGGTTAAAACGTCATGGCGATAAGTAAAAGGATTAAGGACTTTTTTGAAGAACCGATCATTAAACAATGTAATATCTGTGGTAAGAATTACGTTCTTGGTGAAAAGTATAAAGGTCTACAATTATTTTTATGTCATGTTTGTTTTCATGATAAATGTTATAAAGCAATTAGTCCTCACGAGTATCTAGAAGTAGAATTAGTTAAAATGGAAAAGAGAGTTCGGAAATTAGAAGAAGTATTAGTCGATCTAGTTGCTAATAAAAAGGTAACTGATCCTGAGACTGTTAGATATATAGAATATATGTATGATCGAGCTGGAGATATTTAGTATGATTACACTAAATGAGTTTCTTAGAGGTGCAAATTATGATGTCCTTGATCAAAAAATTAAGGATAATATTAAGATTCTTTTAGAACGTGTCAATAAGATTAGGGATATCTGGGGTCGTGCTATGATCGTTACATCAGGTCTTAGGACTATGGAAGATCATTTACGAATATACGCACAGAAAGGTATTACTGATTTAAAAAAGATACCAATGAAGTCGAGTCATTTGAATGGATGTGCTATAGATATAGCCGATTCGCATTTAGAATTAACTGCTTTCTTAAAAAAAGATGGTAGTAAGATATTAGTTGATAATGAATTATGGTGTGAGGATGGTAATAAGAACTGGGTACATCTACAAATAAATCCACCAGCATCAGGTAATCGCTGGTTTAAGCCGTAATATGAGTAGTGAAGATGTATATTTAGTTTGGAGAGAGTCAAATAACGTCGAATTTTATATGAGATTCGATAATATGACTAAAGCTAGTAAGCATCTTGCAATGTTAGAACAAATGGGTTATAATGTTTTAACGCTATACGCTTATGCTTTTGATGAGTATAAACAAAATAAGATTATGGACCCTGAGGATATATGAATATTAGTTACTTAACAACTTGGATTAAAGGTTATACAACAAAACCAACAGCCTTTTATAAGGCAAAATTAAAAAAAGTGTGGAATACGTTTGATACCTTCTTTTCTTTTAGTTCGTTAGGTTATGGAGGATTAATGAAGATCAGTCTGAAGTACCTGCCGTATGTATTATTATTAGCATTTTTTATTAAATTGATGTTTATCGCTCCTTCTTTTGTAGAAGTTGGAATTCTTTTAACATTAGTTTTCTCAGTTGCTTATTCGGAATATGAATCTAAAAAAAGTAAGCTCGTTGAGTTTGAAAATAAACTAAAAGTCTTTGAACTTGCATTGCTAGAACAAAGAAAAAGTTTTGAACAATATAAAACAGACTTAACTAAATTTAAAATGGGTGCTGCAATGAAAGATCCTACGAGCAGGGTATTCTAATATAACAAGAGGCAATCATGAAAATAGAATCTTTAGGTGATATGTTTGAAAATCAGAAAGGATCTATCGAAGTTCTTTCGTTAAAAAATAAGATTTCAGATTTAGAACACGAAAACGAGAAACTTCGTAAACATATTCAAGATCTTTCTTCATTAGAAAATAAAGAAGAACAAGTTGCTATATCTGATGCTGAAGCTTTATGTATGAAACAATTACAATTATTAAAAGATAGAGCATTAGTTCAAGAATTAACATTAGAAGAATGTAAGAAAGCTGAAATTTATATCAAGTCTTTGAATTTAGTAAAGAGTGTACCTAAGAAAAAGAAATCAGATATAGAAGCAATGTCAAGTTCTAAACTCCTAGCTATTCTTAACACTGAAGATTTCATTAAGGAATAGTTATGGCTCAACTTTCAAAACAAAATGTAAAAGATTTACTTTGGAGAAGAGGAGAATTAGAATTTAAACTCCATAAACTTCAAAAGGAAATGTTAGACATTATGCGAGCTGCTCCTGCTCATTCAACTCTAGTATTTTTATGTAGTAGACAAACAGGTAAAACTTGGATGCTTGGAACATTAGCGTTAATGCAATGTATTAAACATCCTAATAGTGTTGTGAAGATACTTACTGATACTAAGTTGCACATGCGAAGCGTTCTTGAACCTAAGATGCGAGAAATATTAGAAGATTGTCCTGATGATGTGAAACCTATTTACAACGCTAGTCAACACATGTATAAATTTGAAAATGGTTCAGAGATACATTTAGCCGGATCTGATGCTCAAAACTTTGAAAAACTAAGAGGTGCTAAATGTCACTTAGCTTTAATTGATGAAGCTGGCTTTGTTGATAACTTAGAGAAGATTGTTAAGTCAGTATTAATACCAACTACTACTCACACTGGTGGTAAAGTAATATTAGTTTCAACTCCACCTACCGATCCAGATCATGAATTTATAAAATTTATTGAGGAAGCTGAAATTAATAATTGTTTTTATAAGAAGAATATTTATGATGTTCCTATTATTAGTCCAGCTCAAAGACAGAACATAATTAAACAAATGGGTGGAGAAAAGTCTGAACAGTTTAGAAGAGAATACCTTTGTGAGATTATTAGATCTGAAACTTCTACAGTTCTACCTGAAGTTGATGAATTACTATTAGATAAAATAGTCCAGGTTTGGACAAAACCGCCGTATTATGATTCATATGTGAGCATGGACTTGGGATTTCGAGATCTTACAGTCATATTATTCGGTTACTATGACTTTAGATATTCTAAGATTGTAATTGAATCTGAGATAGTTTTAAAAGGACACGAAGTTCAAATTGAAAAGTTAGCCAGATTGATAATGGATAAAGAAGCTGAACTATGGAAACATCCATATACATTCGAATTACAAAAACCATATCGTAGAGTATCAGATATAAATCATATAGTTACCTCAGAAATTAGTAGAAAGAGTAATGGTTACCTGACATTTTCCATTCCTAAGAAAGATGATAAGTTAGCTGCAATAAACCAAACAAGAACTCTCCTATCTCAAGAACAAATTGTTATTCATCCATCATGCACTACTTTAATTAGACACTTAAAGAACTGTCGATGGAAAGATAAGAATAAAGATATCTTCGCTAGGTCACCAGATGACGGACATTATGATGCAGTAGATGCATTGATTTATCTAATAAGATCAATAACTTACACACGTAACCCATACCCTTTAGGGTATATCAATACTGAGAACATGCATATTAAAGATCGCAATGCTTTTAATCAGAAGAATAGTCAGAATACTGTAGTAGATGTCTTCAATCAGATATTCTCATCTAAGCGTCGGAAATAACAACTATACTAAGAGAGTTTCTATGAATTTACGTTGAACACTTGTTTAATTCGTAAATATATATTATACTTAATTGTACATAATATTACCATAAAAATTTTCAATTAGGAGTTATCATGGCTTCGGACGGTTATAAAAATCCAGATCTATCGAAAGAATATTTTGCAGCTAGAGAAGCTAAAGAAGCTGCTAATATCTTATTAAATAAAGGCAATACATTCTTCAGTATGTTATATTCCAATGACTACATGGAAAAGTTAAGAAGAATGTGGATGGCATATCATGGTATCTATGGTGCTGATACCCATAGAATTAGTTTTACTGGTGAACAAGGTGAACTAGTTTCATTAAATGTTAATCACTTAAGAAATTTCGGAGAACATATAGTTAGAATGATAACTGCTAATAGACCAACTATGGAAGCTAAGGCAGTTAATACTGACGGTAAATCTCTTTCTCAAACTTATTTAGCAAATGGTATCTTAGAATACTATATGCGAGAGAAAGGACTAGAAGAAGCATTAAGAAGAGCTGTAGAATATTCTGTAGTTCTTGGTGCTGGTTATGTTAAATTAGCTTGGAATGCTACTGCTGGTGATACATACGATTTTGATCCAGAAAGTGGTGAATATAACTACAATGGAGATTTAGAATTTAGTAATTTAAGTCCATATGATGTTGTAGTTGATGGTAGTAAAGAAACTTGGGATAATCAATGGATGTTAGTTAGAACATATAAAAATAGACATGATCTAGCTGCTAAGTTTCCAGATCTAGCTGATAAATTAAGGCAGATGGATAGTAAACAGTATTCATCTATTTTTAGAATTACAATGTTTTCTAATGATGGAACTGATGATGTTCCTGTATATGAATTCTTTCATAAAAAAACAGAAGCAATGCCTGAAGGTCGTTACATGTTATTTGTCGATCCTGATTGTGTTCTTATGGACATGAAGATGCCATATGCTAATATTCCAGTCTATCGTATAGTTCCTGCTGAAATTTTAGGAACTCCTTATGGTTATTCTCCTTTGTTTGATATATATCCATTACAAGAGGCTATAAATGCTTTATATGGTTCTATAATGACAAACAATAATGCATTTGCTGTTCAAAGTTTATTTGTTCAAAAAGATTCTGAGATAAGTTTTGCATCACTTCAAGGTGGTATGAATTTAATTGAAGGTAATGTTAAACCTGAACCGATTAACTTTACAAGTTCTGCTCCAGAAACATTTACATTTGTTGAAGCATTACAAAGACAGATGGAAACTTTAACTGGTATCAATAGTGTTGCTAGAGGAAATCCTGAAAGCTCATTAAAATCTGGTACAGCCCTTGCTATGGTTCAATCAATGGCAATTCAATTTATATCTGGATTACAACAAAGTTATGTTAAGCTTATAGAATCAGTTGGAACTTCAATGGTTCAAATGATTAAAGATTTTGCGCATACTCCTAGACTTGTTGCAATTGTTGGTAAGAATCAGAAACCATTTCTAAAAGAATTTATTGGTGATGATATAAGTAATATTTGTAGAGTTGTAGTAGATGTTGGAAATCCATTAGCTAAAACTACTGCAGGTAGAGTTCAAATGGCAGAACAATTGGCTCAAATGAAACTACTTAAGAATCCTGAACAATATTTTCAAATTATCAACACTGGTAAATTAGATGTTGCATTTGAAGGTGAAATGAATGAACTTCTTTTAATTAAGAAAGAAAATGAAAAACTATTAGATGGTGAAAATCTTCCAGTTCATTTATTAGATAAACATAGAATGCATATACTTGAACATAAAACTGTTATAGCTGATCCAGATTTAAGATTTAATCCTGAATTATTAAGAGTTGCTCAAGATCATATACAACAACATTTACAACAATTACGTGAAGGTGATCCTGAGATATTACAAATGATAGGAGAAACACCATTAGCTCAACAACAACCTCCAGGTGCTCCTCCAGGACCACAAGGTCCAAATCAACCTATGGGGAATAAACATGTTCTTCAAGGTAGTGTAAATCCTGACGTTCAAGGTAATCCATATCAAACTGAAACAAATGAAATACAAACTGTAGGAAACGGAACACAATCGCTGCCTCAAGTTCCAACTCCTCCAGGAGAATTTAAAAACCTTCCAACTAATCCAGCAGACAATATTCCACAATAGGAGACCTTATGGCTGACAACAAAAAAGATGCAAAAACTCAAGAATTTTTAAAAGTGTTAAAAGATAAAGAAGCTACTGGAAATATCGGTAAAGGACTAGAAGCTCAACGATCAATGGCTAAAAGTCATATGGATTATATTAGAAGTTTATCGGGAAAAGAAGCTCCTCCAATGAATGCTTCAGCTTTAGATAATGCTTTAGCTCGAAATCCTGCTGCTAGAATGAAAGGTAGTAAGAAATTAATGTCATTAGTTCCCGGTCTTGGATTAGGTTTAGCTGCATATAAAGGATTAGAATCTGGTCCTGCTGCTGCGGCTGAAGAATTAGCTGGACAAGTTCCCGTTGTTGGTTCATTACTTGCTAGTGAAGATGTTGGTCAAGGATCTGATATTGTTCCTGGTCAACCTGAAGCTCAAAGAAGACCAGCAGGTGATAACCTTCCAATAGAAAAAGAATATATACCTGGTAGAGAACCAATCAATCCTGGTAATATGGGTGAAGCTAGTAATTACGACAATCTTATGGCGTTAGGAAGATCTGATGAACAAACTCCTGTCGCTGGAGCTTTATCGCCAGAAGAAGTTAGTAGAAAAAAATTAGCAATCAATAGTTTACTTGGAGGAAAATATGGTAGATATTAGTGATAAAGGATTTGTATTACCACCTGAAATACTTGAAAAGATCAAACAAAGAGGTAAGGATATAATGGCTGCTGATGTAGAAAGAAATCCAGATAAAGCATTAGATCGGAACCTAATAAGAAAATTAGTAGAAATGCCTGATAATGAAGTAAAAGAAGTAGTAAAGAATGCTCCTGCTGAAATCCAAGTAGCTAAAGCTGGAAATATGGGTAAGATTAATAAATATCTAAAAGGGGCATTAACTAAACTACCAGGATTAGGTGCAATAATTGGTGCAGGTTCAGTAGCTTCTAGTGGAGATCTATTAGCAGCAACGCCTATTGGTCCATCAAGTGAAATTGCTACAGATGAGAATATTGAAAATCCGAATTCTGTTGCTCATACATTAAGAAAAGCTATGGGTAGTGTTGAAAATAGAGATAACTATCTAAAAGATCTTACTGCTCCATATGTAAAAGAAGATCCAATGTCATCAGTGGAAGCTTTAACTAATCATATAGCGGATATTTCAAAACGACCTTCTGAAGATGTTCAATCAAATGAAGAGTTGCAGAAATATATTCAAGATTTAGCTGATAAAAATAAACAACCACCTAATCCATTGTTACGTAAAATAATGGGAGGATTCTAATTATGGAAATACTACCAGTAAAATCTATGTCACTCCAAACAATTCTAATTTGCGTTAGATCTTTATCAGAATATTATCAAGTTGCACACTGGACTTGTAAAAATTCTACATTCTTTGCAGATCATTTATTATTTGAAAGATTATATGGTGAAGCTAGTTCTGCTATAGATTCAATTGCTGAGAAAATGATTGGTGTAGGCGATGGAGCTGATAAATTATCTCTTCCAGTTATACTTAAAGGTATATATGAAAAGACTAAATCATTACCATATCTAGCTTCTGAGAATAAAGTATACTGTGAAGCAGCTCTTGCTATGGAAAATGAACTACAAGACTACTGTGCTAAATATGATTCTGAAGCTAACTCTGTTGGTTGTAAGAATATGGTCGCAGATCTTGCAGATAAATCACAAAATAGAATCTATTTACTTAAACAACGCCTTTCTTCTAAATAAAACTTGACAATTAGACAATCTCCAGTTATCATGCTATACTAAGAACATGAAGTTAACTGCTCATAACATCTATCAAAAGATTAAACGTAATGAATATGATGAAATATTATCGGTATATACCAATATTTATGAATCAAGTCATGAAGTCGTCTATCAAATTGAGAAAAATCAATATGTTATTGTGTATACTTTTGGTGCTTATGTATTAATCAACTTATCTGACGATAATAAAAAAATAATTACAGATCTATTTACTAAAAAATTTACTAATAAGCTAACTAATCACTCAGTCGAACATTTTAGTTCAAAAGATTTGCCTTCAGATTCAAATAGTATCAAATTTATACGAATAGTGTCACTCGTCTTAGCTGAATCTGTAACATTAGATTATTACGAAGAAAAGATTGACGATCTATTAACGACTTCTCTAAAGTATTCAAAAGATCTTGCAACAAATGGCAAACATTCTTTTTCTAAAAAAGGTTTAATCAAATTTGTAGGTACTTGTATTTATTTAAAACAAGAAATACTAAATAACTTGTATATCAATGATTATCCTGATGAAGTTTGGGATGATGATAAGCTAGAAGAAACATTTCGTTCAGTTCAAACTACGTTCGATATCATACCTCGATATAAAGCGATAGAAAAGAATTTAGATACGATACAATCAAATCTTAATATTCTAATTGAACTTATTAATAACAATAAGTCTACTTTATTAGAACTGATAATTATCGGATTAATTACATTTGAAATTATTATGAGTCTATATCCTAAAGTAATGGAGTTATTATGAAAAAGAAATCGTTTGTTAGTATTGACCGTTTGTCTTATGATGCTTTAAACAAATTAAAAGGTTCAAAAAAGATGGACAAATTCTTACAACGTACTTTATGTGAGAAGAGAGTCAAACTAGGTGATGTTCAATTATTCAATGATATCGTTATCTTAGAAGTCAAAAGAGATTAGTTTCTATAATACTAACAACTTATGATGGAGCTATCCATAACGGACGCTTTAACCTATGATGACTTACCCTATAAGGATAGTCAAGGAGTAAACTATGTCAGATGTAGCTAATGCTGCACCAGTTGCAGCTAGTACCCCAGCCGATGCTTCTATTGAAGCAAAATCAATTGAAAGTAATGAGTCTTCAGATCTAGATGATGGTCTAGCTGATGATGTTAGTGCCAGTGCTGATGATTCAGCTAAGGAGAAAAAAGATGAAAAGAAAGAAATTAAAAAAAGAATCAGTAAACTCAAACTTAAATTCAACGGGAAAGAAGTCGAAGAAGAATTACCGTTCGAAATTGACGATGACCCAAAAGCTATTGAATTTATGCAAAAACAACTTCAAATGGCTAAACTCGGAAATTCGAAAGCTCAAGAGTACGCTGATCTAGAAAAGACTGTTACATCATTTCTAAACGAATTAAAGACTAATCCACGTAAGGCATTAAGTAATCCAAACATTGGAGTAGATCTTAAGAAGATGGCAGCAGAGATCTTAGAAGAAGAGATAGCTAACTCTCAGAAATCACCCGAACTTATTGAAAGAGAAAAACTTGAAGCTAAGTTAAGGGAATTAGAAGACGAAAAGAAAACTAAAGAAGAAGAGTTTAGAACTAGAGAACTAGAAAGACTACAAGAGGCTGAAGTTACTAGATATGATACATTAATGTCACAAGCCCTTGAAAAGTCTGATCTACCTAAGAGTCCATATGTCGTTAAGAAGATGGCAGATATCATGATTGCAGGGCTTAATAAGGGTATGGATTTACAACCTGCTGATGTATTACCAATAGTTAGAGAGGAGATACTATCAGACATTAAATCTATGTTCGGAGTTATGCCTGCTGAAGTATTAAAAGAAGTTATTGGTAAAGATAACCTCGATAAGATACGAAAACATAATATGTCTAAAGCTAAAGAGAAACCGCCAGTAACAACAAGCAATTTGACTAAAGATGTAGGACATATTACTAAAGATGAGAAGAAAGACGATAAAAAGGTCAGTTATAAGGACTTTTTCGGTGGAGGATTGTTCTAACCCACTGAAATTATTCAAACATAGCCCCTCGTTCTGAGGGGTTTTCTTTTTAATACTCATTAATTTTAACAACTTAAATTGGACGACTGTAAATCAATTCAGTATTTTCCAGATTTCTTTCTACCTTAAGTGGCGAAGGGATACCGAAGATAAGAAAGATTGGTAGAAGGTATATTCCATGTAATGTGTTTTATATTTAATTATTAATTTTTAGGAGAATTTTTTTATGTCATCTAACACTTTTCAAAGCATGAATGCGAATTTCAAAGAAATTTACGCATCAAAAATGGCTCAGTTAGTGCCTGAGTTTCTTAAACTTATTAAAAAAATAGCTTTTTCAGCTAAAGACAAACTTGGTAACATGTATCACCAACCAGTAATTGTTGGACAAGAACATGGTGTAACTTTTGCTTCATCTGATGATGATGCATTTTCTTTGGCTGCTCCAGTTGCTGGATCAATCAAAGATGCTAAAGTTCGTGGTAACCCATTAGTACTTAGATCAGTACTTGGATATGCTGCAGCTTCTAGAGCAGTTTCTGGTGGAAAAGAAGCTTTCGAAAGTTCATTAAAATTCCTAGTTGCTAATATGATGAGATCAATCAGCAAAAAACTAGAAATTGAAATACTTTACGGACAAGCTGGATACGGTATCGTTAAAGCTATCGATGGAACTAAAACAATAATCACTATTGATGATGCAGAATGGGCTTCAGGAATCTGGGCTGGTGCTGAAAAAATGCCAGTATCTTTTTATGATGTTGCTACTTCTACTAAACATGGTGTTGATTATGCTGTAAAATCAGTAGATTTCGAAGGTAAAAAAATTACTATGGCTTCTGCTGTTGATGCTTCAGTTGCTGTTGGCGATTCAATATTCCATGCTGGTGCTTTCGGAAATGAATTTACTGGTATCCATAACATTCTTTCTCAAACAACTGGTACACTTTTCGATATCAACGTAGCTGATTACAGCTTGTTCAAAGGTAACGTTTATGACGCTGCTGCTGCTGAACTTTCTTTCCCTAAACTAAATCAAGCTCTTGCTCTTGCAGTAGCTAAAGGTTTGGATGGAAAAGTAGTTTGTTACATATCTCCAAAAACATGGGCTGATCTAATGTCAGATCAAGCTGCTTTAAGAAGATATGATCAATCATTTGGTTCAGTTGAACTAGTTAACGGTGCTACAGCA
>Ga0316608_1000933_pt1 | contig 12193 bp, 11 predicted proteins | sample MIS2016152B_MG_FD_207673 | JGI IMG/M metagenome (GOLD analysis project Ga0316608, IMG submission 207673) | Microbial mat bacterial communities from Middle Island sinkhole, Lake Huron, Michigan, United States - MIS.2016.152B | ecosystem: Environmental > Aquatic > Freshwater > Lake > Sediment... | reverse complement strand
AAACACTGAAGGACTGAACGTAGTATCGTTCCAATTCTGAATGGAGGTCTAAATGTTCGAGTTTACCAGCCACCAGAAAACCGAACAAAAGTAAAACTGGTGTAAAGAGCGGTTTTACTGATATACTGCGAACCGCCGGATACGCTCCCAAGCAAAACGAAGGGAGGGAGCGAAGCTCGCGTACGTCCGGTGGTGAGAACCTCTCCCAGCCTGATTCTCAGGCTGGGCAGGTTACTCGATTAGCATGCGTTAATATTTAATTATCTTTTTGGTATGTTTTTCAGTGCCAGAATCTAATTGAAGAAAATAAATCCCTTTGTTAAAACTAGAAATATTTATTTCTTGATTAGGTTCAATTTGACCAAATATTAAAACTTTACCATTTAAATCTGTTATGTTATAATTCGAAATAGACTTTAATTTTGTTATTACGAAAGAATTAGAAACAGGGTTAGGAACTACAATATTATTGCTTTCTTCTGTTATGTCTTGGATGGCAGTTGAAATGTAATCACATTCTTTATTCCATCCACCATAATAATATGGATTTTTAAAAAGCCCTAAATCATTGTCTTGATAACATCTTAATGAACCATTCTCTGTACCATCATATGTTGGGAACATATAATAAGCAGAACCTATATCTTCAATTATTGGACCTCCAAATCCAATCACAAGACCGTCTCCACTGGAAATATATTGTAATTTCTTAGTGATACCATTAATATCAATTGTCGCAACAGAATCAATTATCATTAAAAGTTTTCCTCCTTCAACCGCTGCATTAAAATAGTCTAAAACAATAGTATCCCCTTCTTCTGCACTAAAATCATAAAGTAAATGGAAATCATTATTTTCAAAAAAGAATACGCTGTCATTCCTAGAAAACATATATTGAATATTTTGTTCTTCATTCTCAATAGATTCAATTATTTTCGAACAGTCTTGCCCGTTTAAAAAGGTATCCTTTACAGATTCAAATGTTTTGTAAGTTTGATAATTCGGGTTTATAGTACTTTGATTGTAATACCAAATTGATCCAATTGGAGCGAAATCTTGCGCAGTAGCATAAGTACAGACAAATACCAGTAAAAGAAATATCAGCTTTTTCATATTCTTATAAATTCAAATTAATTAAAACTTTATTTTGTCTCATATTGATAAGCAAACTCATAAACAGGTTGTCATAATTTACCCACCGGGTAGGTTAGGGACTTTCGTCCCTTTCCCCCTGATAACTTCGGGATAAAGCCCGTATAACAAACGGTTCTCAATTTGTTGTTCAGATTTGATAACCCCAATTTTGTTTTCATACTCTTCCCAAGATATAGGAAATAACTCGTATTCCCATTTTCTGCCTGTTAAAGGTTCATTGAGCTGGTTTCCTAAATCAAATGAAGAAGAACCACTTACAAATAATTGAACTTCCTTAAATTGGTCAGTAATGATTTTCAAAGTCAAACCAATTTCTGGAATTCTCTGAGCTTCATCCAAAAAAACATATTTATATTCTCCTATAAATGTTCTTATTTGCTCTGTTGTAGGACTTTGTAAAAGGCTTCTTGTGGACGGGTCATCGGCATCTAAAAATAAATAATTCTTATCTTTAAGAATCTCATTTATCAAAGTTGTTTTTCCAACTTGTCGGGCACCACCTACAACAATAGCTTTTCTACTGTTAATTTTCTCTTTTATTGTGTTTTCAATTGTTCTTGCAAACATATTTTTTATTTCAAAGGTAATCTAAATTATTATAATGACCAATAGTTATTACTTTTGGTCATTACAATGTGGAGCGGTCGTTTCTTTTGGTTGCACAACCGGGTAGCTTACGCCCCCTAAGTACCGGACACACAAGTTTCCCCGCTGATTGAATCTTGAAAAATCTCACGATAAGGGTTAGGAAAACCTCAGTTTCAGATATATTGTCCCGAAGTCTTAGACCTGCGATGGCTGCACTATACACAAGCCCTAAACAGAATTATCTTTTCATTTCCTACCGAAGGTTTAGTTCAACAGATCGTTAAACATCATATTCCTTCAAGTAGCTCTGGTTATATAATCTAATCCACTTTGCCATATTTTTGCACCATGGCAAAGTGGATCAAATAAGAACTTTATTCAACCTTTGATTTTAATATTTTGGGTTTGAAGTCACAGTATAATTGGGCGACTCTTTTGTAATCGAAATATCATGCGGATGGCTTTCGACCAAACCGGCATAAGACATTCGCATAAATTGTGTTTTTGTTTTGAGTTCTTCGATATTACGTGTTCCGCAATAACCCATTCCTGAACGCAAACCACCAATCAACTGATATACAATATCGCAAAGCGGTCCTTTGAATGTAACCCTTCCCTCTACACCTTCGGGAACATATTTTTGCGTATCGTCTTGAAAATAACGGTCTTTGCTGCCTGCTTCCATGGCTGCCATAGATCCCATTCCTCTATATACTTTGTAGCGGCGACCTTGATAAAGTTCCGTTTCGCCGGGGCTTTCTTCTGTGCCAGCCAAAAGTGATCCAAGCATCACCACATTGGCGCCTGCAGCAATCGCTTTGGTAATATCGCCCGAAAATTTTATACCACCATCGCTGATAAGTGGAATGTCATATTTTTTTGAAATCTCATAACAATTATTGACTGCTGAAATTTGCGGAACTCCTACACCTGCCACTACACGTGTGGTACATATAGAACCCGGGCCAATACCCACTTTGACGCAATCTGCGCCTGCCTTAATCAGGTCTTCGGTTGCTTGCGGCGTAGCAACATTTCCTGCAATAATCTGCAAATTACTGTAGCGTCCCTTTATGGCTTCAACGGCTCTGATAACCCCCATGGAATGACCGTGAGCTGTATCTACAACAATCACATCGACCCCCATTTCCAAAAGGGCAGCGACACGCTCGTGCATATCTTTGGTCGGCCCAACGGCAGCGCCCACCAGCAAGCGTCCCTGTATATCTTTGGCTGCATGTGGATATTGAATTGACTTTTCAATATCTTTGATAGTGATGAGCCCGATGAGTTTGTAGTCATCATCTACCAATGGAAGTTTTTCAATCTTGAATTTTTTCAATTGCTCTTTGGCTTCTTCCATTGAAATGCCAAATTTTGCAGTTACAAGATTGTTTTTTGTCATCGCATCATCGATTTTACGCGAAGTGTCTGTTTCAAATCTCACATCCCGATTGGTTATAATTCCAATGAGACGCATGTTTTCATCCGTAATAGGTACTCCTGAAATATGATACTTCTCCATCAATCCAATTGCATCGGCAACACTATGATAAGCCGACAAAAAGAAGGGATCCGTTATCACACCATGTTCGGATCTTTTCACTTTATTGACTTCATTTGCCTGATTTTCTATCGACATATTTTTGTGGATGATTCCTATACCGCCTTCACGAGCCATTGCAATGGCCATACGAGCCTCAGTCACCGTATCCATTGATGCACTCATGATGGGAATATTGAGTTTGATTTTTTTTGTCAACCAGGTTGTAATATTGGTGTCTCTTGGCAATATATCCGATTTGGCAGGCACTAAAAGTACATCATCGAAGGTTAGACCTTCTTGTAAAAATTTTTCCATTTTCTTGAAAATTCTGTTTATTGCTCTTAATTAGATTTTTATACTCCGGTCTTTTTCTTCAACTTCTTTCTGCATATTTAGCTTAAAAGCTTTAAGACGTTCTTTAATCTCAGGATATTTTATTGCTAAAATTTGGGCTGCAAGTATAGCAGCATTTTCAGCACCATCAATGGCCACACAAGCTACCGGCACACCTTTTGGCATTTGCACCATAGAAAGCAAGGAATCAAGACCATCCATCGTAGAAGATTTGATAGGCAAACCAATTACAGGTAGTGTTGTTACAGAGGCTATTACACCGCAGAGATGCGCAGCTTTTCCGGCTGCACCAATGATCACTTCGATGCCACTTTTTTCTGCATCTTCAACGTAGGATAATACCTGATAAGGTGTTCTGTGGGCCGAAAGGACCCTTACTTCGCGCGGGATTTTAAAAAAATCAAGAAGCTTTACTGTTTTTTCTACAACGGGAAGGTCGCTATCGCTACCCATAATCACAGATACTTTCATGGCAATAATGTTTTAGTTATTGCCAAGCAAAATTATGTAGAATTTGTGGACTATAAAAATCTTTTTTTCAAATGTTCATTTTAATGCTGAGATATATAAAAAGGGAATTATTCAATCTTCTCATAATCACCATCTGATTCATGATTTTTCAGATCTATCATTATACCTTTATTTTTTACCTCAGAATTAATATTTTTTTCCATTTCAGTTATATCGGCTAAATCCATGATGATTTTTTCACCTTCGGCTGTTGAAATTTGTTTTTTAAACACTGCAATCGCTTCAACCATTTTTTGATAAGCATTGTTTTTGATACTGGCATTTACATCATCAATTGTAATTTTGAAAAATCCAATAACTTCTTTTAGTTTTGCAGCCTGATGAGCCAATTCTTCTGAGCCTGTCGCCATTTCTTCTGATGCTGCCGAGTTTTCCTGTGTTACCATGGCCAACTGTTGAACAGTATTATTGATTTGCTCAGCCCCCAAATTTTGTTCAATACTTCCTTCCCTGATTTCTCTCACTAAATTTGCATTTTGCTTAAAAATCGGTATCACATCTTCAAGCAGTTTTCTGGACTTTTCGGCTATCTCAATCGTAGTGGCCGAAACACGATTTATTTCAATTGCAGAAACTGTACTTTTCTCTGCAAGTTTTCTGATTTCTCCGGCAACAATGGCAAAGCTTTCGCCAAATTCTCCCGCCCGCGCTGCTTCAATAGCAGCGTTTATTGCCAAGAGATCCGTTTTTTCTGCTATTTCATTAATAACAGCATTTTTCTCAGCTATCATATTGACCGCTTCTATGGTTTTTTGTACCGCATTCATCACGATTTCAATATCTTGACTGGCTTTGAGAGCCGCAATTTCTGTAACCCTTGCATTTTCTGAATTCTGATTGATCATGGCCACCATTTCTTCTACCGAAGCAGAAACTTGTTCGGTTGAAGTTGATTGCTCTCCGGCACCCTCAGCAATTTGTGTTGCAGAAATACTTAATTCTTTGCTGCTTGTCGCAATTTTTGAAGAACTTTCCCGTATTTGCTCCGTAATTTTTCGGAGTTTATCCTGCATTTTTTGGAGTGCAATGAATAAAATTCCAATTTCATCTTTTCGATTATTCTGGAGATTCATGGTCAAATCACCATTGGAAATAGTTTGAGCAAATTGTGTGCTTTCAATGATTTTATGAACGATTGGATCCAAAATGCGTGTTAATCCAAAGAACAACAAAATAATAGCAATTAATATACTTATAAATATGATCAGCAATGCCCTGTTTATCATTCGTGTTATATCCTCTTCAAAAACAGAAATGCAAATATAGCTATCGTAAGGTTCAAAGAATCTGTAATATAAAACTCGTGATTTCCCGTCTTCATTTTCCGGCCATGAATACTTCATTTTGAATTCTTGGGGTTTGGACGCAAGCACCTGTTTGAAATATTCTGATTGCGATATATTTTGATTTTCATTTTCCGGATTGATAACAAAATCGCCATTTTTGTTGACCAGAAACGGATAGCCCCTTGAATAGTACTTTTTATTAGAAAATATGCTTTTCAGAAATTCATAATTCTTTTCTTTTATTCCCACATAAAGAATACCCTTTATGATTCCCTTTATTGTAATAGGGATATACGCTGTTAAATACCAATCACTTACCACGAATGCCCTACCTTTGTAGGTTTCGCCTTTTTCAATGGTTTTTATAACTTCCGAAGAATTAGGAATGAAGGTATTCACAGCCCTTTGTCCTTCCTTTGTAAAAACATTGGTTGAAATTCTCAAATAACCATCTTCGATTTTTTGAAAAATTGTAGCAGTTTCTACGGTTTGCGCTTTTATTTTATCAACAATTTCAAAATTATTGTATAAAGGTTTTCCATCTATGACCCAACTCGATATTTCATATTTTTTTTCTTGCTTCGAAATTTGATCGATGCCATTGATTATAAATTTATTATTATCCTCCGACAATGTTCCAGCTCGCTGAAAAATATTTTCGGCCAGCTTCATGGAAATATTTACGTTTTCCTGCTTAAGGTTTACATGATCAGATAAAATCGTATATAAATCATCGAGGTGGTATTTCATGCGTTCATCAACCTCGTGATAAATGGAGCTTTTTTGGCTTTGGTACAAAACTACTCCCAACACAGAGAAAATTACGACTAAAATAACAAGGGTTGTTACGTAAATTCTGGCTTTTAATTTCATAGCGGTAGGTATTATTTGTAGTGCAATGTATTAATTTTAAAATATGCTATTGTGCTAAATAATGCTCTGAAAATGATTAATTTTGTTTCATTAAGGATTTAATTATATTTTTTATATTTGGATTGAAATATAAAATTCCATATTCTCTTTCGAAAAAACCCATATTTTTTAGCTATTGTTAATAGGTCAAAGACTTAAATAAAGGCGTAAATCATACCATTTTTCATATTATTTTGTTCCCTTCGGGTATTCGAATATCATGCCGGTATTTATCGTGTAAATATAAATATTTTTTTTCAAATGGATGAATTTTTTCATAACGGATTGACAAAGTTTTGAAATAATTTGAAATAAATTGGATTCTTTTGTTCTTTAATCATTACCCAGCAACGAATTGCTGGACTATAAAGAGAATTTCCCTAACGGGAATTGGCTGGCAAAAATAAGGTAAGCAAAAAATAAATAAAGAAAACTTGCCATGGATTTTGACCTATTTTTAACACCATAATTTATTACAGTGTAAACACAAAACGATGATTGATTAAAAAATCATAAATTTTTCCTATATTTCAATTCATCATAGTGAAATATTCTTCTAAATTTATAAATTTGTCCAATAATTTTTGGAAATATGAAATTAGCAAATCCCTTTTTTGACAGCGTTTTTGAACTCATGATGGATAACGATGAGCTGTCGAAATTATTCATCTCAAATATTGTTGAACTTCCCGTCACAAAGATCGAGAAGTTACCAGTTGTTTTAGCTTCCGAAAACATTTCGATCTCAGAATATGTCTGTCATTTAGATTTTGTGATAGAAACCTCGGATGGAAATATTCTGGTGGAAATCATGAAAGCGCATACGCCACAGCAATTTTTAAAGTACAGACTTAAATTAGGTGAAAGTTATGCCCTCGCATTACTCAATGGCGAAATTAAAGATCGGTATCTGAATTCGTCCAATACGGTTAAAACGATCTATCTGATTCGTAATTACACCAATAGCTTAAATCAGACGATCTCTGTTATGGAAAATAAAATAGAAAAGACCAATGCTACAGAATCTGAATCTCCCAGCATAGAACACAAAAGCTACTTCGTGAAGCTCACAGGATACCAGGAACCGATGAATGATTTAGAAAGATTTCTTTCTCTTTTTGATGTTTCCGAAAGTGAAATCATCATTGAAACTGAGGTTTATCCTGATCAATACAAACCTATATTGGATTTTCTTGCCGAAATTGCTACTGACGCTGAATTATGCGCCAATCTGGAAGCAAAAAATCATGAGATTTTGAATCGAAATTAGCACATTGAAATATACAGGATTATGAGCATACTTTCTATCAATGGTTTATCAAAAAGATACGGAAACGTAAGAGCCTTGAACGATTTAAATCTGGAGGTGAAACCCAGTCAGATTTTTGGAATTTTAGGTCCCAATGGGAGTGGAAAAACCACAACTTTGGCTATAATTCTTGGGGTAATCAAACAAGACGCCGGAAATTTCACCTGGTTCAATCAACTCCCGAATGAATTGACCAACAATAGTATAGGTGCTTTGCTCGAAACGCCAAACTTCTATCCATACTTAACACTATATCAAAATCTTAATGTGGTAAGCACTATTAAGCGAATCGAAAAAAACGTTGAAATTGAAATTGAAAGAGTTTTAAGAATTGTAAATCTTTGGGAAAGAAAAAACTCGATATTTTCCACTCTTTCCTTGGGTATGAAACAACGAATGTCCATAGCTTCCTTATTGTTGGGAGATCCGCAAATTCTGATTCTTGATGAACCTGCTAATGGTCTTGATCCACAAGGAATTGCAGAGATTCGTGAAATCATAAAAACGGAGGCAGCCAAAGGAAAAACCATTTTACTTGCAAGCCATATTTTGGATGAAGTTGAAAAAGTCTGTACGCATGTTGCAATTTTAAAATCGGGTAATCTGATCGCATGTAGCACCGTGAATGATATTGTAAATCAAGGTGATACTTTATTTGTTGAATGTGACCAGAATCAAAATCTATACGACTTGCTTATTCGTTCGGGCATGACAAAAACCATTGAATTTGAGCACAAGAAATTGATTCTAAAGTTGCATCATCAATACAAAGCCAAAGATGTGAATGAATTTGCCTTCAAAAACAATATCATTCTTTCGCAATTAGAAACTCATAAGAAAACCTTAGAAAGCCAGTTTCTGGAAATGATGAAATAGTTCTTTTTTCGAAAAATAATATATAGTGAAAATTATAATTGGTTGATATAAAACAATATCCAATGAAAAAATTAATAAAATTAGAGCTTCAAAAGATGATGCCTTCGCAAACGATTAAAGCGATGATGCTAATATTTGCAATTCTCTATGGTTTGGTGATCCTTTTTGCAGGAAATTTTAATTTCAAAATGCAAAGTACAGGTTTGGATATCAATAATTTATATCGTTTTCCTCATATCTGGAATACCCTAACCAATTTCGCAGAATTTTTCAATGTTTTCCCGGCCATAGCAATCGTATCTCTCATTGGCACCGAATTTACATATAGAACATTTCGTCAAAATATCATTGATGGACTTACTCGAAATGAAATTGTTACGGGGAAAATTATTTTAGGGCTGATGATTTCCATTGCTTGTACCTTATTTGTTTTTGTTATCACTTTGATTTATGGTATTATTACAACCCCGAATTTAGGTTTGGGTCTGATTTTTCAAAATTCCTATCAGATTCTTGCATACTTTTTACAGGTAAATGCAATGGTATTTTTGGCCATGATGCTAGCCTTCCTTTTGCGAAATACTGCCATTACCATACTCATATTTCTTGTTTACTGTTATCCAATAGACAGAATTCTGCGCAATACCTTTTCAAGCATCATTGACGAGCGGATGCTATTCTTTTTTCCTATGAAATCTATTGCAGAATTAACCCAATGGCCTACTTTCCAAGCAGCTTTTGGCGAAGGTGGTATAGCAAATACTTTGCAAGAAATGAACAAGCAACCTTCCGTTTGGCTTTATGTTATTAATACGCTGGTATATTGTGGTATTTTTATCTTGCTTACTTTCCTGAGCATCCGCAAGAAAAATCTGTGAAAACCTGTATTTTGTTTCATAATGGATTTGCCTTTTTTTTATAGGCTATATTATTTCAATTTGTGAAATTAAAATAGTTTGCATTCAGATTGATGGCGTCTAAGTATTATGAAATTATTTAGAGTAAAGTTTCAAGAGAAAACGCAGAGAATCGCAAAGTTATGACCTTGTTAAGTAGTTTCCTGTGAAATTCTTTGCGGCTCACCTATCGTAAAAAGGTATTTAATAAACAGCCTCCATTTTTACCAAAAATTTTATTCATTGTTTCAAATTGCATTTTTTTTCTCATATTTGTCCGAGCAAGCAAAAGAAACAGTTCCAATTGCAAAAAAGATGGATTCATGAAGCTAAGCAATACGTTTTCTGATCAATCATATTTTTCAATCTATTTATTATAAAAAGGTTATTTGTTTATAGTGGAAAAAAACGAAATTGAGAAAATAGAATATGATTTATTGTTAGACGCAATATTCCAAAGATATGGATATGAATTTAGGCATTACAATAAACCTACTTTGCGCCGAAGAATTCGCATGGTCATGGAACATTTGAACCTAACCAACATTAGTGATTTAATTCCCAAAATTTTATATGATATAAGAAGCTTTGAAAGATTGATTTTCAGTTTTTCGATTACAGTCACAGAGATGTTTCGGGATCCGGGATTCTATAAGTCTATCCGGGATCAAATTTTGCCCTATTTACGAACTTATCCTGTATTGAAAATCTGGCATGCAGGATGCGCCACTGGCGAAGAAGCTTATTCGCTGGCTATCCTTCTAAAAGAAGAAGGGCTTTACGATAGAAGCACCATATTTGCAACAGACTACAATGATATTGCACTCAGAAAAGCCAAAGCAGGAATTTATCCGATTTCATTTCTAAAAACCTATACAGCGAACTATCAGGCTTCGGGCGGAAAAGAAGAGTTTTCAAAATATTATCATGCCCAATATGATTCTGTAATTTTAGATCAAAGTTTGCGGGAAAAAATTACTTTTGCCAATCACAATTTGGTTATCGATGGTGTTTTTGGCGAAATGAATTTGATTTTTTGCAGAAATGTTCTCATTTATTTTGATAGTCAATTACAGGACAGGGTTTTAAAACTGTTCAGAGACAGCTTGGTTCATAAAGGATACCTATGCTTGGGAAACAAAGAAAATATTCGTTTCTCATCCGTTGCTGATTCTTTCAGCGTCATTAATCAAGAAGAAAAAGTTTTCAGAAAAAATCGGTAACGATATCAAAAAATAAGCCTTATGATTGTACATTTGAATGGTGAATATTTAGAAAAAATTTACGCCTCTGTTTCGGTTGACGACAGGGGTTTTTATTTTGCCGATGGTGTCTATGAAGTAATCCGGTTTTATAAAGGACAATCTTTCGATATGGAATCTCATTTAGTGAGGCTCAAAAACAGTTTGAACGAAATACGTTTGAACTATGAAAACATCGGTCAGATCCCTGAGATTTGCCATGAACTGATCTGCATGAATCATCTGAAATCGAAGCATGCAAGTATCTATATTCAAATAACAAGGGGTATTGCACCACGGGTACACCACATTCCAAAAGAAAAACTGAAACCAACTTTTTTTGCGAGCGCCCATGAATTTAATCCATTGAGAAATGAATTAGAAAATGGCGTTTCGATTATTTCGGGTGAAGACATTCGATGGACAAGGTGCGATATAAAATCAATAGGTTTACTACCCAATACCTTAAGCATTCAAAGTGCCTACGAAAAGAATGCCCATGAATTTTTATTTGTCAGGAATGGAATGATAACGGAAGCTTCGCATTCCAATTTTTTTGCAAAAATAGAAGGAAAGTTTTATACTGCGCCTTTGTCCAATTATATACTTGCCGGTGTTACAAGAAAAAACGTGTTGAATGTTTGCAAAAAGATTGGCATTGAGGTGTTTGAGAAGTATATAAGCGTTGATGATATTGCTAAAATAGAAGAAGCCTTTCTCTCCAGTACCAGAGAAGAAGTGATGCCTGTTATAAAAATTGATGACTTCGAAATAGGTAATGGCAAGCCGGGAGAACAAACGCTCAGAATTCAAAAAGAATTTTTTGCTATCACTTATGATAGATACGGTGGAATGTAATTATTCTTAAATGTATTCAAGCATACAACATTGCATTCAAAATCAATTATTAATTCTTCTTTCTTTTGAATTCATTTTTAATATCCAGAAGATTATTGATTTCTTCTTCTGATTCTGCATCAGAGATCAATTCATCAAGGGCATTTTCTTCAACAATTTCAATCTTTTTTGCACTTTTAGGTTCAATATTGTGCTCTGTTTTGTATTGTTTTTCTACAGTAGAAAAAATCATAAGATAGGCATCTCTGGTCATGCTGTCAATTTCCAATATATCCTTGATAGGCAATTCTTTATGTTTCTTATAAAGATGAATTAAATCCTCAGCACTTTCATAAAATATCGGAGGGAAACCCGGGATCAGATCTTCTAAAGAAGACTTTGTTCTGATTAGAAACTTTACAAGTCGTTCTAACCTGCTTTTAAATTTTAAGTCCTTGCTATTCATTGATTTCCAAATGTTAAAAATTCCTAATAAATCAGGTCAAAAATATAATTTGTTACGAGATATTCAAGAAAAAAATGGATATATATTGTTAAGAAAAATGGTCATGGGTTAAAACCGTTGATTATTTGAAAATATTATTATCTTTGCAGAAAAAAGGTCATGAAGCACTATCATATAATAGTTTGTCCGTTCTGCA
>Ga0316608_1000932_pt1 | contig 12223 bp, 12 predicted proteins | sample MIS2016152B_MG_FD_207673 | JGI IMG/M metagenome (GOLD analysis project Ga0316608, IMG submission 207673) | Microbial mat bacterial communities from Middle Island sinkhole, Lake Huron, Michigan, United States - MIS.2016.152B | ecosystem: Environmental > Aquatic > Freshwater > Lake > Sediment... | reverse complement strand
AAATACGATTTCATTAATTGTATTCATAAGGTTATAAGGGTTTTGCAACACAATTATAACCTTATTTTTTTGTTTTACAAATATTTATCTAATTTTTGTCGTACATATTGATCTAAATTCTTAATTTTATTTATTTTCTCAAGATGTTCGTTGTATCCTCTTACATCTAACCATTTATGTAAAGTATTGTTTTCAAATAATTTAGAAATATCATCCAAATTAAAATTTTCAATTAATTCTTCTAAATTTCTTATAGGTTTATTATCAACAATTAAATTGAATTTTATTTTCTTAGCCATTATTTTATATTTTTTAAGTATTTATGAAAAAAGCTTTTGTGAAAAAACATTTAATTTGTTTACAATAAAATTTGAAACATTTTTAATTTGTTTTTTCGCAAAATCAGCCAATCTTTTTAAACCATCATTAACAAATTTCCCGATAAAATTACCAACAAATGAACCTATTGCTCTACCAATAAAACCACCAATAGTTACACCAATTGGTCCAAAATATGCACCTATCGCATTACCAATTGCTTCGCCAGCTCTTGTGCCAGCAATTTTTGCAGTATTTTCAATAATTACTTTTGCTTGTGCAAATGTTCTGTCTATTAAATCTTCAACAACATCAATACTGTTTGCTTCTCCTTTCGATACTTTATGAGCTTGTTTTAAATTGTTTAATGTTTTATCAACCAGCAAAGCGATTTCTTCTGTTGTAAAATTTTGTAAAGGTTTAAATTTTTTATTTTTAGCTATTTCTAAAGCAACCGTTAAAACTTTTGTAAAACTTTTATCAATATTATTACTTTCATTATTCTCAAAAAATTGTTTTACTGAATTTAATTCAATGTTTTCGTTACTTTTTTTATTATTATCGTACTCATTTATAATTAAATTTAAAAGAACATTATTTTGAAATTCATCTTTAATTTTTTTCAATGAAGGATTAATTTCAATATCTTCATTTATTTTTGTAATTTCAACTGTTTTATCTTTTGTTTGTTCAATTTCAAATATTTCTGAATTTATGTTTTCGTTTGCTTTATTTATTGAATCTTTTATTACATTGATAATATCGAATTTGGAAATAGCAGGTATTTTTTCAATAAAATTCAAAAGCCATTTTTCGTTAGTACCACCTTCTTTTTTAAATTCTTTTAAACTTTTATAATTAGAATTAATACTACCAATTGTTACATCAATTTTTTGAATAGTATCATAAATTTCTTCATCCTTTTTATATGAGTTGGTTTTTTTCAGTAATTCAAAGACATATTTATCAACATCTTTATCAGGTAGGTTTAATAATATTTCTTTTAAATTTAATTGTTTTTCAAATTCGCGATACTTTTCCATAAAATCAAAATTTTTAATTAAATATTTTTCAAATATAATTTTTCCCCTTCGAAAAAAGAAATTAAATCTCAATCTTTTACATTAATTTTTTGATATTATCGCCTACTTTAGTTGTATTTATATGGGTTCTTGAAATACAAAAAATATCAGTAAAAGTAATTTTTTGAAAATACAAATATAGAGTGGTGGAACGCCAAAAGGTGTCGGTGTGTTGAAAAATATTTGTAAAAATGAAAGTTTTTTATAAAAGTGTTAAATTAATCTATCTGCCGGAATATTAAATCCTTTACTTATTTTACGTATCATAGAAGTTGTTAATTCGGATTTTCCGTTTAAAATTTTTGAAACCCTGCTGATGTTTCCGATATATGGAATTAAATCTTTTTGTGTCAGCTTTTTTTCTTTCATTATACTTTTAATTATATCAATAGGTTCTGATACCGGCATTGGATAATGAATTGTCTCAAAAGCTTCTACCAATGTTACCAGCATTTCTAATTCTTGTCCTGAGCTGCTTTCCTTTTCGGGATTTTGCTGCATCAAATCATAATTTTTTTTTAATGCCAACTTGTAAGAAATATCGTTAATTAAATTATCATTCATATTTTATTGAATTTACTTGTTTAAAATTATTTGTAAGGTATTAAATAATAAGTATTTATTTCAAATAAGTACAAACAAGTATAATATTAAAATGCTTTTATTTTATCCAGTTTTCCATTTTTAAATCAAACAAACTGCAAATATTTTCGTAATGTTTTTCGTTGTTTGTTATTAGTTTGTAATTATTTATCAAAGCAGTAGCACCTATCAATAAATCAAACTCCCCTGTAGGTTTTCCATTTTTTCGTAATTTACAAAAAATATCGCTTGCTTTGTTAAAAATATCTTTGTTAAGTTGTTTTACAATAGTCTGTTTTTTAATAAATTCGTTAAAACTTTCAATTTTTTTTAAAGAATTCTCAAACTTGAAACCACGTAAACATTCATAGTAAGTTAATTCGCTTATTATCAATTTACCATGTTTATTTTGATAATCCAAACTTTTTGTAATAACTTTTTCGTTATTTTTAAGAATGAAAATCAATATATCAGAATCAATCAAACAAAATTTCTCTTTCATTTTCAACCTCTCTTAATTTATAAATCAATTCAATATCAGGGTCTTTTTCGTTAAAAGAATTATATTCATTTATAAGTTTCATAAAATCATCAGAATCATTTTCTATTCTATTATCGAATGAATTTTTATGTACAATAAATTCGATAAAATTTAAAACTTCTTCTTTTTGATTTTCTTCTAACTTGCTAATTTTTTGTTTGATAACTGTATCGATATTTAGATAATTCATATATTTATATTTTCAACGGTTATAATTAAAACTTTTTTAGGATAGATTGCCGATATTCTATTGTGTTTTTAAATAATAACTCGACAAAATATTTTAATATTTATTTCTCAAATTTAATGTTTTTATTCCAAAAAATGAAATAATATTTTTTGTTTTCTCATTTTAAGAATTAATATTTCTCCAAAAATTCGCTGAAAATATCGTGTGTTGTTTTCTGTAAATGTCTGAAATTTGGCATACTTGGATGAAAAATTTTTAGAACTTTTATTGTTTGTCCGGTTATGAGTTGAATTGTAGTTCGTCCAAATCCGGTTGTAAGTTCTTCTTCTTTTATCGGTTTTTGGGAATAACTGCAAACATGATTATAAACTTCTTTTCCCCAACATATACAGTGTGTTATATTCAGAATTTGTAATATTTGCAAGTTTAATTTTTTGCTTCTTTCAATTTGCTCAAGTGGAATGTAAACATTTGTTTTTGAATTGGTTTTAACTAATCCGTCAATAAAATTTGTATAAGCAATTTTTCGGACAAACTGAGCTATTCGGGTTAAAATTTCGGGACTTGAACTGTTTGAATAATTTGAAGTTAAACCTACCGCACCTTTTATAAAATTCCGAAATGACGCACTCCAGTTTTCGTTAATGAAAGTATATTCATCGAGCACATTAGCAAAAAATGTCTTACTTGAGGTTCTTTTAACTTCATTATCAAAATTTTCTTCCTGAAAAGGAATATTATGTGCATAAACAATTATTCGCTTATTGCTTTCACTTTCAAAGTTTTGTCCAATATATGGATACCAGGTTATGTTTTCAATTTTTGCAAATTGCGAATCAAATTTTTGATTATGTGGAAATTTTTTCATAAAATACTGTTTTACAACTTCTCGGAAGTTTTTGAACTTCCGAGAAGTTAAAGATTTAGTAATTTTTTATTGCCGACTTGTAAATATCAATTAACTGATTTTTCAGGCTTTCGGGTTCTAATACTTTTAACGAATTTCCGTAAGACAAAAGCTCCATTCTGAAATCAAAAGTATTTTGAAGTAACAAACTGATATTTAATTCGTTATCAGAATCTTTCAATATTTTCTGAGAATGATGAAGTGGCTTTAGCTTTATGTATCTCGATTGCATGGAATTAAACTGAAGTACAATTTTTTCGGGCTTCTCGTTCAGATGTGTTAATATTCCGAAACTATTTCTGAAAAAGGCTTTTATATCAAAATTTTGAGGTAAGAAAAACTGTTTTCCGGTAACTTCAAAATCCGAAATTCGCTCTAAAGCAAAGGTTTTTACAAACTTATCGCCACAATCTTTTGCTACCAGATACCACCTGTTTTTAAATTCCTTGAGTGCATAAGGTTCGGCTACAACTGTGTAAATCTGATTAATATCAAAAAAATTGTAGGTATATTTTACAATTAACCGGTTTCGGATTGCGTGTAAAATTCCGTGCAGATTTTCAAGTCCTTGCGATTTTCGAGGTTCTACATTCACAAAGGGCTTAATATCTTCAGCAATATTTAATGACTGATAAATCTGAAATTCGTCTAAAAGTCGTTGAAAATTAATATTTTCAAATTCAGATTCTTCGATATAATATCCTTTTTGAGATGGAGAATAAACAATTGAAATTCCAAAAAGGTTGTTAATATCCTTAATATCACGTTGAAGTGTACGTTTAGAACTACCTATTTTTAAGGTTTCATCAATATCCTGTAAAAGAACTGTCTCATTTTCAATAAACTTTTGCAATTCATCTGATGATACAATTCCCTGATTTTTGATTTTTCTCAAAATCATAATATATCTCGAAATTATTCCTTTTTTTGCCATATTTCCTGATTTTGAAATTAATTAATATTCTGATATTTAGTAAAACAGTCCAGTATAAGTGTTTTGGTTTTTCCCAAATTTGAATTGCCAAAAACTCTCACAAAAATAGCCCAAATTATCAAAAATAAAGTAAAAAACAGAATTGTACCGGTCGAAAATCCATTTCCGATAGCAATCAATAAACCCAACGTAAAAATTAAACCCGGTATTAATTTCTTTGGCTGAAAATTAATTTCTCCTTTGATTGAATACTGATAAAAAGTTATAATTTCGCTATTTACGTGTTTTTGAAATGTTTTTGTATTTTCCACAAATATTTGTCCATGATAGTTTCCAAGAATATTAGCATTTGGAAATTTGCGAACATAATCGAATGGATTGTCGGTATCTTGGTAAATATCTTGTTTTTCGACATTTAAACCACCAATTATATTAACAGTACGTTTTGAACCTGCCTTATATTCAGTATTTTGAGTTTGAAAATTTTGATTATGCAAAAATTCACGAATTGAAGAAATTAACTTTTTTTCGGCATATTGCGAATTGTCGATTGTAAAATTAAATGCTGTCATAATTTTGATTTTAAAGGGTTATGATTAATAATTTTACAAAGGAAACACAAGCCCAAGCCAAAACATGTCGCTGCGAACAGGAATATTCGTGGAGCGAAGAAATAATTTTGCGTTTTTTGAAGGTATATTTTTAGATTTTTGGATATTTCAAACCAGAATTGTCATAATTCGGTTTAACTCATTGGTTTTGTTGAGGTCAACAATAACCAGACTATTTATTTTGGAATTTTCATTCAATATTTTAATTTCAGCATTAAAAGGGTAATCATCAAGCCAATAGAAATCACTTGAAAAATCAATTGCTTCGGTTTTTAAAGTTAGCCAATTAGTTGGTTTAATGGTTTTTAATTTTTCGATAATACTATTTTCAAAATATTTAGCCAAATAATTTAATGCAGAATTACTGTCTCCTTTGCAATGTGTAGTAAGCCAGTAGCAATCAAAATTTTGAGTAATAAAATCAATAAATTGAACTACATTTTCGGCAGGTTTTGTCTGTTTAGCAGTCAATAAAACGCCATCAATATCTAAATAAAGTTTTTTCAAGGTGTAGATTTTATTTTTTGCAAATATTTCAAAATTAGAAAAATAAATCATAAATTCAAGCAAATTCTAACTTAATATTTTACTGAAGAATATGCAGATAACAAATTAATTCCGCAGGTAATTTCAAAATCAAGACTTGCAGCACTGTATTTTAGGTCGCAAAAAGGTTTCAGGCACGAAATTAAATTAATAATTCATTCTTTGGAACATGAAATTCTGAGAAACGTAAGTGAAAATGACAATATTTACAATATTTTGCAACTCAACTTCCACAAAAAGACTTACAATAAGCAAGTTTGTGCAATACTTTTTCACTTTCTGGGTGATATTACCTGCGAAGAAATTGAAAGTAAATACACTTGCAATTAAGTTATAGTTATGTTTTTGGCTGTTTTACGCCATTTTTTATTCCCAGTTCTTTTCAAGAAAGGACGTAAATGTTTTGCCCACTCTCTATTTCTATATCTTCCTTTATTATAAATATTTTTCATTACAGTTTTATTTTATAACTTCCCGAAAGTTTTAACTTTCGGGAAGTTGCAGTGCAGGTTTTATACTATTCTATCAACTGATTAACTATACTAATAAAGCTTTCATTAGTGCGTAAACTATCGAAACTTATTTCTTCCTCAATCCAATCCAAATCAGTGAAACCATTATCAATTGCAATTTGCAGATTTGTTAAAGCATTTTCAGTTTCTCCAATAACAGCATAATAACATGCCCAATAAAAGAACATTTTATTATATTTTGGCATTAATTTTTGTATTTTTTCTAAGTTTAGTTTTGCATTTTCTAAATCTCCTTTTTTGAGTAAGCTATACGCTTTGTGTGCAATTGGATTGTAAGTTGTTGGGTCAACAATTAAAGAAGTATCAGCACAACCAATAGCCATATCATATTTTCCCCATCGGTTATAATAAAAAGATAAACTATTCCATGCATCAATATTACCAAGCTCAATTGATTTTCGTAAGTTAAGTTCCATTAATTCAAATTGTTTTAATACTCCATACGAATTTCCTAAACCGTACCAAGCATCAGCATAAGTACTATCAATTTTAATAGCTTTTGTATAGCAAATTATAATACTGTCGTTGTAATTTTCATTTAAATAACTTATTCCCAAATTATACCAGCCCCAAAAAAAATCGGGTTTTATTATTGTAGCTAATTTATAATAAAGCAATGCACTATCTGATTGTACATTATTATCAAATTTTACTCCTTCATAGTTAAAAGATTTTGCATAGATTTCTTTATCTTCGAGAGATAATCCTGTTGTATCGTTAATATTTATTAAATAATAATCCGTTACTTTTTTGTATTCATAATTATTAAAATAATATTCATGATATGATTCAAATTCAATTTTGCAATTTGGTAATATTTTATTTAAATTATTTATTTCTTCTTCTTTAATTGGATTTACATCTAAATTTAATGTTATTAAATTATCCAATTTTATAATTTCTTTTTGAACTTCGGTTAATTGATTACGTCCTAAATATAATTCTGTTAAATTTGTAAGTTTTCCTATTTCTTTTGGTATTTCTGTTAATTGATTATATCCCAAATTTAATCTTGTTAAATTAGTAAGTTTTCCTATTTCTTTTGGGACTTCGGTTAATTGATTACCAGATAAACCTAAATAGGTTAAATTAGTAAGTTTTCCTATTTCTTTAGGGATTTCTGTTAATTGATTACCAGATAAACTTAAATAAGTTAAATTAGTAAGTTTTCCAATTTCTTTTGGGATTTCATTTAATTCCGTAACATCTAAATTTAAACTTGTTAAATTTGTAAGTTTTCCAATTTCTTTTGGAATTTCATTTAATTCATTACTCTCTAAATTTAAACTTGTTAAATTAATAAGTTCTCCTATTTCATTTGGGATTTTGGTTAATTTATTATAATTTAAATTTAAACTTGTTAAATTTGTAAGTTCCCCTATTTCTTTTGGAAGTTCGGTTAGTTTTGGCAAAATAATTAATAAATTATAATCACCTATTTTGAAATTATTGAATAAATTAGCAACTACAATAGTTTTATTAAAGTTTTTAAAAGCAATAAAAACACTCGCAATATTTAATTTATCATTTTCATATAAACATATATATTCCAAATTTTTGAGATTTCCTATTTCTTTTGGCACTTCTGTTAATTGATTAAAAAATAATTTTAATTCTTTTAAACTTATAAGTTGACCAATTTCTTTTGGAAGTTCTGTTAAATGGTTCCATGATAAATCAAAGCTTTTCAGATTTGTAAGGTTTCCTATTTCATTTGGAAGTATTTTTAATTGATTACTTCCTAAATTTAATTCTATTAAATTTATAAGGTTTCCAATTTCTTTTGATATTAAAGTTATTATATTTCCTGATAAATCTAAATATGTTAATTGTGTTTGTAGTAGGATATTTTCTGGTATTGAATTTAAACAACAAGTTAACATTTCTATTCCGGTTACCATACTCCAATATTCAGAAGGAATACTATCCAAATCGTAAACAGAAACATAAATACCAACTTCGGAACTTAATTTGCTTAAAGTTTCGGTGCTTGCATTCCAATCAATATCATCATTTCCAAGTAAATTGATGTGTTTTAGGTTTGGGCATTCTGCAACTTCTTTGGGTATTCGCAAAAGTGCGTTTTCGGATAAATTGAGGGTGTCTATTATATCTAAAATTTCAGCTCTATCGGTTTCACTGGTGTAATTTGCGTAACCTTTCCATTCGCTATTGCGTTCTTTTACAGCTTTGTCGAACATTGCGGTTTCTACTTTGGTTTGCATAAGTTCGGCTTTGGTTAGGGCTGCAAGTGCTTTTTCTTTTTCTTCACTTGCAACAATTGCCAAACTATCGCTTGCACGCATTTTTGCTTCTATTCCGGACACGGCTTTGTCTATCCATGTTTGGGCGGTGTTTATGTTGGCTGTGTTTTTTTCTACAACTGCAACTTTTCGCGAGGCATCAAATTGCTTGTATGCCAGGTAATATTTACTACTATCGTAAAGCTCAACACCTCTGTTAAAGTATTTTGTAAAGTTTTGTGCATTAGTGTTTATTGCTAATAATGCTAATATTGCCAGGGTTAGGATTATGGGTTTCATAGTTTTTATATTTTAATTTAACTAAAAAATATTCATATTATCTTGTCTTAACCTTGATTTTCTTGATTTAAGGATTTACAAGAAAAATCCTTTAATCTTAAAATCTTTTAATCATGGTTTAGACAAATTATCAATAAATTTCACACTCAGTACTTTCAAAGAGTGTAATCGTTTAAATTGTTTCAAACGATTGAAAACCCTCGAAGGGATATTGATTTATTAATCATTTGATAATGTCTTCTTTTCAAGTAAAACTACTGAAACAAAACCTGTCTTTTTGACTGGTGTATCAGTATTTTCTGAAAATGTAATATCTGTCTCAATATTTTCTATAATTATTTCTATTTTTAAATTAGTGGTATTTTTTGGATAAAACTCAAAAAATGGATGAATCTGCTTTCCAGTAGTTAAATCATAATATGGTATTAATGCTGCCCCACCTTTTTCATCAAAAATTATTTCTTTTGTATTCATGTCAATAATTTTAAAATTAATATTATTGTCAAAAACAAAACTTGCATAAAACGATAATCTGTACTCATATCCCTGATAAATACTTATAATTAAACCGTATGCTTTGTCTGATTCACAAAGGGCTTCTGCTTGATAGTTTAACTCCCAAGGTGGTTCAATGTTTCTATATTCTAAAAAGAGAGAGTTACAATATTCTTGAGCTATGCAAATTTTAAATGATATAAAAACTAAAAAAAACAATATCTTAAATTTCATTTTAATATTTTTTATGTTAGACAATATTTAATTTTATAAAGAATTAATGATGTTTTTTACATTACCAATAAATAATACAATTACTTTCTTGAAACCAACTTTCAATTTCAGATTTTTTCTCGTTTGAAAAATTATTACCTGTTAAAATTAAATAATTCAAATTTTTACAATTAATAATTTCTGACGGTAAATTGGTTAATTGGTTGAAAGATAAATTTAAATGTTTTAAGTTATTAAGTTCTCCAATTTCTTTAGGAATTTCAGATAGTTTATTATGAGATAGATGTAATTCATTTAAATTTACTAATGAAGAAATGGACGGAGATAAATTACTTATATTAGAATTCTCAAAATTTGCAAACTGAATATTTATTGTTTGATAAAATTCCTCAGGTATTTCATTTAAAAATGGTAATGAAACTTGTAAACCATCAAAATAAACCAAAAAATATGGGTCAGTTGTAATATAAATTTTGTTTTTTACATTTTGCAATACAACAAATAAGTTTGAGAAATTCAAGCTATCGTTTTCTGATAATAATAAATATTCAAGTTTAGTTAATTCTGAAATTTCAACAGGAATATTTTTTATGTTATTATATTGTAGTGCAATGAATTTTAAATTTTTTAGGGTTGAAATTTTTGGCGAAATATCGGTTAAATTATTTCCATTAGCCAATAAGATTTCAGCAACATAATTATTAAAAATATCATCTGGTAAGTTTTTTAAATTTGAATTATTTATATTAATTTTTTCAAAATAAATACTATCAATTTTGTCTATTAACTCAATAGGTAAATATTTTATAGGGCATTCGTTAATAACAATGTTCTCTAAACTGCTTATGGTATCCAATTCTTTTGGTAGAGTTTCTAAATAACTTTCAGTTATTTTAATTTTTGTAACATTTGGCGTTCTATAAATTTCTATAGGTATGTCAGTTAGACCATAAAAAGTAAGCTGTTTTTTCTCAGTTTCAGCATTAAACAGCAATTCTAAATCTTCTTTACTTAAATCCGTATTTACTTTCGCTATAAAATCTTTAATTGATTTTGGGAGGTAATTACAATCATCAAATTCCAAATAATCTATATTTTTAAATTCGTAGAGATTTTCTGGTAGAGTTATTATTTTCTGATTAAAATTTCTAATTCTCAAATGAAGATGTTTAATGTTTTTTAATTCTTCCGGAATTACAGGGTAATAATCAGAATTTATGGTTATTTCATTTACATTCTTAATAAAACTTATATCATATTTTGCATCTTTCAGTAAGTTTTGTAAACTTTCATATTGAAAATTAGCCAAATAATCACATTTTATTTTCTTTAAAGTTTTGATTTTAGAAATTGTTTCCGGTAAAATTAAATTATCACATCCCATAATATCTAAATATTCAAGATTTTCTAAATTTATTATTTTTGATGATATATACGAAAGCTCTTCATTATATGAAATATTTAGAGTTCTTAATTTTCTAAGCTTATAAAAATTTTCAGGTAAGAAACTTATACTGTTTTCACTTAAATTTAAATATTCTAAACCTTTCAGTTCTCCTATCTGATTTGGTAGTTTTATCAACTCGTTTCCAGATAAATCAAGATATTTTAAATTTATTAAATTATTTATTTCTTTGGGGATATATGGTAAACCTACATCGGTAATTTCCAAGCGTTCTAAATTTGTAAGGTTGAAAATTCTAATATCAAAACTAAATTGATAATAATCTTTATTCCAACTATTTTTTAAAGAATTTATTTTTAAAAAATTTAATTTTTTTTGCTCAATTAGTCTATCTGGCAAATTAAAAATATCTATTTCTAATAATTCGATTCCAGTTACAATTTTTAAAAATTCATCAGGGATTATATCAATATTATAAGTTGTAATTTTTAAATCGGTTAAAGAGTCAAGTTTTATTAATTTTTCAAAGCTATCTTTCCAGTCTAAATATGGATTTTGTAATAGATTTAAACTTTTCAAATTTTCACATTCAATAATTTGTTTTGGTATTTTTTTTAAATAATTGAAAGAAAAGTCTAAAGTATCAATTTTGCTTAATATTTCAGTAACATAAATAGTACAGTCTTTATCAATAACAAAAGGATAATTTTCATAACCTTTCCATTCTTTATTTCTCGCTTTTACAGCTTTGTCGAACATAGCAATTTCAACAGTTCTTAGCATTTGTTCAACTTCAGAAAGTGCATCTTCTGCTTTTGCAAGTGCTTCACTTGCCACAATTGCCAAACTATCGCTTGCCCGCATTTTTGCTTCTATTCCGGCTACGGCTTTGTCTATCCAGGTTTGGGCGAGGTTTATGTTGGTTGTGTTTTTTTCTACAACTGCAACTTTTCGCGAAGCATCAAATTGTTTGTATGCCAGGTAGTATTTACTACTATCGTAAAGCTCAACACCTCTGTTAAAGTATTTTGTAAAGTTTTGTGCATTAGTGTGTATTACTATTAATGCTAATATTGTTAGGGTTAGGATTATGGGTTTCATGTGTTTATATTTTAAATTTTACATAATGTTAATTTTTGCACGTCATTGCGAGGTTACAAAGCTCACATTTACATGTCATTGCGAGGGCTTTTTCTGCCCGAAGCAATCTGATGAATTTTACATCATTTGTACATTAAAATTCCTTTTACGTTACTTCAACAGATTGCTTCACTATCGTTCGCAATGACGTGGTTATGATTG
>Ga0316608_1000931_pt1 | contig 12225 bp, 10 predicted proteins | sample MIS2016152B_MG_FD_207673 | JGI IMG/M metagenome (GOLD analysis project Ga0316608, IMG submission 207673) | Microbial mat bacterial communities from Middle Island sinkhole, Lake Huron, Michigan, United States - MIS.2016.152B | ecosystem: Environmental > Aquatic > Freshwater > Lake > Sediment... | reverse complement strand
TTGTGCTTTCCACCATCTATCTGGAAATTCTTGATTACAAGCTGCCAAATAATCTTGGTGAGAACATGGTAATAACGTATTCTTTTTTAATTTATTGTGTTGATTTGAAGAAAAGGGGATTTCTATCCACCATCGATCCGTTTTATTGCTTTTATAAAAAACAATGTCTTCATTTTCAAATGGAACGGTATATTTTATATAATTTTCTTTACTTCCAAACGGATATTCGTTCGAACGATAATGAATTCCTTCAATAAAATACCAAATTATTTGTGCAAAAATGACCGCTTCTGGTTTGGAATTATTGTGATTAAAAATCCCTAAACAGGTAACTTTATCACTTATACCGGCATATCTTGATAATGTGCAAATTTCTTTACCTGAAAATCCGTTGGGTTGAAATTCAATAAAATTTCCAGAATCTGATGATTTAATTGAAGTTAAATCAATGCTTACTAAATCTGCATCTCTAAAAACTGGTTCAGCAATTGAAATTGTATTACAAACATCTCCTAGACGATACGATTCAAAAAACAACTTTTCCATCAAATCAATTTCTTCTTGCGAATTATAATAGGTTTGATAGCCAATATTACTGTAATTGAAAAGATTGTTTGGTTCATCAACTATTATTTTCGACAAATAAGATATTGATGCTAACGCCCCTTGTTCTTTTCCAAAATCAAATTTATTGTCAATTGAAACCAAATTAACCATTTGTTCCAAATCATCATAGACTCTATAAAGTGCATAAGTCAAATCTTGGCTTCCTCCAATAATAATTGGAATAACTTTATTTTTAATTAATTTAGAAACTACTTTTTGAACTGCAAAATAGGTGTCTTCAATTGAATTTCCAGGTAAAATATCTCCAAAATCTGCAATGATTTTACTCCAATTGCCAGGATAAAGACTATAAATTTGTTTTCTAATATTAGTTAAATCAACATTTTTTGAATCTTCCCCTCGATTTTCTAATACACCGATAATTGCAATATCTACTTTAGAAATGTCCGGAAAATCTTCCTTTGTATGAAATACGACTTTACTCGACAAATGTTGTGATGACAATTGTTTTATTTCGATAACCAAATCGGTATCTAAAGGTGTTAGAAAATCAAATTCCATTTATTATTTCTTTTTAGCCGGAGCTTTTTTGGAAGCTACTTTTTTTGCTGGTGTTTTTTTAGCAATCATTTCTTGAACTTCGAATAAAGTAAGTTTTGATGCGTCAATATCTTTATTCAATTCTATTTTTATTTTTCCTTTTGTAATTTCACTTCTACCCCAACGGGCTTTTTGAACTAAAATTCCTTCTTCTTCCCAATTATGAATAACTTTATCAATATTTTTTTGGAGTTTATCCTCAATTAATTCTTCGATATCGGTTTGTGAAAGATTATCAAAATTATATTTTTTAGAAACATTAATAAAAACACCATTCCACTTGATGAATGGTCCAAACCTTCCTGTTCCTTTTTGAACGCCTTCGCCTTTATATACAGCTATTGGCGCATCGGCTTGGGTTTTTTCATCAATTAACACCTTTGCCCGTTCTAAATCAACATCTAAAGGTTCTTCTCCTTTTGGAAGTGAAACGAAAATTTTTCCGAATCGTACAAATGGGCCAAATCGTCCAAGACTTACTTCTACTTCTTCTCCCTTATAGGTTCCAAGTGTTTTTGGTAGTAAAAACAAATTTAATGCTTCTTCCAAAGTGATACTTCCAATGTTTTGGTCAGGACGTAAACTTGCAAATTTCTTTTCATCGTCATTGCTGTCGCCAATTTGAGCCATGGCACCAAATTTTCCTAATCGTACTAAAACTGTTTTGCCCGATTCTGGATGTTTTCCTAAAATCCGTTCACCACTTTCTCGATCAGCATTAGCTTCAACATCTTTTACATTGGGATGAAATTTATCATAAAATTCCTGCATCATTGTTGTCCAATTGATGTTTCCTTCGGCTATTTCGTCAAAATCTTGTTCTACTTTTGCCGTGAAATTATAATCTAAAATAGTTTCAAAATTCTTAACCAAGAAATCTGTAACAATAGTTCCAATATCTGTTGGAACCAATTTTCCTTTATCTGAACCTGTATTTTCTTTTAAATTTTTATCGGAAACTTTTCCAGATTTTAAAGTTAACTGAGTATAATTACGTTCTTGTCCTTCAAGCGTTCCTTTTTCTACATAATTTCTATTGATAATTGTAGAAATTGTTGGTGCATAAGTAGAAGGACGACCAATTCCGAGTTCTTCTAACTTTTTAACCAAAGAGGCTTCGGTATATCTTGATGCTGGTCTTGAATATCTTTCGGTTGCAGTGATATAATTATTAACTAATTTTTCGTTAACCTTCAATGCCGGCAACATGCCTTCTTGTTCATCATCGTCATCATCATTCCCTTCCAAATATACTTTTAGGAAACCTTCAAATTTGATGACTTCGCCCGATGATGTGAAAATTTCTGAATGATTATTGGCTTCAATTTTAACGTTGGTTCGTTCTAATTCGGCATCGCTCATTTGAGATGCTAAAGTTCTTTTCCAAATTAAATCATACAATCTTGCTTGATCTCGGTCAATATTTACTGTGTGCCGCGACATATCTGTTGGACGAATTGCTTCGTGAGCTTCTTGTGCACCTTTACTCCTATTTACAAAAGTTCTTGGGTTAGAAAACGCTGAACCATAAGATTTTATAATTTCGGCTTGAGCGGCATCCATGGCATCTTTAGATAAATTCACACTATCGGTTCTCATGTATGTAATCAATCCGGCTTCATACAACCGTTGGGCTAATTGCATTGTAATTCCAACTGGAAGATATAATTTTCGCGCTGCTTCTTGTTGTAAAGTTGAAGTTGTAAACGGACTTGTTGGCGATTTTTTTGTTGGTTTAGTTTCTAAATCGGCTACTTTATAAGTGGAACCAATATTTTTATTTAAAAAATCTTCGGCTTCTTTTTTGGTATTAAAATTCTTTGGCAATTTGGCTTTAAAGGCTTTCCCTGCTTCGTTAACAAACTCTGCAACAATTGAATAAGATGCTGTAGCATTAAAATTTTGAATTTCACGCTCACGCTCAACAATTAAACGAACTGAAACTGATTGTACACGTCCTGCAGATAGTCCGCCTTTGATTTTTCTCCATAAAACGGGTGATAATTCATAGCCCACCAATCTATCTAAAACTCTTCTAGCCTGTTGTGCATTTACTAAATTATAATCAATTTCTCTAGGATTTTCAATTGCTTTTAGAATGGCATTTTTGGTAATTTCATGAAAAACAATTCTTTTAGTTTTCTTTTTATCTAATTTTAATTCTTCAGATAAATGCCACGAAATTGCTTCTCCTTCTCGATCCTCATCAGAAGCCAACCAAACCATATCTGCATTTTTGGCAAGTCCTTTTAGTTTTGTAACCAATGCTTTTTTATCGGCCGAAACTTCATATTTTGGTTTGAATCCGTTTTCAACATCTACTCCTATTTCTTTTGAAGGCAAGTCGGCAATATGACCATAACTGGATTCAACTTGATAGTCGCTTCCAAGAAATTTTTCGATGGTTTTTGCCTTTGCTGGTGACTCTACTATTACTAAATTCTTTGCCATTTTGATTTTGTTTGTTCGGCAAAAGTATAGGTTTTTTTTAAATTTTGAGTTTTTGAATTTGTTTTTTAAGCCAATTAGTAAAATTTAACATCCAAATTAGGGGCGAAAAATAGCCCAGATTATCTCACTATGTTCTTTATTTTGATTGGTGTCCGATGAATGCTTCGCATTTGCAGTGAAAAGCCCGGAACAAAAAAAGTAAAAGTTTCTTGTTTTTAAAAAGCGACCAACGGAAGCTCTTTTAAAAACGATAGAAAATTTTACTTTTTTGTGAGGACTTGAAACGAAAAGCTGGATTAGCTTCCAATTAAAAGAATGTTAAACATTATCTGCCAACTTGTCATATTTTATTATTTAGTATTATCTTTGCTTTCAAGATTTCGAAAATATTGGAATAAAATATTGGTATGGAAAAAGAAATTAATGAAAAAGTCCAAGGACAAAGTTTGGTTCTTGAAAACAAATCAGAAAACACAAAGAAACTATATATTGAAAGTTATGGCTGTGCAATGAATTTTTCGGATAGCGAAATAGTAGCTTCTATTCTTTCAAAAGAAGGTTATAACACTACACAAATTCTTGAAGAAGCCGATTTGGTTTTGGTAAACACTTGCTCTATTCGTGATAAAGCGGAACAAACCATTCGAAAACGATTGGAAAAATACAATGCTGTCAAACGTATCAATCCAAAGATGAAAGTGGGTGTTTTGGGTTGTATGGCAGAACGGTTGAAAGAGCAATTTTTAGAACAAGAAAAAATTGTTGATATGGTTGTTGGGCCAGATGCTTATAAAGATTTACCTAATTTATTAGCAGAAGTCGAAGATGGAAAAGATGCCATCAACGTAATATTATCAAAAGAAGAAACCTATGGAGATATTTCGCCTATAAGATTGAATACAAATGGAGTTTCGGCATTTGTTTCTATCACTCGAGGTTGCGATAATATGTGTACGTTTTGTGTGGTTCCTTTTACTCGTGGTCGAGAGAGAAGCCGAGAACCCCAGAGTATTATGACAGAAATTCAACAACTTTGGGATAGTGGTTATAAAGAAATTACGCTTTTAGGCCAGAATGTAGATAGCTATTTATGGTATGGAGGTGGTTTGAAAAAAGATTTTGACAAAGCTACTGAAATGCAAAAAGCTACAGCCGTAAAATTTGATCAATTATTAGAAATGGTGGCTGTGGGTTTTCCGAAAATGCGTATCCGTTTTTCAACATCCAATCCGCAAGATATGCACGAAGAAGTGCTTCACATTATTGCTAAATATTCTAATATTTGCAAGCACATTCACTTGCCAGTTCAATCAGGAAGCAATAGAATTTTAAAGGAAATGAATCGTTTGCACACCCGAGAAGAATATATGGCTTTGATTGACCGAATTAAATCGATAATTCCAGAAGTTTGTGTAACGCAAGATATGATTGCTGGATTTCCAACAGAAACTGAAGCCGATCATCAAGACACTTTATCGTTAATGGATTATGTAAAATATAGTTTTGGATATATGTATGCCTATTCGGATCGTCCTGGTACTTTGGCTGGAAGAAAAATGGAAGACGATGTTCCTGAAGCAACCAAATTAAGTAGATTACAAGAAATAGTCGATTTACAAAGAATTCACAGTGGCATAAGAACCAAAGAATTTTTAGGAAAAACGGTTGAAGTTTTGGTTGAAAAAACCTCTAAAAAATCTGAAAACGATTTGTCTGGAAGGAATTCTCAAAGTATCATGGTTGTTTTTCCAAAAGAGAATTATAAAATTGGAGATTTCGTAAATGTAAAAATAACCAATTGCACTAGCGGAACGTTGATTGGTGAAGCAGTTGGATTGAGTGAAATGAATTAATTGAAGTTTAAGAGTTTAAAAGTTGCGGGACTATGAATAAAGAAATTATTATAAAACCACATTTTGTTTTTAAAGATTATTTTAAAGCAAATTTATTTTTGGCTTTGAACAAACCTTTTTACTTTATCATCTTTCCTTTAACTATCTTTTTCCTATCCTTTGACATTTACTATATGATTCAAGGTTCAAAAAGCTTCATCGAATTACTTTTTTTTCCAGATTTAATTTTCATTTTATTACCACTTATTACTTTATTTACAGTTTTTAAACATACTAAAACAAGATTATCTGATGTAAAATTGAAAGAAAATATTTTAATCAAATTTAATGATGATTGTCTTGAAGATGTTGGAGAAAGTTTTAAAATGAAATATTTTTGGAAAGACATTTTTAAAATTGTAGAAAAGAATGATTGGTTTTTAATTTATATAACTAAAAACATGGCAAAAGTCATTAGAAAAGCCGACCTAAAAGACAATCAATACAAAGAATTAAAAGAACTTTTTGGTTCATTAAATATAAAAAAGAGTTTAAAATAAAAGATTAAAAGATTCTTAGTTTTCAGAATTACCTGATTGTGAAGAACCTTTAAACTTTAAACTTTTAAACTTTTAAACTTTTTTAAATGGAAACAGTACAAAACATAAAACAACGATTTGAAATTATTGGAAATGATCCAAAGCTCAATCGTGCGGTAGAAAAAGCTATTCAAGTTGCACCAACTGATATTTCAGTATTGGTAGTTGGAGAAAGTGGCGTAGGTAAAGAAAGTATTCCAAAAATAATTCATTCGCTTTCACATAGAAAACATGGTAAATATATTGCTGTAAACTGCGGTGCCATTCCAGAAGGAACCATTGATAGCGAACTTTTTGGACACGAAAAAGGCTCATTCACCGGTGCCACTGGAACGCGTGAAGGCTATTTTGAAGTGGCCGATGGCGGAACTATTTTTTTGGATGAAGTGGGCGAATTGCCATTAACCACTCAAGTTCGCTTGCTTCGTGTTTTAGAAAATGGTGAATTCATTAAAGTAGGTTCGTCGCAAGTTCAAAAAACCAATGTTCGAATTGTGGCAGCAACAAACGTTAATATGTTTGATGCCATCGAAAAAGGCAAATTCAGAGAAGATTTATATTATCGATTGAGCACTGTTGAAATTGGACTTCCACCATTGCGCGAACGGATAGACGATATCCATTTATTATTTAGAAAATTTGCTTCAGATTTTGCACATAAATACAAAATGCCCGCCATAAAATTAAATGATGATGCCGTAAAATATTTACAAAATTATCGTTGGAGTGGAAATATTCGACAGCTTAGAAATTCAGCAGAACAAATATCGGTTTTAGAAACTAAAAGAGAAATATCACTACAAACTTTGATGTCCTACTTGCCCCAAGAATCCAACCAATTGCCCAGTGTTATTAGAGGTAAAAAATCGGAAAATGATTTTTCAACCGAAAGGGATATTTTATACAAAGTGCTTTTTGAAATGAAAAGTGACTTAAATGATTTGAAAAAATTGACTTTAGAATTGATGAAAAATGGAGCAAAAGTTCAAGACATCAATCCAAATTTGATTCAGAAAGTTTATGGAAAATCAGATGAAGAAACATTTTTTGAAGAGAAATCTCGAAATACAATAACTCCGAAAACGGAAGAAGTAGAACAAGAAGAATTTGAAGATGACGAAGACTTCAATAACTATTTATTTGCAGAAACCGTTGAGGAAGAAGAAGTTTTAAAGTTAGAACAAAAAGAAATCGAACTCATCAAAAAATCATTAGAAAAAAACAAAGGAAAACGAAAAGTTGCAGCCGATGAATTAGGCATTTCTGAAAGAACCTTGTATAGAAAAATCAAGCAATATAATTTATAAGTTGTAGGCAATATTTTACCGAAAAAAACGTTAATATTTATCAAACAATTAAAAACCAAAAAGTAATGAAAAACTTAAAAAAAATTAAATTTAGTTTAGTAATAGCAATGCTATTTGTTTTGACAACATCATCTATGTGTAGTAGCGATGATGATAATCCAAATCCAACAGTTAATAATCCAGCTGATGTTATTAATATAGTAAATAACGGAACTTGGAGAATAACATATTATTATGATACTGACCACGAAGAAACTACTAATTTTAATGGTTACAATTTTACTTTTGGAGCAAGTAATGCACTAACTACTTCTAATGGAACAAATAACTATAGTGGAACTTGGTCTGTAACTGACAGTAATATTAATGATGACAGCATAAGTGATATAGATTTTAATATTGCTTTCAGTTCTCCTGCACAATTTGAAGAATTGACTGATGATTGGGAAATTATTGAAAAATCTACAACTGTAATAAAACTGAAAGATGTTAGTGGAGGAAATGGCGGAACAGATTATTTAACATTTACGAAAAATTAATACTGCCTACAACAGCAGTTTGCTTCAATGGCTTGGCTTGGGATTTATTTGGAAAACACTCTGTCTAATCAAAACTTATTTTTATATTTGTAATGGTCAGTGATTAATTAACGCCACTGAAAGCAACCCACGAGACGATAATTGAAAATTAAAATTAACAAATAGAAAATAGTATCTTTGACTTTTTAAAAATGAAAATGGAAAAAATAAAATTTTTATTAATTTTACTAATTGTTTCAACTTTCAACAGTTGTAGTATTTATAATTTTACTGGAACCGGACAAATAAATGCCAAAACCTTTCAAGTAAATTATTTTCAAAACAATGCAGAACTTATTGAACCCGGAATTGAAAGAACTTTTACTATTGAATTACAAGATATCATAAAAAATCAAACCAATTTAAACCTAGTAACTTCAGGAGGCGATTTGATTTATGAAGGAGAAATAGTAGAATATAGAATTACACCAATGACTGCAACTGCCGATCAAAAGGCAGCTCAAAACCGTTTGACTATTAGTGTTTTAGTTAGATTTACAAATAAAAATAAAGAAGCCGACGATTTTGAAAAAAGATTCTCATTTTATTATGATTATAACGGAACAGATCAACTTAGCTCTAAACTCTCAGAAGCATTAGATGTAATTTTTGAAAGAATAACACAAGATATTTTTAATGAATCCTTAGCTAAATGGTAGAATATAGTTTTCAGTAAACAGTTTTCAGTAAGCAGTTTAATACTGAGAACTGAACACTGAATACTGAATACTGAATACTAAAAAAAATGAACATAACCGATTATACTTATTTAATCAATAAACCAGATGCCATCAACGAGCGTCATTGCGTTGCTTTGGAAAAAATTATGGAAGAATTTCCCTATTTTCAAAGTGCACGAATTTTAAGATTAAAACATTTATATAACCAAGATAGTTTCAAATATAATTACGCCTTGAAAGTTGCAGCCGCTTTTACCACAGACCGAAGCGTTTTGTTTGATTTCATAACTTCCGATTCGTTTATAACAGTTCAAAATGGATTATACGACCAAAAAGTGGCCGAATTATTAAATATAAATGTAGTTGAAAGTGAAGTAGTTAACAACATAAAACCACAATCTGAAATAAATTCGCTAGAACAATCCATTCTTTCATCCATTTTACAAGCCAATCCAACCGAAATAATTATTGAAAACAATTTAGAATTTGGAAAGCCATTTGAATTTACTCCAAATGAAAAACATTCCTTTCAAGAATGGCTCCAATTATCAAGATTTCAAACTATTGAAAGAAAAAAAACTCCAACAGAAGAAGAAATTAATCGTAAGAAAAAACTAGAATTAATTGATAAATTTATAGACTCCAACCCAAAAATTCCACCAATTGAAAAAGACAATTCTTCTTTTAAAATCCAACCCATAATTGAAGATAAATCCTATTTAATGACCGAAACATTAGCAAGAGTTTATCTCGAACAAAAAAAATATTCCAAAGCAATTCAAGCTTATGAAATATTAATTTTGAAATATCCAGAAAAAAGTAGTTTCTTTGCAAACCGAATTTCAGAAATAAAAAAATTACAATAAAAATAATAATTAAAACAATGAGTACATTTTCAATCTTTTTAGTATTAATAACAATAGTTTGTTTCCTATTAATCATCGTAATTATGGTGCAAAACCCCAAAGGTGGCGGTCTATCCTCATCAATTGGTGGATCACAAATGTTAGGTGGCGTTCAAAAAACAACCGACTTTTTAGACAAAAGCACCTGGATTTTAGCTACAACCCTAATTGTATTAATATTTCTTTCAAGTCTTAGTTTTACTGGAACATTGAGCGATACAAATTCGAAAGTAATTGATGAAGTAGGAAAGGCTCCTGCAAAAACTGAAAAAGCTGCAACTCCAGAAAAAGTGCCAGTAACACCAGAAAAAAAATAAGGCCAAAATAAATTCAAAAAGAAAGTCTCGACCAATAATCGAGACTTTTTTTTAATTTGGAGCAAATCAATCGGGCATTTTCTATAAACCCTTTTCCTGCTCTCGTCAGTCACTTTACCTTGTTAAAAAAAACAAGACAAGAGCTCCAACAACCTGCCTACCGTCAGGGAGGTGACGGAATCATGGCTAAGCAGCAATCAATGTACACAAAATTCAAAACTCTGAAAAAATGTCAGTTTCTATCTTAATGGCACACTTTCTGACTATAATAAGTCAACCTAATAAAAAATAAATTAAATAAAATTATACAAATTATGGCACTAAACATTAAACCGCTTTCAGACCGAGTAATTGTCGAACCAGCCGCTGCCGAAACACAAACAGCATCTGGAATTATTATACCTGACACAGCCAAAGAAAAACCTCAAAAAGGGTCTGTTGTTGCTGTAGGAAATGGGAAAAAAGACGAACCAATGACCGTAAAAATTGGTGATACTGTTCTTTATGGAAAATATGCTGGAACCGATTTAAAACTAGACGGAAAAGATTACCTAATTATGCGTGAAGAAGATATTTTAGCAATTATCTAAATAGTATTAAGTGATTAAGTATTAAGTATTAAGACAAAAAAATAACAAAAATGGCAAAAGATATTAAATTCGACATTGAAGCACGTGATGGATTAAAACGTGGCGTTGACGCATTGGCAAATGCTGTAAAAGTAACCCTTGGACCAAAGGGTAGAAATGTAATTATTTCAAAATCTTTTGGAGGACCAACCATAACAAAAGATGGAGTTACCGTTGCAAAAGAAATAGAATTAAAAGACCCTTTAGAAAACATGGGCGCCCAAATGGTGAAAGAAGTAGCTTCAAAAACCAATGATTTAGCAGGCGATGGAACCACAACTGCAACTGTTTTGGCACAAGCTATAGTAAAAGAAGGGTTGAAAAACGTAGCCGCTGGAGCCAATCCAATGGATTTAAAACGAGGCATCGACAAAGCTGTTGAAGCCATTGTTGCCGATTTAGGAAAACAAGCGAAAGTTGTTGGAAGCGATTCTGAAAAAATAAAACAAATTGCTTCAATTTCTGCTAATAATGATGAAGTTATTGGCGAACTAATTGCAACAGCATTTGGAAAAGTTGGAAAAGAAGGAGTAATTACTGTTGAAGAAGCCAAAGGAACTGAAACTTATGTAGATGTTGTGGAAGGAATGCAATTTGACAGAGGTTATTTATCTCCATATTTTGTTACAAATCCAGAAAAAATGAATGTGGAACTTGAAAATCCCTACATTCTATTATACGACAAAAAAGTTTCTTCTTTAAAAGAATTACTTCCTGTTTTAGAACCAGTGGCACAATCTGGAAAACCTTTATTGATTATTGCAGAAGATGTTGATGGCGAAGCTTTATCGACTTTGGTTGTAAATAAATTGCGTGGTGCTTTAAAAATTGCTGCCGTTAAAGCTCCAGGTTTTGGCGATAGAAGAAAAGCAATGTTAGAAGATATTGCCATATTAACAGGTGGAACTGTAATTGCTGAAGAAAGTGGATATACTTTAGAAAACGCTACTATAGAAATGCTTGGAACTGCTGAAAAAATTACCATTGACAAAGATAATACTACCATTGTAAATGGTGCTGGAAAAGCCGATTTAATCAAAAATAGAGTCAACCAAATCAAAGGTCAAATGGAAACTACGACTTCTGATTATGACAAAGAAAAATTGCAAGAACGTTTGGCAAAATTAGCTGGTGGTGTAGCCGTACTTTATGTTGGAGCTGCTTCTGAAGTGGAGATGAAAGAGAAAAAAGATAGAGTTGACGATGCTTTACATGCCACTCGAGCTGCTGTTGAAGAAGGAATAGTTGCTGGTGGTGGCGTTGCTTTATTGAGAGCAAAATCAGTCCTATCATCAATAAAAGCTGACAATGCAGACGAAGCCACTGGAATTCAAATTGTTTCTCGTGCTGTAGAATCGCCATTGAGAACTATAGTTGAAAATGCAGGTCTTGAAGGATCTGTTGTTGTGGCAAAAGTATCGGAGGGAAAAAACAACTTTGGTTACAATGCAAAAACAGACGAATATGTTGACATGTTTAAAGCAGGAATCATTGATCCAAAAAAAGTAACTCGTGTAGCCCTTGAAAACGCAGCATCTGTTGCTGGAATGATTTTGACAACTGAATGTGCGTTAGTAGAAATTAAAGAAGAAAACGCTGGTGGAGGAATGCCAATGGGTGGTGGAATGCCCGGGATGATGTAATCCTTTTTAAAATATCAATAAAAAAAATCCGTCAATTTAAACACTTGACGGATTTTATTTTTTATAAATCATTGGTATTTTAAAAGTCTTATTGGTATTTTATTATATTAAGTTCCT
>Ga0316608_1000930_pt1 | contig 12229 bp, 11 predicted proteins | sample MIS2016152B_MG_FD_207673 | JGI IMG/M metagenome (GOLD analysis project Ga0316608, IMG submission 207673) | Microbial mat bacterial communities from Middle Island sinkhole, Lake Huron, Michigan, United States - MIS.2016.152B | ecosystem: Environmental > Aquatic > Freshwater > Lake > Sediment... | reverse complement strand
GAATGACTTTTCTCCTTCTTTTTCGTAGATGCTTGCAATTTGCAGCAACATATTTACTTGTGATTTACTAAAGGATAATTTTTTTTGAATTGTGCTTAAAAATTGATTTTCTGATACAGTTCGTTCTGAAATTTCATGTGCAATGTAACCAGATGTTTTCATATCTCCGGCATCATCAAGAATTGCATATTCGTAGAATCCATTTTCATTGAATAGAAGAGAGTATCCATCAGAGGTTTGTGCCCATTTAACTCTTTCGTCGCCCATTTTGTAAATGTTAATAGTTTTACCATCAGGTTGTACGAAATCTACCAAACCGGGATAAGCAGGTACTGCTAGTAAAAGTTTTGTAAACAGTAAGCTAAACAGTAAGATTGTAATTTTTTTATTCATTTTATTTTTTTTTCTAGTTAGTAAATGATAATTTATTTAAATCATAAATTTATAATTATTTGTTGTATTTATTATATTTTTTGTGATTTTTTTTTTCTGTAAAATATCAATACTTTGTGATTTTTTTTAATATTATTGATAGTCAATACTATAAAAATTTCTTCATTTATTTATAACTAACTTATAATCAGAAATTTTATGGCTCTTATATATTCAAATTTTCATATTCTCATATTTTCAAATATTCACATTGTCGTATTCAAAATTTTCAAACAATACAAAACTATTGATGTTGAAAGTAGGATAAATTGTTGATAATTATTTTATCAAATTAAAACAATTTTGAAAAATAGTTTCTCGTTAAAACAGAAAGAAATGTTTTTGTAGATTGTTTATAATTAAAAAATGGTTGATTAAAACGAAGCTGATACTAAATCGCCATCAAGTTTAGTGATAAAAATATACATATATCAGGTGTTTTCACCTGATATTCTATGCTTTGAGGTGAAAACACCTAAAAGGTGCAGTGGTTTTTTTGATGTCGGTTTAGTATGAGAATAAAATGAGAAAACGAATTATGGCTTCGTAGCAGCTTAAAAATTAATTAAGTAACCAGACAAATTTATTTATATATTCAAATTATGTAATTTATTGAATTTGAATTAAATATTTTCAAATTATCTAATTTTCAAATTGTCTCATTACTTATTAAAGATTCAAATATTTTAAAATTTTCAAATATATTGATAATTAGCGTATTAATATATTTGTAACATAATATTACTTTAGGTGTTAATTTTTTTTCTGATGATAATAAAAACGAAAATATTTTAGATATTTATTTTATGCTTTTATTTGATTTATAAAAATATACCATAATTTTATTTTTTGTTAAAATTATAAATATTATTTTCTTTTTTTAAAATAAATTGGTTTTAAAATCGTTTTATAAAAAAAAATGCTAATGAAAAATATATACAAAATGTTGTACACAATTGATAACTTAAACAAGCAGGAAGATGATTTCTTTGAAATTGATACCTTGCTTAATGAAAAAAAACTTTCTGATATAAACTTATTTTTTGATTTAATTGAACAAGAACCTAGTCAGAAAGTTGTGGAAAAAATACTTGCTTTTGCTTACAAAAGATAAATTATCTGAAAGCTAAGTTGTTATCAAGCCTTGAATTGATATTTATTTTTGAAATAAATGTTATTGCTAAATACTTTATTGTTGATTTATTTAATAGATAATCACCAGTTTACAAGTATTTTGCATATAAGGACCTGTTGATAGAAGTCTGGTAGGAATTATTGTTAAATAAAAATAAAATATTTCATTTTTATTTTTAATATAGAATGAATTCAATATTCCAATTAGGTTAAAATCAAAGTTCTTGCTAATAATAAAAATAAACAAAGGTATTTTTTTAGTTTATTCTAATATCACCGTGTCCAATAAATGCACAGTTGTCTGGTTTTTTAAATCGATAATAAAATCTTACAAGAGTTTCATCTGTTACTAAATCTGTTATTTTAAAGTTAATAATATTTTTAGTTACATTATCTTCGGAATATAAAATGTCCCAATTTTCGTTCATTAAACGGTAATCAAATTTAACTAAAGAATCTTTTTTTAGACTAATAAAAATGTATTCAGATGTAGGATTAGGGAGTGCTTTAATTTCAATTTCACCATTATCATTGCAATCGTAAGTGTATGAATCATAATCTGTAAATAAGTCTTTTTCTTTTTTCTTCCAGTTATCATTTAGATTCCAGTCGGTAGTATCTTCAGTTCCAACTAAAAAGCCTTCAAAATCACGCGAAGTGTAACCATCAAATGTTGTAAAATTGAAGAATTTTTTATCTTCACAACCTATTGAAATTAAGATTAATAATGATGTAATTACCAATATTTTTTTCATAAATAATTATTTTATTGATGTAGCTGTTTCCAGTTTTTTATTTTTTAACCAAAATGCAAATATAATAAATATTAAAATCAAACCTGCCAGAAAAAAGAGTGAATATTTATATCCCAGAATTGATTTATTGTATTCAGATGTAATACTGCTTATTACGGCAGATCCAATAATTTGACCAATACTGATAAAAATTGTTAACATTCCTTGTGTTATTGCACGGTCGTGAGCGGCTACTTCGTTAAGCATTATGTATCTAAGCGATGGTCCTGAAAGAAAAGATAAACCAAATCCGGCAATTGAAGCAGTAACGTAATAATTTAATAAACTTTGTATATTTATAGCCATCATCCCAAAGCCTAAAGCTATAAATAACAATCCTGAAATAACGACTGTTTTTGAACCGAACTTATCTAAAAATATTCCCGAAACCGGTGAACCTATTGCTGTTGCAATTACCAAAGGTAAAAGCATAAAACTAGCTTTTGATTCTGTTACATTGTTAATTGATATCAACATATTTGGTATAAAAACTATGAAAGCCTGTACGAAACCAATTCCAAATGCTATAAATGCGACTAATGTAACTTGTCGGGAAAAGAAAAGTTGTAATTTAACTATGGGAAATTTTGCTTTTCGTTCGACTAGAATAAGAATAACTAATGAAATAGCAGAAATAATAATAAATGGAAATACATTTGAATTTATAAAACTCCCAAAAAAGTTTGCCGGGGTTATATTATTTATTCCAAATGTAAATGTAAATAGCACAATACCAAGTAGTAAAACACCTTTCCAGTCGAAAGTTTTTGCTTCTTCAATTTGGTTTGAAGGAAGTAATTTCCATGCTGCAAAACATAAAACTATAGCTATTGGAATATTTATTAAAAAAAGTGAATGCCATGAAAATGAAGAAAGTAATAATCCTGCAATCAACGGTCCGATTATAAAAGCAAAACCAAAAACAGCACCAATCATTCCGAGAACTCTGCCACGTTTTTCGGGTGGAAAAATATCACCAACTACGGCTGAGGCTACAGGGAAAATACCACTTGCTCCAAATCCTTGTATTGCTCTACCTGCAAGCAAAATAGACATATCGTTTGATACTGAAACTACTAGTGAACCTATTCCGAAAGTAATTAGAGAAATAATATAAATTGACCTTCTGCCAAAAACATCAGATAATTTTGAAAATAAAGGTATTCCAACTAAGTTGAATAATACGAAAATTGAAAAAATCCAGCCTAAACTTTTGTCAGGTATGTCTATAGTTTTTTCAATTGAAGGTATTGCTGGTCCAACTATTGAAATATCAAGTGCTCCCATTAAAACGCCAACAAATAGTACTGCCAGAATTTTATTATTTTTGTCTTTCATTTTTGCCATATTCTTAGTAAGAAATTTTAAACTGAAATTCTTCGTTATGTATTTGGATGTTAAAATTATAATCGTCTAGTATTGTGAAAACTTCGTCGCTGTCAAAAACCGGACCTTTATTGTCTAGGGCATATTCTGTAAGTTGATTGCCTGTATTTAAATCAAGAACATAAAGAACATAATTTGTGTACCATTGTGATGTTTCAATACGTTTAGAACTAAGTATTAAGCAAATATTTTTATTTTCAATTATTTCAAATCTTATAGCATCTAAATATTTATCTTCAAAACTCCAGATTTGGTAAAGAGGAAATGAATACAAAGTCAATAACTTACTTGTTTTAAGAACGAAGTATTCATCACCATAGAAATTAAAAAAATCTATTTCGGGCAAATAGTTAAATTCTAAATCTAAAACTGAAACGTCAGGTAATTCCCTTATTTTTATTCCTTTGCTGAATAATTTACCTGTAAGGTCATATTGATTATAATCATAAGCATACATTTTAAGGTTTTTCGAAATCCGAAATTTATTGATATTTAAAGTAGAATCAAAAACTTTTTCGTATTCTGTTTCACCTTTTTTATTGTATATTGAAATTGATTTTTGAGATAAATTATTCTTTGATTTTATAGCTCCACACGTTGCAACTCGTCCACTATCTGTCATTATAACTATTGGTTCATTTTTATAATAATCAGAAATTTCTCTAAGTAATTCGCCATTATGATTATAGAAGAAAATACTGTAATCATTAAGTGTATCGCCTTTAAGATAACCGTATTTGAGAATTGTATTTTCGTCAGATGAAAGCTGTGTTTCACCATAAGGTCCAAATGTTATTGTATCACCTGTTAACCAGATAATTTCAGTTTTTGTAAAATATTTTTTCTGATATTTTAAATAATAATATTTTTTGTAAGTTTCATATCCTGCTTTTTTTCCTGCAACTGTTTTTAGCTCAACGTATTTATCGCCCCAAGTATATTTTTTATCAATTATTGAGTTGCTTACTAATGTTAAAACTACATTTTTTGTTTCGGTTTTTTGTATGCCAGGTGAAAATATTAATATACTAATTAAAATTAAGGTTATCAGAATTTTCATAAATTTTGATTTTTAAATTTTTTTTGATAAGTCTCTATATATTAATTGATAAATTTTGAAGTTACATTATAATATAAGAAATATTTTTGAAAAAAAGTTTTAAATAAAATTTAAGCATTTTTAAAAAGCTCCATTGTATCAAGTAAATAGGCAATATTTCCATCGCCAAGTAAACTACCTGATGAAATTAGTTTGTGTTGTTTAAATGTGTGCCCAAGTGATTTTAATACAGCCTGATGTGCTCCAATTATTTTATCGGTAATAATTGCCAGATATTTATCTTGTCTTTTAAGAATGACGGTTTTAACTTTTGGAGGATGTTTTTCGGCTAGTTCAAAAATTTCTCTCAAATCAATAAATGGAATTAAATTATCTCTGTAAGGAATTGTATGTGTTGAATTTGGCTTTAAAATTAAATCTTTTTCTACTCTTTCGCAAATAACCACATCTGAAATAGGAATCATAAAATAATTATTTTCACATTTTATGAGCATAGTATCAAGTATAGCAATTGATTGACTGAGTTTTATAGTTAAAGATGTTCCTAAGCCAATTTCTGTATCTATTGTTATTTCACCTCTTACTTCTGATATTTTTTTTCTGACAATATCCATACCTACTCCACGTCCCGAAACTTGGGTAAGATTTTGTGCAGTAGAGAATCCGGGCATAAAAATTATATCGAGAATTTCTTTTTTTGTCATTTCTTTATCAGAAGAAATGAATCCTTTTTCTATAGCTTTTTTTCTTATTTCATTAATATTAATTCCCTTGCCATCATCTTGAATTTGAATAAAAATATAATTACCTGAATTATAAGCAGTTAGTTTAATTATTCCTTTTTGGTTTTTTCCCTTCAAAATCCTTTCCTCAGGTGGTTCTATGCCGTGGTCGATGCTATTTCTAATTAAGTGCATTAAAGGTTCTGCAAGTATATCAATTGTACTTTTATCTAATTCAGTTTCTGTACCTTGAGTTTCAAAATCAATTTCTTTACCAAGGTTTTGTGAAATGTCTCTAATTAATCTTTTGAATCTTATAACTAGGTCGTTTAGTGGAACTAACCTAATATCCAGTGCGTTATTTCTAAAGTTTTTTGAAAGTGTATCAATTTTTTCGAGATAAGGTTTTAATTCTTCGTATTTTGTTGATTTTGTTGAAAGTGCAAGTTGTGAATTTGTAGTAATTAATTCACTAACAAGGTACATCAGCGTATCAAGTTTTGTTGAGTCGATTGAAATTCGGGTTAATTTACTTTTTGCATTTTCGATTCCAAAATCAATATTTTCTAAACCATTTGATTTAAGGTTTTTGTCTTGCTGTGTCTGTATTTTTTGTTCTTCTGATTTTTCTTTTTTTTCTGTAATTTTTTTCTGAAGCAACTTATCTTTATATGATTTATCGTTTAAAATTAAGAAAACTGTATTTTCTATTGTGTTTTCATTTTCAACAATGTTGGTATTATGCTTATTTTCATCAAATAAGTTAAAGTTGCATATATGTATAATTTTGCAATTATCGAGTATAAAAAAAAGTGCGTTTTCAATTTGTTCTTCAGTAGCGTCTGTTACTAATGAAATGTTCCATATATCTATATCTTTTTTTAAATCAGGTTTGTAGATTAAATACTGTCCAAGAGCAAATAAATCTTTAAATGTTAAAAGTAAATTAATGTTACGTTTGAAAAAAGTATCATCTGGATAAAATAAAATATAATAAGTATTTATACTTTTATTAGTAATTGAATTTAATTTTTTTATTTTTGATGGCTCTAGTTTTTTTAATTTAGTAATATTATTAAATTTATCTGATAATGAATTAAATTCATTTAAGTTTTGAGGTTTTTCCAGATTTTCGTCATCAAATATTTTTTTTATCAAATCGGAGGTTTGAAAAGATAAATCTATTATTTCTTTGGTTACAATAATTTCGTTTTCTCTAATTAAATCATAAATATTTTCGAGATAATGAGTTATTTCCGAAATATTTTCAAAACCATACATTGATGCAACCCCCTTAATTGTGTGCATTGCTCTAAAAATTTGATTAACAAGCTCTATGTCATCAGTATTTTTTTCGAGAGTAAGCAGGTCGCTTTCCATATTCTGAAGCAAATCAATAGTATCGTCTATAAACTTAGTTTTAAATTGAATTAAATCCATGTATTTATTTTTGCAAATTTGTTGTCAAAGATAATTTTCTAATTTTAAACGAAAATAATTTCAAAACATTTATTAAAAAAATATTTATTTTTAATCAGTAAAAACTGATTGTTCTTTTTGGTCATCTTTATCTTTTTTTATTACCCAATTTTCATTTCTCTTAATTCTTGTTATTTGCATTTCGCTGACCTTAAACATTGAGGCAATAGTTTTTTGTGGAATATCTTTTTTTAGCATTTCGCGTATCCATTCAACATAAGTAGCAGTTAATTTGGCATTTGAAGTTTGATTGTTTCGGAATTTTTTCTTCAGATTTTTGTTAAATTTTTCAGAGTGTGCAAATTTTTCTTTAAAATCAACCCATTTTAAATTTGTATATTGATTATTTTCTTTATTATTATCAATATGAATAACAACAGCTTTGCTTTCATCTTCTTTGTGTACAAAATAATCTGCAACTAATTTATGTATAAATATTGATTTTCTTACGCCATCTATCTGCATATCTGTTGCTAAATATCCTTCTTTCCTTTTATTTCTCAGTATTATTCCTGTCGTTTTGTTATAAGTATAACTTTTTAATCTGCCGTAATTGCTTATTTCATAGCGTTTATCTGTAAATGAGATTTCTTTCCAAATTTCATTTTCAAAATCCTTTAGTGGATTAAAGAAATCTATTCCTTTTATTTCGCTGTTTTTTATTATTTTAGGGTTGCTTTTTTTATTAGGTTTCATTTTTTAATTATTATGATTGTTTTAACATTTTATATTAGGTTTTTTATATTTTTAATTGAATATACTTATTTTTTAATGCATAAATTACGAGACTTGCAGTATTTTTACAATTTGAGTACGATAAAATATTTTTATAAGATTTTTGAATTTTTTCACTAGTACTATTTAAAACGATAGCAATTTCATCAATATTTTTCCCGCCACAAATAAGTTCTAATATTTCGAGTTCATTTTTTGATAGTTCAAATTCTGTGCTTATTACATTATTTTCGACTATTTTTTCTTTTGAAATATTTATAATTTCATTCGAGTAAAAATTATCTCCGTTCAAAACACAATTTATAGCTTTTTCAATATCATAAATATCTGACTTTTTCAGGATATAACCGTTTACACCAGCATCAATTAATTTATAAAAATAATCATCGTTTGAAAATGATGAAATAGCAATAATTTTTAAATCTGAATATTGTTCGTTAATAAGTCTAATTATATCAATTTCAGATATTTGATTAATGTCAATTAAAACAACTTCCGGCTGGTAAATTTGTAAAAGTTCCGAAAGGTTCTGTACGTTATCCGTTTCTGCAATTACTTCTGCAAATTCGTAAATTTCAATTAAACTCTTTAAACCTGTACGAAAATCTTTGTTATTTTCAACTATTATTATTTTTGGTTTTGTCATTTCCGATATTTTTGCAAATATATTTATTAATTAGAAACTACGGTATTGAAATAAAATTCAAGTCAATTTTTGTACCATCAATTAATTTATTTTAAATTAATTAAAAATAGGTTTCAATATTTTTTATTTAAGCAAAGTTACAAAAATATTTCAGAAATTTATAAATTTTTCATATAAACTCTATATCGTTTGTAAATTTTAGCATTTAATCTGTCCATTTCGGCTCTCATAGGTTTATTTTCTTCCATAATTAAATGAGAATCTATATGTTCCAAACCCAATTCTTTTGCACTTTCCAAAAGTTTAACCGCTAGAAGAGCATCTAAACCGAGATTTCTATAAATTAGTTTAACAGCACCGAGTAACAAATTCAATTGCTTACTTTTACTGCGTTCAGCAAAAATTTTAAATATTCCGATAGGAAATAATTTTCCTTTTGCTTTTCGGATTCCTTCACTAATATCAGGCATAGCAATTACGAATGCTAGTGGTAAATTTTGAGCATCGACAATAATTTTAATCAACTTTGGACCAAGTAGATAAATATATCGATTTGCAAATTCGTCCATTTCTTTTTCATCAAAAGCTGCAAACCCGAAAATATGAGTATATGTTTCGTTTATTAAATGAAAAACAGGTCTGATATAGGGTTTTACATCCTTTCGTCGAGTGAATTCTTTTACAAAATATCCATTTTTTTCGGAACGTGATGAAGCACGTTTATATACTTCTGGCATAATCTGAGGTACAGTAACTTGGTATTGTACCAAATCTAGTTTTGGTAAGTAACCGGCTGCTTCAATAAAATTTTTCAGATATTCAAAACTATGAGTTGTTACTATAACTGTCGGCTCTTCAAATCCTTCAATAAGTAATCCCTGAGGTTCTTTATCGCTAAAACCAAATGGACCAATTATTTCTGTCATTCCTTTTTCTCTTGCCCAATTTTCAACACTATTTAATAAAGCATCGTTTATTTGCTTGTCTTCGTAACATTCTATAAAACAAAATCTTGCTTGTTTTGTATTATTAACTTCATTATATTTTTTGTTTATAATTCCCATAATTCGACCAACGGTTTTACCTGCTTTGTAAGCGAGGTAAAGTACAGTATCTGCGTATGTATATACTTTATTTTTAATTGAATAAAATGTCCATTCGTCGTCATAAATTGGGTATAACCAGTTTTTATGATTTTTATGAATTTTTTCAGGCAAATATATATAATCACGTAATTCTTTCTTTGTTTTAACTTGTTTAATCTGAATATCCATTGCGATTTAGATTATATGGTTTTAAAATATTTTTCGAAAAATAACAAAGCTAATTCTAAACAGTTTTTGCTAGAAAGTTAAAAAAGAGAATTAACAATTTTTTGTTAATTTTAAATATCATTACTTCGTTATATTTTTATATCACTGAAAATAAAATTTTGTACAAAAAAGTAAATGAATTGTTTTATCTATATAAAATTTTCTTGAACAATTGAAATAATACTTTTCTTTCTTGAAAGATGAACTTGGAAATTGAAAATGTTATTCTTTTATTTATCATTCTCAAGAAAATCTTTGAACCAAAATCCAGATTTTTTAACAATTCTTTGAAGCGAATTATAATCGACATAAATAAGTCCAAAACGGGGTCTAAAACCTTTGTCCCACTCAAAGTTATCGGTTAGCGACCAAACAAAATATCCCGAAATATCAATTCCTTCCTTTTGAGCTTTCAAAATTTGGGGAAGGTGAGATTTAAAATATTCAATTCGCTCATTATCTTCAATTTTACTGTCAATTATTTCATCTTTGAAGCAAGAGCCATTTTCGGTAACAATTATTTTTTTTACTCCTTTATATTCAGAAAATTGCTTTATTATTTTGTAAAAACCATCTGGATAAATTTCGCCATTCATTTCATTAGCAACTACTCCGCGGTCTTTTGCAAAAACTTCTTTAGCCCATATTCCGGGCATAAGTCCACGTTTTACAACTGCTCTGAAATAGTACTGTAAACCAATAAAATCGAAGTCAAATTTCATTTTTTCAATATCTCCGGGCTGAATCACTTTTTTCATCGATTTCATAAAAGGTAAGCGTTCTGTAGGATAGCCCATTCCAAGAGAAGGTTCAATAAAAATTCTGTTAATAAGTGCATCAATTCTTTCGGCGGCTTTAACATCTTTTTTTGTGTAAGGCTCAATATATGAGGTGAAATGAGTTGTTCCAATATTTGAATTGCTAACATTTTTCCTTACGATTCTAGCTCCTACAGCCTGACATAAATTTGCATGGTGAACGGCTTTTCTGAAATTTGAAAAACCTTTTTTACCCGGAGCCATTGTGCCTAACATATAACCGTTTACAGTAAAACTAAGAGGTTCATTTAAAACCATCCAATTTTTGACTTTTGAACCATATTCTGTACTCACAAAATTGGTATATTCCGAAAACCAGTCAATAATTTGACGATTTGTCCAACCACCTTTATTTTCAATGGCTTGAGGTAAATCCCAATGATATATTGTAACCCAAGGTTCAATACCTAATTCTTTGCATTTGTCAATTACATTATGATAGTATTCAACACCTTTGAGATTCACTTTACCAATTCCTTCCGGAAAAATTCTTGACCACGAAAACGAAAATCTGAAATGCTTAAAGTTCAAAGACTTCATTAATTCCAAATCTTTTTCAAATTTGTGATAAAAATCGGTTGCAATGTTACCGTTTTCGTTTCGTTCAACTTTACCCTTTGTCTGCGAAAATGTATCCCAGATAGATTTTCCTTTTCCATCTGTATCCCACTCACCTTCAGTTTGATATGATGCCTGAGCGGCTCCCCAGATAAAATTTTCACCAAAATCTGATTTTTTAAAGTTCATATTTTAAGTATTGAATAATAATTAATTACATAAATAAATTTAATTTTGTCTGCATTTCTTTTCCTTCTAGTTCAAGAAGTTTTTTCTTTGCTGTTAATCCTCCAGCATAGCCAACTAATTCTCCATTACTACCTATGATTCTGTGACATGGAACAATTATTGAAATTGCATTTGCTCCGTTTGCAGAAGCAACAGCTCGAATTGCTTTAATATTATTTAACTTTGTAGATAGTCCAAGATAAGTATCTGTTTTACCATATGTTACATTTAAAAGTTCAGTCCAAACAGTTTTCTGAAAATCAGTTCCTACAAAAAGAAGAGGAATTGAAAATTCTTTTCGCTGACAATCAAAGTATTCAAGAAGTTGAATTTTAGTTTTATTAATAATTTCTGTTTCACAAAATTCAAAATCAGATTGTAAACCGTTTGTAATTCTTTTGTCTATACTTTCTCTCATTTTTCTAAATCGCCAATCGCACAGACAAAGTTTTTCATGAAATGAACCCAGAATTATTTCACCAAATTTAGTTTCAAAATATTGAATATTAATTTTTTCCATTTTTTTAAGAATTAAAAATTATATAAAATTTCATAACATGAAAATTATTTTTTTTACTGACAATTCGATTCCGTAACCTGCAAAATATGTGATTATTGTGTTTGGGATAATTCCCATCCAAAATGGGATTTTATCCATTGCAATAAAAAACCAAGGAAATGTAACAAAAAGTTTTAACGTACTACCTTGACCATCTGTTTTATGCGAAAAAATCCATATAGAAAAAATAAGAAATAAAATTGCTAAAATAATACCTGTAATAGAAAATTCCATATTTTTTTAATTTTAAAAACAATTATTAGACATGATACAAATTAATAATCAAATACTTAATTAAATTAATGTTGTCATTTCATGAACTTTTTCACCGTAAGGTAAATCTTTTTGATGTATGCACTTAATTA
>Ga0316608_1000928_pt1 | contig 12264 bp, 5 predicted proteins | sample MIS2016152B_MG_FD_207673 | JGI IMG/M metagenome (GOLD analysis project Ga0316608, IMG submission 207673) | Microbial mat bacterial communities from Middle Island sinkhole, Lake Huron, Michigan, United States - MIS.2016.152B | ecosystem: Environmental > Aquatic > Freshwater > Lake > Sediment... | reverse complement strand
CGATGCTCCTTCATAATTTAATGTTATTTGACTTGGATCGGTTCCTGGTTTTACAATAAAATCATATTTTAAAGTTGTGTTAGAAATATAAACACTTAAATTGATGTTTTTGTAAATATTAGAGTAGTCAATTTTCTTGTAATTCCTCACATTTGAAGTCCATCGCTTCGGATCTTTTCCTTTATAAAAATTGGCATAATCTAAGCCCATTTCAGAGCTAAAAACATTTACGCTTTTGTTTGAATTAACAAAATTTACTTTGTAAGAATGATAATGTACGATATTATTTTTATGAATCTTTTCGTTATGATGATGAGCATGTGATAATTTAACATCTGCCTCTTCAACAAAGTTATAAGTAAAGCAATTTTTCTCAAGAAACATTGCTCCCGATTTAACGTCTATTTTATATAATACATTGGAATTCCATTGCCCTTTGTTTTCGGTAAATGCCATTTGCGAAAACACCTGATTTTGAAGCAATAAAAGGCTGATGATTAAAAATAACAGATTCAAATATCGAGTTATAACAGATTTCATTTATAATGAAAATTTTACCTTGTAATAAGTCAGGTAATTTAGTTTATTTTTCTGATAAAAAAAAATCTGAACAAAAAATTGTTCAGATTACATTTGTTATTCAGAATGTTACTTAATTAAAATATTGGTTTATCTTGAATAATAATCTATTAAAAGATCACGTGCTGCAATAAATGAACTCATATTTCCATCCAATACTTTTTTCTCATAATCAGCCATTTGCTCTTCTACTTTGGGATGAGTATAAAAATGCTCTTTTAAAGCTTCGTTTATTGTTTCGTGCATCCAATAAGTAGCTTGTCCACGTCTTCGTTTTTCAAAGTATTTGCTTTTAATAGTAATGGCTTTGTAATCCATTATCATATTCCAAATATCTGCAATTCCTAAATTATTAATTGCAGAACAAGTTAATACTTGTGGTATCCAACCCGATTCGGTTGCAGGAAATAAATGCAAAGCATTTTGATATTCGTTTTTCGCCAAACTTGCTCGTTTAAGATTATCGCCATCTGCTTTATTAATAGCAATTGCATCTGCCATTTCCATTATTCCTCGTTTAATTCCTTGCAGTTCGTCGCCTGCTCCAGCAAGCATCAATAAAAGGAAAAAATCGACCATCGAATGCACAGCTGTTTCCGATTGCCCTACTCCAACTGTTTCAATAAAAATAGTATCAAATCCAGCTGCTTCGCACAAAACAATTGATTCACGAGTTTTGCGAGCTACTCCACCCAAAGAACCTGCCGATGGTGAAGGGCGAATATACGCATTGGCATTGCCTGCTAATTCCTCCATGCGAGTTTTATCGCCTAAAATACTTCCTTTCGATCGTTCGCTGCTAGGATCAATTGCTAAAACTGCCAATTGTTTATTTTGACTAGTTACATGTAATCCCAGCGATTCAATAAAAGTGCTTTTTCCAACACCTGGCACTCCTGTAATTCCAATCCTAACCGAATTGCCTGTATGTGGTAAACATTTTTCAATAATTTCTTGTGCTAATACTTGATGCTCGTGCAATGAGCTTTCTATTAATGTAATAGCTTGGCTTAAAATAGTTCTATTGCCTTTTAATATGCCTTCTACATAATCATTAACAGAATAAATCTGTCGTTTTTTATTTTTAAATCTATTTACAGAATCTGGATTTACCGCTGGTGGTTGTGGTATTCCTTCATTTACGGTTAAACCCTTGAACTGCTTTTGATTTTCAAAATGTTTATTTTTATTCATTGGTCTGCCTTATTTTTTTTGAAAATTAAAACTATTCTAGCAAAATTTTCAATTATATGTGTTTTTTTTATTAAGATATTTTTAACAAACAAAATTATCTTTCAACCTGTACTTAACTAATTACAGGTTAAATAAATCATTTTTTTGTTATTTGTCTCTTTCCACAATATAATTAACTAATATCGCAAGAGATTGCTTTGCTTCATTTTCAGGGAATTCTGCTAAAATATCTAATGCTTTGTCTTTATATAAATTCATAATTTTGACAGTGTAGTCCATTCCTCCTTTTTCAAAAACAAAATCGATAACTTCAGCTACTTTTTTTGCATCTTTATTGTGATTTTTTATAATGTGTAAAATTCTTTTCTGCTCACTTGTAGATGATTTAGACAACGAGTAAATCAAGGGCAAAGTAAGCTTTTTCTCTTTAATATCGTTTGCTATTGGTTTTCCAATAAGGTTTTTCTTTTGATAATCGAACAAATCATCTTTTATTTGAAATGCTATTCCTGCATATTCGCCAAATAACTTCATTTTAGAAAGCAATTCGGGACTAACATTTACTGATTTAGCTCCAGATGCAGTACAAGAAGAAATCAATGCTGCTGTTTTTTTGCGAATTATATCAAAATATATATCTTCTGTAATTTTTAAATTACGTGATTTTTCTATTTGTATAAGCTCTCCTTCACTCATTTCACGAACAGCCTCTGCCATAATTTCGAGCAATCCATATTCTTTTTCATTGGTAGCCAACAAAAGTCCTTTTGATAAAAAATAATCGCCAATCAAAACAGAAATCTTATTTTTCCACAATGCATTAATTGAAAAAACGCTTCTTCGTTCGTACGCCTCATCAACAATATCATCATGTATTAGTGTAGCCGTATGAACTAGTTCAATCATAGTTGCGGCAACAAAAGTTGAATGATTTATTTCTCCATTCAATTTAGCCGACAGAAACACAAATATTGGTCTAATTTGCTTGCCTTTACGTCTTATAACATAATTGGTTATAAGGTCTAAAAGAGTAACTTTGCTTTTTAATGTAGATCTAAAGAAAGGCTCAAATTCTTGCATTTCTTTTTTTATAGGTGCATTTATTTTATCTATTGTCGACATTAAATATATTTTCGATAAAGATAATATTTTATTTATTTTGGCACATACTATTTTTCGATTAAAGCTATTATTAGAATAAGTAAATTCTAAGTTTTGATATATTTTCAACTATTGCTAAAACACATATAATTATATGCATGTGTATAAAACAGTCTTATTATCAGCAGTGTAAGAGTACTTACTTTAATCGCTTTTTAAAATGGCTATTTTTTTTATAAAATTTTGTGAATGTAAGTATATTTTATACTTTTGTAGCTCCTAAAAAAGGAGAGATGGGTGAGTGGCTGAAACTAACAGTTTGCTAAACTGTCGTACTGAGTAATCGGTACCGGGGGTTCGAATCCCCCTCTCTCCGCAAAAGCTTGTAGTGCTGTTAAACAGTCGATTACAGGCTTTTTTTATTTTTAATACTGCTATGCTTTTCTTAAAAACAATAAGTAATAAAGAAATATTATATTTTGTAAACACTATTGTCCGATAAATTTTTTTAGCAGTAAAATTAACTACTATGTTTTCAATATCTTGTTTTTATGTCGTTGTCTAAGGAGCTTTATTTTATATTTGTTTATTTTTACTATAAATTTATTGTTTATATAAAGCGAAAAATAACATAATTCATTACGACGTCGGAGCAAAGAAGCAATCTCATTGAATAACTTCAAAGTATAAGATTACTTCACTACGTTGCTAATGACATATTTTAATAATTAGCTCAATATCTAATATTTGTATCTGTCATAAAACTTGGATAATCTTTTTATACCAATTACATATGGTATATAGTCCAAACTTTCGTCCCCAGTAAGTAGTGTCCATCAATACAATTACTTCTCTAGGTTTTGACTTTTCAAGTGTAACAAAATGCTTGTCTATCCTTCGCTGAATAGTTTTAACAGAACAAACATATTTAACCGATAATTGAACGTAAGTTTGTTTTCCATTTACATATTCTTTCCAAAGTTGAGCATTATTTATGCGTTCTCCTCCTAAAAATTGTTTTCCCCAAATTGCACATTTGTACCGTTGAACATCTTGTACAAATCCATTTTTCTTGGTAAATCCTTTACCACAGTAAAAGCACTTTTTTTATTCATAGTCTTTGATTTGCTTCAAAGATAAGCACAATAAGAAATACAGAAGTTTTGAGCATTAATTTTGTCCATTACGCCTTATAAAATGAAAAAATATTTTTTCTTCTTTATCATATTTTATAATATCTAAATAGATATCCTAAAGTACAAAACTAAAAAAAGCTGTGAAATTCACAGCTTTTTTTAGTTTTTGTTATTCTTTATCTAATAAGATTTCAAGAATTTTTATTGCGGCAAACGATACTGGAGATCCAGGTCCAAAAATACCTACAACACCTGCATCGTAAAGATATTGATAATCTTGAGCAGGAATAACTCCTCCTGCAATTACCATAATATCTTCTCTACCTAGTTTTTTCAACTCTGCAATTACTTGAGGTATTAACGTTTTATGACCAGCGGCAAGACTCGATACTCCTAAAATATGAACATCGTTTTCTACGGCTTGTTTTGCCGATTCTGCTGGAGTTTGGAACAATGGTCCCATATCTACATCGAAACCAATATCGGCATATCCAGTTGAAACAACTTTTGCTCCACGATCGTGTCCATCTTGACCCATTTTTGCGATCATAATTCTTGGGCGACGACCTTCTTTTTTAGCGAAAGCATCTGCCAATTCTTTTGCTTTATTAAAGCTTTCATCGTCTTTCGATTCCGATGAATAAACTCCTGAAATAGTACGTATCACAGCTTTGTACCTCCCTGCTACTTTTTCTACTGCGGTTGATATTTCTCCTAATGTTGCACGTTTTTGTGCTGCAATTACTGCCAATTCAAGCAAATTACCTTTGCCTGTTTCGCATGATTTTGTAATTGCTTCTAATGCCTGTTGAACTTCTTCGTTATTGCGATTTGCTTTTAATTCAGCTAAACGTTTAAGTTGCGATTCTCTAACAGCAGTATTGTCAACTTCAAGAATATCAATAGGATCTTCGTGTTCCAAACGATATTTATTTATACCAACAATAGTGTCTTTTTTAGAGTCGATACGAGCTTGTTTTCTAGCTGCAGCTTCTTCAATTCTCATTTTAGGAACACCAGTTTCAACAGCTTTTGCCATTCCACCAAGTTCTTCTACTTCTTCAATTAAAGCCCAAGCTTTGTGTGCAATTTCATGTGTTAACATTTCTACATAATAAGAACCAGCCCAAGGATCAACAGCCTTGCAAATATTGGTTTCTTCTTGTAAATAAATTTGAGTATTACGAGCAATACGTGCCGAAAAATCGGTAGGTAAAGCAATTGCTTCGTCCAATGCGTTGGTGTGTAACGATTGTGTATGTCCCAAAGCAGCTGCCATTGCTTCAACGCAAGTACGTGCAACATTGTTGAACGGATCTTGTTCTGTTAAACTCCAACCAGATGTTTGAGAGTGTGTACGCAATGCCAATGATTTTGGGTTTTTAGGATTAAATTGTTTTACAATTTTAGCCCATAACATACGTGCAGCACGCATTTTGGCTATTTCCATAAAATGGTTCATTCCAACTGCCCAAAAGAAAGATAATCTAGGAGCAAATGAATCGATATCCATTCCTGCATTAACGCCTGTTCTTAGGTATTCTAAACCATCGGCTAAGGTATAAGCCAATTCTATATCGGCAGTTGCACCAGCTTCTTGCATGTGATAACCAGAAATACTAATTGAATTGAACTTAGGCATTTTTTGCGAAGTATATTCAAAAATATCAGCAATAATTCTCATCGATGCTGTTGGTGGGTAAATATAGGTATTACGTACCATGAACTCTTTCAAAATATCGTTTTGAATAGTTCCCGACATTTGCTCTAGCGTTACACCTTGTTCTAAACCAGCCACAATATAAAATGCTAAAATAGGCAATACAGCACCATTCATGGTCATTGAAACCGACATTTTATCGAGTGGAATTTGATCGAACAATATTTTCATATCAAGAATAGAGTCGATTGCTACACCTGCTTTTCCAACATCACCAACAACACGTTCGTGATCAGAATCGTATCCACGGTGAGTTGCTAGATCGAATGCAACAGATAAACCTTTTTGTCCTGCGGCTAAATTTCTTCTGTAAAAAGCGTTTGATTCTTCTGCAGTTGAAAATCCAGCATATTGGCGAACCGTCCAAGGCTGCATTACATACATGGTTGAATAAGGACCCCTTAAATATGGAGGTAATCCAGCAGCAAAATTAAGATGTTCCATATTGAGCAGATCATCTTTCGAGTAAACACTTTTAACTGGAATTTGTTCAGGAGTAACCCAGTTTTTCTCAATATGATTTTCGGCTTCCCAATCTTTATTTGAAATGGTTGGCTTACTGTTTGTTTTAATGTTTATATTATTAAAATTTGGCTTCATCTCTAATTTTTTTAGTTTAATCCCATTTCTTTTTGAAAAGCTTGTAATGTTTCCAACACATTCGATCTTGCATGAATAAAGTGTTTAATTCCAGCTTCTTTCAATGTTTCGATAGAATCTTTTGGATAACCTGCAAGCACTACAATTGCACGATCTTTTAGTTGTTGGCAAATAGCTGGAGCAATTTGAAGATATTCTTCGTCGGAACTACAAATTACTACTATTTCCGATTTGCTGTCGATTGCGGCTTTTACACCTTCTTCAACATCGCAAAATCCATTATTGTCAATTGTTTCAATTCCTGCACAAGCAAAGAAATTGCTAGCAAATTGCGAACGAGCTCTTCTCATAGCAAGATTTCCCATAGTAAGCATAAATGCTTTTGGACGTTTGCTTAGTTGATCGGTTTTCATTCTTAGTTTTTCAAATTCTTCGCCGCTTCTGTAAATATGAATTGGTTTTGCAATTGCATCGGGATGAATAGCACAATCGTGAGATTGAACTTGAATGGTATCAATTATTTCGTTGAAATTTGGATATTGATTAGTTCCTAAAATAATTTCTCTACGATTTGCAATATCGCTTTTTCTTTTTTGAGCGGTTGCTTCTAATTGATTTTGAATAAATTCTACTTTAAATGCAGCAACGTATCCACCTTTATTTTCAATTTCAACAAACAAATTCCATGTTTCTTGAATGATAGAATTGGTAAGTGTTTCAATATAATATGAACCAGCAGCAGGATCGGCAATTTTATCAAAGAATGATTCTTCTTTTAATACTAATTGTTGATTTCTTGCTATGCGTTCAGAAAAATCGGAACTTTCTTTAAAACAAGCATCAAAAGGTTGAACGGTTAATGAATCGGTTCCGCCAATTGCAGCCGACATTGCTTCGGTTGTGGTACGTAGCATATTTACATAAGGATCGTAAACTGTTTTGTTCCACAATGATGTAACAGAATGAATGAACATTTTTGCAGCTTCACCTGGATTTGATTTGTAGGCTTCTACAATTTTTGCCCATAAAAAGCGAGCAGCACGAATCTTGGCTATTTCTAAGAAATAATTTGATCCAATGGCAAAATTAAATTGCATTCTTGGAGTAATATCTTCAACGGCAAGACCTCTTTCTGTAAGTTCGCTAAGATATTGATTTGCTTGCGAAAAGCTAAATGCTAATTCTTGCACTATAGATGAACCGGCATTGTTAAAATACTGTCCGTTAACAGATAATGATCTGTAACTTGGCATGCTTTTTTTAGTAAATTCGAGCAATGCTTTGGTTTGGTTAAATACATTTTCTTCGGGAGTGAAAAACTTGCCGTTTAGAGTTAAATAACCTAGCGGATCGAAATCTGCCGAACCCACAACTGCTTCTTTTTTCAAGCCTCTTTTTGCAATTTCCTCATCGAGCAACGCCAAAACAACCGATGCACTGTTTCCAGCAACAAAGTTTATTTGTATGCACTCAATGCAAATGTTTTTCAATAAATTAGAAAAATCATTTTGATTTGCAAACACATATCCACGCACATCGAAACCCAAAGAATTAACTCCTTTGTTTAATACATCAAGAGCTTTTTTGTTGGCTTCTTCAACGTTTTTAACTACTATATCCTGACGGATATTCCATTGATTATCGGTTTTTTTGTTTCCTCTAATAAAAGGGAAATCGCCCGGATAACTATCGGAAAAATTTAAGTTTTCAAGATTTTCTGAACGATAATATGGTTTAACATTAAAGCCTTCTAGTGTTTTCCAGATCAGCTTCTTATCGTAATCAGCACCTTTAAGATCTTTATTTATAACAGCTTCCCATTGCTCTGTTGAAACAGGAGGAAATCCGTCAAATAATTTGGCATCTTTAAATTCAGTCATAATTAACCTATTAAAATTATTTTGGTGTAAAATTAATGGTTTTTATTAATGTAATCGAATTTAAATTAATGTTTTTTATCATAATAAAGAAGGGAAAACCGTATAAATTTTTTTTGCTTAAACATTAGATATTATAGGTATTGGTTTAATTTCCCCATAAGTATTTATATGGCAGCTTAATCTAATTTTTTTGAGAAAAGAGGGTTAATAGACAAAATTAATGCTATTTATTTTCGTTGATTTGTTAAACCTATTTTTCTGAAAATAATCACTATCTTAAAAAGTTGCATAAAAAAAGCTGCCTTTTTAAGCAGCTTTTAAATTTTTTTAAGCAATTTCTGTGCTATATTGTTCAGCTGTTAGTAATTCTTCTAACTCAGCGGGGTTAGTCATTTTGATTTTTATCATCCAACCATCACCATAAGGATCTTTATTTGCTACATCTGGTGTACTTTCTAGCTTTGGATTTACTTCAAGAATTTCACCACTTACAGGCATAAACATATCAGAAACAGTTTTCACAGCTTCAATAGTGCCAAAAGTTTCTTCTTTTTCAAGTGTTTCACCTTGAGTTTCTATTTCAATAAAAACGATGTCGCCGAGTTGACCTTGAGCATGGTCTGTAATTCCAACATAAGCGTTATTGCCTTCTACACGAATCCATTCGTGATCTTTTGTGTACTTTAAATTTGCAGGTACGTTCATATAATTATAAATTTTATTGGTTACAAAGAAGCTCAAATGTAAATATTTTTTTTAAAATAATATATGACAATTGGCATATTTAAATTATCCAGCTAAAGTAAATCTCAAACTAATTCCAATATTTGAGTTTGTGGTTGCAAAAGAGTTAGATATTTTTGGTTTATTAGCTATCCTATCATAATACAAGCGAACGTTTAATCTTTCGCTAAGCACATAATCGGCAGATACTTTAATAGTTATTATTTGTTGTCCTGATGTGTTTTGTGTTAATGGTTGTCCATTACCACCATCTACTTTTCTTATAGCTGTTTTTGTATCTCTAATCGATAAGTCTCCTCGTAGATTTAAGTCGCTTTTAAAATCTTTTTGAGTACCACCTGTTTTAACTATAAATTCTAAATCTTTAATTCTATATCCCAAGCCAATAATATACTCATTACTTGTATTGTCTGATATTTGAATATTAGAAAGACTTAATGATACGCTTCGTGATTTTCTTATTTCAAATTTTGTTATTAAGCTATTGTTCCATGTCATATCAATATTAATTAAAGGGCTCCATTGTTCGCTTATAGAAACCGAATTAATATCTTTTTCTGAAATAAAATTTCCACTTAAATCTCGAATGTCTTCGCTTGAGTTAAATTCAGTATTAGTAAGGAAAGAACCAACACTATAGGTTGAACGGTATGCGTGATCGAGAGTTACTGTTTTAAAATATTTTTTAATAAACTGATACTTTGACAATCCATCATAACGAATTCGCCAATTTGGTTTTACTTGCCAAATTTTTGGAAATGCTGTTAACGAAATTTTTTCAGCATTTTTGCCAGAATATGCTGCTAAAAATGCAGGAATTAATACTTCTTGTGATCCAGCTCCATAACCATCATTAAACCCTATAGAATCTGTAACACTTGGATCGTAAAGAGCAGTTTGTCCATGTTCATTAGCCAGTCTTCTTGAAATAGTGTAACGATTATTTACAAACTCATCAAATGCCTTTGAATTACTGAAAGTTGTTCGCCAAGTATTAAACGTCATTGTAAAATTACCAGTATATTGTTTATTGCTAAAATCATATTCTGTTCCATTATAAGCGTAATATTCTGATCTATTTCTTGAAGATGTTCTATTTGCAGTTAACTCAATTCTAAAATCTTTGAATGGTTCTATAGTTGATCTTCCGCTAATGTTTTCAGAATAAGTCATTGACCATGCTGTATTTAAAACAGTATCTTTTGTTAACCAGCCTTCTTTTGCAGCTGTATTTGCAAAATCAAGCGATTGTGTTCCAAAAGCAAATGGCAAACCTGGTGCTGAAAAACCCCCACTTTGTTGACCCAACATACTAGTTTCTGGTAAATATCCTGGTAATAGAGTTCCATTAGTTTCAGAATATGAGATACTAACATTAGTTACACTCATTAATAAACGAGCAGAATATTCGGCTATTTGAGCAAGTAAACTAGTTGTAATTGGTTTACTCCCATTAATTACAACTCTTACATTATTATAGTCTCGTTTAGTGGTGAATATTACCCGATCTTTAGTAAGTATTTTCATTTCACCTTTAATAATAACTCCTGTAGAATCGTAAAATTTTACATCTACATCTTCGGTTCCTAATTTATGATTTATTGATTTTGGAATATCTTTTTGTAAGGTTAATTCTGCTTTTTCGTAATTAACTCGCTCAACTTGTTTTTGTGGTTTGTTTTTATTTTTGCCACTAAACTTTTCATTAACCCTATTTAGATACCCAATTTTATTATATAAGCCCAACATATTGAATTGAGGATTAAGTTGTTTAGTGTTAGAGTTTCTAATCGTATTTCCTAGATCTTGAATTGCTGTATCTGAAGTAATTGCACCTCTTTCCCAATCATAATTTCCACTATATCTAAATGTAGCACTTACCCAACTTAACAAAGGTATTTTGTTTATTGGAAGTGTATAATCTAAATTATAATTATGGTGATATTGTACTGTTCCAAGTAATTTGTAGATATTATCTAAAATGGTATCACGTTTTTCATTATAATCAGGCATTCCTTTATCAAGCCTGCCATCTGGTTCATCAATTCTATCTGTATTAGAAGCATTAAAATCAAATTTCAAACTTTTTGAAAGGTTATATTTTAAATCATAGTTTCTAGCCCACATAAAATCATGACTATAAGATGGATCTATTGGGTACGGACTATTAATGTTTCGCAATTGAATTTCACTATATTGCCTATTCATATCGCTTCTAAATGCTATTTGCGATGGCAAATAATAAAAATTAAAATCCTTAATTATTTTTAAACTTGGCTTATTAAGAAACTTTGTGTTTTTAAATGGTGTAATATTTTTAGGAGTATTATTAAAATTGTAAGAAATTCCTCCATTATAAGTTTTTTGTCTATTATAAATAGTAGTGATATTTCGAGAATATTGCTCATTAAAAGCATAACTTACTGCCCAGTTGTTGATATCGTAAATAGCTGGTTTCGGTTTTTGTTTACCAACTTTAATATTTGTAAAATTTAAACTTTTTCGTTGAGTATAACTTTGAGACATTTTTTTAATTGAATCTCTTGCACTTTTATTTTTGGCATTATCTAGTGCTACACTTAATTTAATATCTGGATCAAGTGGGTTGTATTGTGGGTTTCTAAATCCTTCTGAATAGCCAACATACATTGGTAAACGAATTCCAGATTTTTCGGGGAAAAACTTACCTAACTCAAGCGTAGAAGAAATATCATATTGATAAATATCTTCTTTATTCCTTTCGCCTACTTTCTTTTCTAAACTACCAAAACCTGGTTTCATGGTATTTCCTGCTATTGAAATAGTTCCAAAATCTGCAAGTTTTGCTAATAATCTAGCATTTGCAGCCCAACCGCCTTCTTCATCAAAATCGGTAAGTCGTAACTCATTAACCCAGACTTCTCCACTTTTTGCTAACCCATCGTCTTCAATAGAATTCTGATCGTCCTTTTTGGTATTTCTTATACCAATCATTATTGTTCTAACATTGCTAAGGTTTGGGTTTCCAATTACTCTTACTATATTATTTCCATCTACAATTTGAAATGGTTTTGTTAAAGAAACTGTTGATCCTGCCTCTCTCATCAGATTATTTCTTTCTTGTTTTGCACTTTGAAGTACATCAAAATAGAAATTAAAACTATTATCAGCGGGCCAAACAATTCCTCTATCATAATCTTTATCGCCGCTATATGATCCTGCTGGCGTTAATTTCAAAGGTATTTCGTATTCGTAATAATTATTTTTATAATCGGATCCTATTCTAATAAATACAGATAATTCATCGTCTTTTAATGGATAGCCAGATATT
>Ga0316608_1000926_pt1 | contig 12285 bp, 9 predicted proteins | sample MIS2016152B_MG_FD_207673 | JGI IMG/M metagenome (GOLD analysis project Ga0316608, IMG submission 207673) | Microbial mat bacterial communities from Middle Island sinkhole, Lake Huron, Michigan, United States - MIS.2016.152B | ecosystem: Environmental > Aquatic > Freshwater > Lake > Sediment... | reverse complement strand
ACAAATATATGTAAAAGAACTTATTAAAAATTTAATCTATATAATGTCTATTGTTTAATAGCTACTTGCTCGTACCATTCCAAAAGCCAATTATAATGCTGAAATCCATAATTTCCGGCTCCTCTTTCAATATCTAACCAAGTCTCCTTTGCCTCTTTAAAGGAGTTAAAAATAACAAATTGCATAACCGTTGGTATTATTTAGTGTTAATTGGTTTATCAATGGTTTTATTTGTTGAAAAATAATTCAATATACTGTTTCTGGTTTTATATAATTTTCTAAATTTTCGTAATCTGCTTTTTAGTAATACAAAGTTCAAATATAAACTTCCTTTATAGTTTAATGGTAAAGTATAGGTGAAAAGATTTAGTTCATTTTCGCACCATATTTTTTTATGTTTTTCTGCCCCAATGGTAAAGTCAAAAGTCCCAATATTCTTATTAAAGCAACATTCTATAAATAAGAAAGAAAATATTTTTCCAGGGGAATATTTCCCAAAATCCTCCAATCTAAAGGAAGGTAGCAAAGAATATATTCGGTTCCCGTAATTTAAAGTAAAATCAGCTGCAATTATTATGTTGTCAATTTCGAGATAAACAAGGTTACAGAATTGATTTGGAGTTTCTTTATAAAGAATTGTTTCATAAAAATTGTAAATGCCTGGCTTTTTAAGAAAATTACCCACGTTGGTTTCTTCATATCGCCGGGATTTCTGAATAACAAGCTCTTGAAATATTCTACTTATTTCATTTGTATCAGTTACAATTTTAACTTTAGGGGTTCCACGTTTAGATATTTGTTTAATATTTCTTTCAATAAAAGAAATTCCTGCACCGCGTTTGGAATCTAAGTATTCCTTCCAGCTCGAATAGAAATTTAAATTAGTAGAATAAGCTAACTGACTAATATATCCTCCTAACAAAATGGCAGGATTAAATTGCATATTTATTAAATATTCAGGCTGATGGCTTAAGAATATTAAATCAACCTTTGGTATAAGTTTTAATATCTCATTCCAGAAATAATTAAATTCGTACTTACCAGTTAATTGAAAATAGTTTTTATGAAAAAGGCCACATTTATAATCAGAAACATCGCCTCCCAGCCATGAAAGGATTTTTATCCCTTTTGTTTTGAAAATTCCCAAAGGCAATAATGCTAGAGGAATATCCTTGTTTTCTTCAATTAAAATTAAAGCTAGTTCAACATTTTCTTTCTTGCCAAGTATTTCATACCAAGTTTCAATCCATTGAAGGTGCTGAAAGGCATAATGATATGATTCTTTTTCAAATTCCAGCCATATAGGTCTAATATCAGTAATTGTATTATAAACAGTAATATTCATACTATTTAATTCATTTTTCCTGCAATTTAGTATAATAATTTAAAAAGGCTGTTTTTTTGAAAAAAAAGAGATTGTCAAAATGATATGCTTTTGGGCTTAAAAATTCTCATTGATTCTAATTATTTATTTTTTAACATATTACTTGAAATATTATTTGCGATTTCTCTTACTATGTGAAAATATTTCACAAAAAACCCCAATACTTTCAAGAAAATATTGGGGCGTTTAAGAATATCTGCAATAGATACTTTAATTCTCTTCCGGTTCTAAGTGCCCTTTTTGAACTTTGATGCTAATACTTTCCTTTTTCTTATTATAGCCTACAGATATAATATCTCCATCAGCCAGGGTTGATTTTATAATGACTTCGGCCATCGGATCTTCAAGGTATTTTTGTATGGCCCGTTTTAACGGCCTGGCTCCAAAATTAATATCGAAACCCTTTTCAGTAATAAATTCTTTAGCCGCAGTTGAAATTCGGATTTGATAGCCTAAGGCTAATACTCTTTCAAATAAGCCTTTTAATTCGATATCGATAATTTTAAAGATCTCAACTTTCGATAAGGTGTTAAACAAGACCACATCATCAATACGATTTAGAAATTCAGGAGCAAATGCCTTTTTAAGTGCATTTTGAATAACACTTTTTGCGTATTCGTTATTTTGAGCTTGTTTCGTGGCAGTATTAAATCCAACACCCTGTCCAAAATCTTTCAACTGCCGGGTTCCAATATTGGAGGTCATAATGATAATGGTGTTTTTAAAATCGACCCTTCTTCCCAAACTATCGGTTAATTGCCCTTCGTCCAATACCTGCAATAATATATGGAATACATCCGGATGCGCTTTTTCAATTTCATCGAGCAAAACAACAGAATAGGGTTTTCTTCTCACTTTTTCAGTTAATTGACCGCCTTCTTCATAACCAACATAGCCCGGAGGAGCACCTACCAATCTGGAAACACTAAATTTCTCCATGTATTCGCTCATGTCGATACGAATAAGGTTATCGGTGGTATCAAATAAATATTTGGCTAATACTTTAGCTAATTGAGTTTTGCCTACTCCGGTAGGTCCAAGAAAAATAAAAGTGCCGATAGGTTTGTTGGGATCTTTTAGTCCGGCTCTATTGCGTTGGATACATTTTACAACTTTCTCAATCGCTTCATCCTGACCAATAACACTCCCTTTAATAGTTTCGTGCATTTTCAATAATCGAATTCCTTCAGCCTGAGCAATACGCTGAACAGGAACTCCGGTCATCATGGCAACTACTTCAGCAACTTTCTCCGCATCTACAGTAACCCTGTTTTTAGCAAGTTCCTTTTCCCATTTAATCTTTTCGTCGTCGAGCCGCTCAATTAACTCTTTTTCTTTATCGCGAAAGCTGGCTGCTTTTTCGAAATTCTGGTTTTTTACTGCTTTAATCTTTTCTTTTTTAGCTTCTTCAATTTGTTTCTCTAAATCAAGAATACGTTCCGGAACCACAATATTGGAAATATGAACCCGTGAACCCGATTCGTCCAGGGCATCTATTGCTTTATCTGGCAAGTGCCTGTCTGAAATATATCTTTCGGTAAGTTTTACACAAGCATCAATTGCTTCGCTGGTATAGTAAACATTATGGTGTTCCTCATACCGCTCTTTAATATTATTAAGAATTTCAATGGTCTCTTCTGGAGAAGTAGGTTCAACCATTACTTTTTGAAAACGTCGTTCAAGGGCTCCGTCTTTTTCAATATGTTGCCTGTATTCATCCAATGTAGTTGCTCCAATACATTGGATTTCTCCTCTGGCCAAGGCTGGTTTTAACATATTAGCTGCATCCAGAGAGCCAGTGGCTCCACCAGCTCCAACAATAGTGTGTATTTCGTCGATGAACAAAATTACATTATTGTTTTTTGCCAATTCGTTAAGAATGGCTTTCATTCTTTCTTCAAACTGGCCTCTATATTTTGTACCGGCAACTATTGAAGCTAAATCAAGAGTAACAACACGTTTTCCGAATAACACCCTGGATACCTTTCGATGAATAATTCGCAATGCCAGTCCTTCAACTATTGCAGACTTACCAACTCCAGGTTCTCCAATCAATATAGGGTTATTTTTTTTTCGTCGACTTAAAATTTGAGCCAAACGCTCAATTTCCTTTTCGCGTCCAACAATAGGGTCTAGCCGGTTTTCTTCTGCAGCTTTGGTTAAATCAACTCCAAAATTATCTAATACAGGAGTTTCTGAACCCGATTTCCCGGGTTGAGCGGCTCCACTACCAGGTTTGTTTTGTCCAAACTGACCACCACGCGATTCGTCATCATCATCATCACCTCCGCCGCCTGGAAAATCAGACCTGGATTCGATATCATAGCTTTCTAATTCCTCTTTCACGGTAAAATAATCTATGTTTAACTCACTAAGAACTTGGGTAACAAACGCCTTTTCATCTTTTAGAATGGCTAATAACAAATGCCCTGTATCTACAAACTCCGATTTAAACGATCGGGCTTCCAGATGTACCAGTTTTAAAACCTTGTCAGCAGATTTTAATAAAGGTATAGTATCCGAATCTTTTATTGGAACATATTTTTCCGGTTTTATTCTACTTTCAACTGATTTCCTTAATTCATAAAGATCAGCTCCAAGTGAAAGTAATACTTCAATTGCGTCTCCTTCGCCATCTCTTAAAATCCCTAAAAATAAATGCTCCGTGGAAATACAATTATGTCCAAGACGCAAAGCTTCTTCTTTACTATAGTTGAGTACGTCTTTAATTCGTTGAGAGAATTTTGCATCCATAAAATTTAGGGTTCTGAATTCTTTGCTGTACTTTCAAATTTCTAATTTACAAATCTAATACAAATATAACAACAAAAAGGTTTGCAATTTTAAACAACCATATGTTAATAAAATATCTTGCCTAATAGGCTTAGTAACCTAAAAAATAGCTACTTTAGTAATCTTTTGGTATATTGTATATACCTGATTTATAGGCAAAAACAAATTTTTAGAAATGGAAGAAGAACGTATTATAAGAATTAATATTGAAGAAGAAATGAAATCAGCCTACATCGATTATTCGATGTCGGTTATAGTTTCCAGAGCTTTACCCGATGTTCGGGATGGTCTTAAACCGGTTCATAGAAGAGTTTTATTTGGAATGTCCGATCTTGGACTACTTTCAAACCGGCCATATAAAAAATCGGCAAGAATAGTAGGGGAGGTGCTCGGAAAGTATCACCCACATGGCGACACTTCTGTTTATGATGCAATGGTAAGAATGGCACAGCCTTGGTCTCTTCGATATCCTTTAGTTGATGGTCAGGGTAACTTTGGCTCTGTTGATGGAGATAATCCAGCAGCAATGCGATATACTGAAGCCCGGCTTCGTAAGATTGCAGAAGAAATGCTGGCAGATATTGATAAAAATACAGTTGATTTTCAGCTAAACTTTGATGATTCTTTAGAAGAACCAAAAGTTTTGCCTGCCAAGGTTCCAAATCTATTATTAAATGGTACATCTGGTATTGCAGTGGGTATGGCTACCAATATGCCACCTCATAATCTCCGTGAAGTTGTTGATGCTATTGTTGCTTTTATAGATAACAATGAAATTACCATTGAAGAATTAATGAAATATGTTAAAGCGCCCGATTTTCCTACTGGCGCTATTATATATGGTTATCAAGGAGTTAAAGATGCGTTTGAAACAGGTAGAGGAAGAATAGTTGTTCGGGCAAAAACAGAAATTGAAGTTACCGCATCTGGACGAGACAAAATAATTGTTACTGAAATCCCCTTTCTGGTAAATAAAGCCGAACTCATTAAAAAAACGGCAGATTTAATTAATGAGAAAAAAATTGAAGGTATATCTTATATAAATGACGAATCGGATAGAACCGGTATGCGTATTGTCATTATTTTAAAACGGGAAGCGAAAGCCAATGTCGTACTTAATAACTTATATAAATATACTCAACTACAAAACTCATTTAATGTTAACAATATCGCATTAGTAAATGGGCGTCCTAAGACATTAAATCTTAAGCAAATAATTCATTACTATGTCCAGCATCGGCACGAAGTAATTGTCAAACGTACTCAATATGATTTAGACCAAGCGGAGAAAAAGGCGCATATTCTGGAAGGCTTATTAATTGCTCTAGACCATTTAGATGCTGTTATCAGTCTTATAAGATCGTCGAAGAACCCTGACGAAGCAAAAGATGGATTGATGCAGCAATTTAATTTATCGGAAATTCAGGCAAAAGCAATCCTCGAAATGAGACTTCAACGATTAACTGGCTTGGAGCGTGATAAGATAAGGGATGAGTATAATGAATTAATGAAATTGATAGATTTTCTTAAAAACATCCTTGCTAATGAGACTTTAAGGATGCAGATTATTAAAGATGAATTAGCAGAATTAAAAGAAAAATATGGTGACGAGCGTAGAACAGAGATAGTAAGAAATGCTGAAGAGTTTAATCCAGAAGATTTTTATGCAGATGATGAAATGGTTATAACCATTTCAAACCTTGGTTATATGAAACGTACTCCATTAACAGAATATAAAACACAAAGCAGGGGAGGAGTTGGCTCAAGAGGAAGCACTACCAGAGACGAAGATTACCTCGAACATATTTTCACGGCATCGATGCATAATACCATGTTATTTTTTACTGAAAAAGGTAAATGCTTCTGGTTAAAAGTCTATGATATCCCTGAAGGGTCGAAAGCTTCAAAGGGCAGAGCAATTCAAAACATGTTGAATATTGATCAGGACGATAATGTACGGGCCTTTATAAATGTTAAAAATCTGACTGATTCAGAATACATTAATGGCCATTTTATAGTTTTATGTACCAAGAATGGAATAATTAAGAAAATGTCTCTGGAAGATTTCTCACGCCCCCGTCAAAACGGTATTGTTGCAATTACAGTAAGAGATGGTGATTGCCTGATTGATGCGAAACTTACAGATGGAAAAAATGAAATTCTTGTAGCAATCCGCACAGGTAGGGCTATTCGATTTAATGAATCGGGAGTTCGGGCAGTAGGCCGTACGGCATCCGGTGTTCGAGCAATCCGTTTATCAGAAGATCCAGATGACCGAGTTGTTGGAATAGTATGTGTTGATAATACTCAACAAACAGTTGTTCTTGTAATTGCAGAAAAAGGATATGGAAAACGATCGAATATTGAAGACTATAGAATTACCCATAGAGGTGGTAAAGGTGTAAAAACAATTAGTATTACTGAGAAAACTGGAAAATTAATTGCAGTTAAGGGTGTAACGGACAATGATGATCTTATGATCATAACAAAATCGGGGATGACAATCCGATTACCAATTTCTGATATTCGTATAACAGGTCGTGCCGCGCAAGGAGTTAAGGTTATTAACCTGAAAAGTACTGATGCAATTGCTGCGGTTACGAATGTTGCAAAAACAGAAGAAATTTTGGAAGATGGCAATACAGAGTACCAATCCGATGATCCTAAAAATATACAGGAATAAATGGTCTATTTTTTGCATATATTTTTTATAGTTTCTAATATTTATAATTTTGCACAAATCAAATAATAAATTAAAACCAAAATCAAGAATCATGAAACGAATAACTCTATTGTTTACATTGATAATTTCCGGAATAATCAATGTTCTAGCCCAAGGGCCTGAAACAGCCATGCTTAACTATAGCAATTTGGAAAATAAGCTAAAGAAAAGCGATCTAAATATTCAGGACCCGAAAAAAGGAATTGAACCAAAAACTTGGTTAGAACGAGCCAAATTATTTCAAGACATATTTGATGTAAATACGCAAATATTAAGAAGTGAGATGCCGGTTGCGGAGTTAAAACTTTTTTATAAAGAACCAAAAGAAATAAAGAAAGTAGAACAAAACGGTGTTATAACAGAACAATATGTTTATGAAAGGGTGACGATAAATGTGGAAAACGGTAGTGTAAAAAGCTGGCAGGAAACGCAGGTAATTAATCCCAATCCATTAAATGAGTCGTTAAGCTGTTACAATAAAGCATTAGAATTAGATAAGGAAGGGAAATCTAAAAAGAAAGTTACAGATGGCTTAAAAGAATTAAAAACGAAATATGAGAAGAAAGCTTTAAATGATTATAATTTAAAAGATTTCAACAGCTCGTTTGCCGCATTTAGTTCAATTGTGGAAATAGGCGAAAACCCTTTAATTAACACATCTGATACATTAATAATTTATTATACCGGATTAACAGCATCTGAGGCAGGGAAACCTCAAGAAGCAATAAAGTATTTTAAAAAAGCGCTTGCTTTAAATTATGATTCTCCTGCTGTTTATTTAGATATTTTCAAGGCTTATAGTGCTGCTGGCGATTCTACAATGTCTTTAGAATCATTAAAGCAAGGATTTCAAAAATATTCTGACAATGTTTCAATCCTAATTGAACTTATCAATTATTATATCGGCAAAAACCAAAGTGAGCAAGCATTAGAGTATTTAGACAAGGCAAAAAATAATGACCCAACAAATAAATCATTCTATTTTGCAGAAGGTACTTTATATGATAAAATGGGAAAAACGGATAACGCCATTAAAGCTTATAATAAGACCATTGAAATGGATCCAACTTATTTTGATGCGTATTATAATCTAGCTGTTGTTTATTATAATAATGCCGTAAAAATGATGGAAGATGCTATAAATGAACAAGACAATAAAAAATATCTTGAAAAGAAAGCATCTGCTGAAGAAGAATTTAAAAAATCTATCCCATTCATGGAAAAAGCTAATGAAATGAATCCTAAGGATTTAAGCTCATTGGAAACATTAAAATCTTTGTATTATCGCATGAAAATGAATGATAAATTAGAAGAAGTAACCAAGAGGATTAAAGAATTAAAAGGAGAGTAATTTTTTAGATATATAATAATAAAGGGAACAATTTCAAAGTTGTTCCCTTATATTTTCTTTTTATATTTAACATAATATAAATTATATATCATTTAGTATTTGATCCTTTATAACAGTTTTAGTCATTTTGTCAACGGATTCCATATCCTTATCAAAGGTTTGAATCTTTTATAATAATACTCCGTTAAGTAAACTAAAAAGGGACTTAAAAAAATTAATATGAAAGCTCTATTTATAGAAGATTCAAAAGCAACTCCAAAAGTAAATTTCAATCCAAACGGAGAATTATTTATCACTGGACGTTCGCTTCCTGAAGATCCTGTTGGATTCTTTACCCCAGTTTTAGAGTGGATAAAAGAATGTACATGTGAATCAATTACACTAAATTTGAAATTAGAGTACTTAAACACAAGCAGTTCGAAACAGATTTATACGCTATTGTGTTTAGTTAGCGAGAATAACAATATTAAGAACAAACTCATTAATTGGCACTACGAAGAAGGTGATGATGAGTCTTATGAAACAGGAAAAGAATTTGAGGCACTTACCAAAATTCAGTTTAATTTTTTTGAATATGCTGAAATTCTTGACTAAATCCATTTCGAAACGTATTTTATATCCAATACAAAGTAAGTTGTTATATAAACCGGAATTTCTATTTTCATTAATATTCTTTATAACAACTATAATTCTTATTCGAATTGTATCTTTAGTTGCTATTTAACCGTATTAGTTAAAAAACGAATTAATGAACCCAATTGTTCTTTTACCAACCAATAGCACCCCTGAAATCAATTTTTCCGCTACTGGAGAATTATTGTTTAAAGGACGTTCTTTACCAGAAGATACTGCAAAATTTTATGACCCTTTAACTAATTGGATAGAGAATTGTGATTTAGAAAATGTTTGTATTACTGTATGCCTCGATTATATGAATAGCAGCAGTGCTCAACAAATTAGTAAATTTTTACAAACTGCCCGAAATAACCCGCTTATTAAAAACTGCCAGGTAAAATGGTATTATGAAGAAGGCGACGAAGATAATCTTGATTTTGGGAAAGAAGTAATGCAATTAACCGATCTACCTTTTCAATTTTTTGAAACCGCGGAATACATTGATAACTAATAATTTAATAAATAATCTATATTATTTCTTCTATCATATAGTTCTTATTTTTCTACCATAATTTTACCCCTCTAATTAATTTGGGCCCCCCTACCCTTCGATTTTCCAATCGAGATTGTTTACATATTATTCAATATTTTATCTGTTTTCTTTCTTTTCTAAACCTTCTATATCACTTAAGTGAATATCGAGAGCGTTTACAGAAATTTGAATCTCCCAAATAGAAAGCGCAAGCGAAATAATTAATAAAATCATTGCTATACCAAAAATTATTTCAGCTAAAAGAATAGCACCAGTATATAATAAAAACATACATAAAACACAGATTAAAAGGCTTGATAAGCCAGCTACCTGCATAGATCGTATAAGATGTAATCTCGTCCTTAAATTTTTTATTTGCCCTAAAACGGTAAAGGATGGTTCTTTTTTATATTCGGCATGAAGATTTCTAACTAATTGCGCCAATGATAAAAACCTGTTTGTATAAGCCAATAATAATAACGAAATAGCCGAAAAAAATAATGCTGGAGTAGATAAAGATAGTTCCATGGTTTTAATTTGTTTGGATAGATTTAATTGATTTGCCCAAAATAAAACACCCTTTCCGGGCTGCACGGAAAGGGTGAGTAAAAGGACTTAGAATAATTATTATAAACTGTCCCCGAAATCCTGCTTAAACTTAGCTACTAGCTTTTCAGGCCAATTGCTCGTAGGGGCTAACCTACCATTAAAAAATCTCAAAACAGCAGGTTCTTCAACAAACTTGAGACCTCCAACAAGGTCTTGATTTAAGTACAACCAATTCAATCTATCAAATGCATATTTTGTTTGCGATAGCGTGAAAACCCTCCTTGGAAAGGCTAATCGTAATAATTCAACATCTGCAAGAATATCATTTCCACTTTCATCTCTTACACTTGAAACGGTTCCTCGTTCCATACCCCTGATACCAGAAATGATATAGAGAGCTGCAGCTAATGCACCCGCAGGATATTCACTTTGAGGAATATGCGGCAAAAATCCCATAGCATCAAGATGGCAGCCTAAAGCACCAGCAGGAGTCACTACCGGAATCCCGATTTTATCAAGTTCATTTACTAAATAAGCAATAAATGAAGGAGATTGGCTTATAATGGTTTCATCAGTAGTTTCTCTTATACCAACCGCCATCGCTTCAATTTCCCGGATCGACATACCTCCATAGGTTAAAAAACCTTCGTATAGTGGAATCAAATCCCGCATTTTCATATATAGATCTTCACGATTTGTACAAATTCCTCCTCCCCTGGTTGAACTAACTTTCCTACTTGAAAAATAAACAATATCAACCAAGTTGCACATTGTCAATAGAATATCCTTTATTGATTTCTTTTTAAATTCTTCTTCGCGCTGCTTAATAAAGAAAGCATTCTCCCCTATTAAACTTGCATCTAATACGATCATCAGACTATGCTCATCGGCTATTTTTCTAACCTCTCTCATGTTCTGAATAGAAAATGGCTGTCCCCCAATAAGATTAGTTGAAGCTTCTAAACGAATAAAAGCAACCTTCTCTTTTCCATATTTACTTATTATTCCTTTTAATTTTTCAATATCAATATTCCCTTTAAATGGAACAGTGCTCTTTATTTTTAGAGCATCATCCGTATAAATTTCAAAAATAGTACCTCCATTAAGCTCCATATGAGCCTTAGTGGTAGTAAAATGATAATTCATTGGAATTACATCTCCTTTTTTTATAAAAATCTGAGATATAATATTTTCAGCAGCTCTACCTTGATGAACAGGTAATACGAATTTTGTTCCGAAAACTTCCTGAATGGCACTTTCCATTCTAAAAAAACTTTGCGAACCAGCATAAGCATCATCGGCCTGATGCATAGCAGCCAACTGGTTATCGCTCATTGCATTTGTGCCACTATCCGTTAACATGTCCAAAAATACATTGTCGGTAGTAAGTAAGAAAGTATTATAACCAGCAGAGTCCATTGCTTTCAAACGTTGATCTATAGGCCTTAGATGAAGTTTTTGGACAATTCTTACTTTGTGCAATTCTAATGGTAAATCCTCTCCACTGAAAAATTTCACTTTAATAGTTTCTGTATCGCTCATAAAGAATAAATAAATATTAGTAGTTGATTAAATTAATAATATTCAATTAAAAAAGGCTTACTATGTAAACCTTTGGCATAAACAATTTCAAAAATAAAGCAATAAATGCTTCAATTTTTCATCTTAACCTCATTTAAAAATGTGAGGAAACCAAATATAATTGCTAATTCTATAATTTCAAATTATTGTTAATAAATAAATGACTTTAATCATGTGTTTCAAATATTTATTTTGCAAGCATCTTACATACAATAATTTCAGTATTTGAAAAATTATTTTTAGTAAATACAGTGAAGATTTCTCCAGCTGCATTTACAATAATAGAATGGCTCAAGGTTGACAGGGAATTTGGAAATCGAATCTCCTTTATAATATCACCTTTATCAGAAATAACCATAAAACCTAATATTCCGGCTCCATGAAACCTTGTAAATATGGTTTTGTCTGGCAAATTATAAGCATAATCTACAAATAGTCCAGCCATATCGACCCAATTCTTTTCCCACTGAATATTGCCTTGATCATTTATTTTTGCCAAATAAGCTGAACTATTTCGTGCTCCGGAAATATAAAAAATGCCGCCAGGAATTGAGTTTACTGCAATCAAAGAATCAGTGGATGGTAATAGTTTCTCCCACTGAATATACCCTTGAGAATCTGTTTTCCAAAGCCATTTGCCGGAAGCTGCAACTATATTTTGAGCAGGTGTAACTGCAAATGATGATAATTTGCCAGCTTTAATATAATCACGACTCCAAAGTTTTTGAAAATTTTTATTTAATTTCATCAGGTATAGA
>Ga0316608_1000925_pt1 | contig 12291 bp, 6 predicted proteins | sample MIS2016152B_MG_FD_207673 | JGI IMG/M metagenome (GOLD analysis project Ga0316608, IMG submission 207673) | Microbial mat bacterial communities from Middle Island sinkhole, Lake Huron, Michigan, United States - MIS.2016.152B | ecosystem: Environmental > Aquatic > Freshwater > Lake > Sediment... | reverse complement strand
GTGAATTTTTTGAAAAATATAAAATATTGTTACCAACTTTAAATGAACAAGAAAAAATTGCAACTATTTTAAATGGTCAAGACGAATTAATCGACAATGAAAAAACCAAACTCTCAAAACTTCAAAAGTTAAAAACCGGCTTAATGCAGGATTTGCTGAGCGGGAAAGTGAGGGTGAAAGTTTAAAGGAAAATTTATTATATTTGTAAAATAGAAAAAATAAATATATGGCTAAATTCATTATAAATCAGCGTGTTTCATTTGTTTCTAATAATAATATCAAAGGAACAATAAGAACAATTTTAAAACCAATGGGAGGACATCAATTTTATGAAGTATTAAAAGATAATGGAGAAATGACAACTGTGGCAGAAAATGAAATAAAAATTGAAGTTATTTCTGCTTCAGCATGGGATTTATTTGCGGAAAACCAATTAAAAAATTACTTAGATTATGGAATTATAACAACCATACATAAATTACATAATAAAACTGCAAATATACTTTCAACTTTTAAATCTTCACGCACTGAATTTTTCTCATATCAATACAGACCATTGGTTAAATACTTAAATTCTACAGAAAAAAGAATTTTAATTGCTGATGAAGTTGGTTTAGGAAAGACAATTGAGGCAGGTTTAATTTTGCTTGAAATGTTTGGACGTAACCAACTAAACAATTGTTTAATTATTTGTACAAAATCTTTGAAAGAAAAGTGGGAAACAGAAATGTGGGAGCGTTTTGGTTTTCAATTTAAAGTTTATCAGGCTATTTCTGACTTAGAACAAGATTTAAAAAATGCAGACCGTTCCGGCAGAAATGAAATTTTAGGTATTGTAAATTACGAGCAAATTCGCAATGAAAAAATTGAAAATATATTAAATAATGCAAATTTAACATTTGATTTTATTGTTTGTGACGAAGTACATAAAATTAGAAATCATGAAACATTAATTCATAAAGCAATAAAATCGTTGAATAGTTTTGCAGGCTCAACAATTTTTCTCACAGCTACACCCATTATGACTAAAAGAGAAAACTTATTTAATCTATTAACTCTATTAGACTCAAGATATAATCGTTCTGAGAGAAGAATTGATAATTTAAACTTTTTTGAAAACGATATAAATACAAATAGACCATTTATAAAAGCTATTACTAAACTTAATAGAAATGAACCTATAGCCGAAATTGGAAAAGAATTGAAAAATGCCCAAATACCAAATCAAATTATTGTTGATAATACACCTCATTTTTATGGTAATACATCAGTTGAAAACTATTTTTCGAATAACCCTTTATTTAAACGAACTATTAATTTACTGGAAAATGGAGAGGATACTCTCGAAAACAGAGCTAAAATACAATATGATTTAACAGAATTAAATACATTAAATTCAGTATACACACGTACCCGAAGAAAAGATGTTTTTACAAAATTAGTAAAAAGAAACCCTAGAACAATCCCAGTTATTTTCAAAGATATTGAATTAGAAAAATATAATGAAGTTATAAATACTTATCAATACGGTTCGTTGGGTTTAATAATGAAAAAAAGACAAATTACAAGTAGCGTAGTTGCATTTTTAGCTGAGAATGAAAATGATTTGGAACGAGGCGATTATGACAAGACAATAATTGATTCAAAATTTGAAGAGTTTAAAGATAAAATCATAAAACCAATTGTTTTAGAAAATAAGAAAAAAATAATTGTATTTTCATATTTTAGAAAAACTTTATTATACTTAAAAGCTAAATTTAAAGAATTAGCAATTGAAACTGAGTTAATTATTGGTAACGACAAAGATAGGAAAGCTCATAGAGATAATTTCGAAAAGAACAATGATATAAAAGTTCTTTTATCTTCCGAAGTCGGTAGTGAAGGTATTGATTTACAGTTTTGTGATACAATAGTTAATTATGATTTACCTTGGAATCCGATGGTGGTGGAACAAAGGATTGGTCGTATTGATAGAATTGGTCAGAAGAGTGATGAGATTTTTATATACAACTTAGTTGTTGATAATGAGAATTCTATCGAAAAGCAGATTTATAACAGTCTTTTAACTAAGATTGATATTTTCAGGCAAACACTTGGTGATTTATCTGAAATTTTAACTGAAATGGATGAAGGAACAAGTGATTTCGATTTTTATAAAGAATATAATTTATTAGAAATTGATTTATTAACAGATGAAAGTTTAAAGGACGATTATCAAAAAAGAGAACAAAGAATTGACAGAGTAGCATTAGCATTAATAAATCAAAGAATTATTCTTGACAATATCAAAGAAGAATTATCCGAAGCTGTTGTCAGTGATATTGCTTTTCAGAATGAAATTAATAGTATCGAAAAGAATAAAAAATATTTAACTGAAATTGAACTTGAAAATTTTGTCGAAAGCATTATTCGAAATGAATTAAAATCTTGTAGATTAGATAAAGTGGATAGTGACTTGTTTAAGTTTGTAATCCCAGACAAAAATAAAAGTGTATTATGGGAGTTCATTGAACAATATATTGATAAGCGAGATAAAAACCCAGCTCTTCAGCAGTTATATTTAAGATTTAAAAAAGAATATCGTGGAGAAACAGAATTACTTTTAACATTCAAACAGGAATACTCGTACAATAATAGTAAATTTATATTTATAAATTCCTACCATCCTTTTATTAATGCAATATCCAATTATTATAATGAAAAACACTATACGAAAAATCAATGTTTTAGAATTGCACTTGATAAAAAGTTTGTAAATGAAAATAATTATGATTTATCTGAGGGTCATTATATTTTAATTATTTATGAATTGGCAATAAAACAAAATGCGTCAAATAAAACCTACTTACATCCTATCATGATTGACATTAATGGAGATGAACCAAATTTAATTAATTCTAAGATTAGTGAGTATATTTTAGGTTTAACACAGTTAAATGCAATAGACGTGAACGAACCATTTAATTTTAAGGAAGTTGAAGATGTTATTTTACAATTTAAGACATTAGCTGCAATACATATCAAAGAAAAAGAGAATCAATTATTACAAGAAGAGAAAGTTAAGTTAGATTCATCTAAAGATAGAAGATTAAAATCAGAAGAATTATTTTATGAAAATCAAATTAAAAGGAAACAAGATTTGATTAAAGAAGAAAGAGGTAATAGAAAAAAATATGAAACGGAAATAGAATCACTAAAAAATGAAAAAAACAGGCGAATCAAACAGATAGAGCAAAGCGAAATAGAATGTTCAAACAAATTAATATCGGTTAATCATTTACAAATTATTTGATTATGGAAATTAAAAAATACAATATAGGCTTAGATTTTGGAACTTACCAATCAAAATCATGTGTTTTTTATGAAGTAAACGATGTTTCAAAACATGAATTTATACAATTTACAGATAAAAAAGGAAATTTAAGTTATTTTATTCCTTCAAAAATTGAGTTGTATGAAAAATTCGATGTTTCTTCAAATTCCATAAAAGAATATTTCGCTTATGGATACGATAATAAAGAAAATCCGAAAAAAACATTTACCTATTTTAAAATTGCAGCAGCCGAAGATGAACTTTTCAGAATTGTTTCTGATTTATCTGATAGTGAATTTACCTATAATCAGAGTAATAATTTTGACAGGTTTTCTCCTGAAACATTATCAGTTCTTTATCTGACATTTCTGCAATTTACAATAAAGGATAAATTTTATACCCAACATAATTTAAAACCCAAAGGAGGTGCTATTTTACAGCGATTACGCCAAACGGTCAGCGATATAGAATTAAAATTTACCGTGCAATTAGGCATTCCTACAGAATGGTCAAAAGAAGTAAACATAAAACGAAGGAGGAAATTTGAAAATATTCTTTTATTATCTTCATTATTGCAAAGTGAATATAAAAACCTAGAAAAATTTTTAAATACTTCAGTGGATATAATTTTGGATAAGCTTGTAAGTTTAATTGGTTCTTTAAAAAATAATACTACTGACTTTATTGAAAAATTAAATGATTATGGTCTATCTGTTTATCCTGAAAATGCTGCCGGATTAACATTTCTAATTAAAACAGAAAAATTGGAACCAGGATATTATATTGCAGCTGATATTGGTGGTGGTAGTACTGATATTTCATTTTTTAAGGTAAAAACTGATAATTCTATTAGCTATCTTGCATCTGAATCTATAATGATTGCTGCAAATAATATATACCAGCATTTTACAGAAAAAGAAAATCCAACAGCAGAAGAAATTACAGAATCTACTAATGAAATTAAATTTTTAGTAGATAATGATTTATGTAAGGATAATGAAAAATATTTCAATAGTACAAAAGCGATTATTGAAAAAATTCATTTTAAAATATATCAGATTTTTAATCAGCGTGTTTATTATAATTTTGAAAAATCAAAAGCCAAGCATGCTTTTGCATTTCAACCTTGTTTTTTTTATGGTGGTGGTACAATGCTCCCTTTACATTTTTATAACCAAGAAATTATTCTACATGATGACGGTTCACGTAATTCACTAAATTATACTTATGCCAAAAAAGAAACTTTAGAAAATTATCTCCCAAAGGTTGATATTCTACCAATTGATAAAAGTTGGGAAGCAGATTTTCCTTTATTAATAGTTGCTTTTGGGTTGTCTTTTGTTCATAGCGATAAAGAATATTTGTGGGATGTAATTGATTATAAAGACAAATATCATGATGAGTTACTGAAGCCAAAATTAATTCCACATCCTGTAAATGAAGATATGTATATTTATGATATTTTTGAAAGAAAATTTTATGATACAAATATTAGTAATAACTTAAAATTTGATTTACCATATCAAATAAGTGAATTTTACATTAAAAATTATTTTGATTTAAGAGAAATTCATATCGACAATATTCCGCCAAATACCCAATGGATTTTTTTAACTGGTGAAAATGCTTTTGGAAAATCACTATTGTTAAGATCGCTTTTTTTAGGAATAAATGGTAACAATATATATAGCGAGATTGATTTTGAAAATAATACTACAATCGAAGTGAATCTATTCAAGTTGATAAAAAATGTATTAAGTAAAGATTCTTTATCATCTTTTAATTCAATTAAATATATCGCTGCATACGGTTCTACACGAATTAATTTACAGGATAAATCTTCACAAAATGAAATTAATGAAAAAAGTATATTGTATTATAGTTTATTTAACGATGATGGAATTTTACTAAACATTGAATATGAGTTGTTTAAATGTTTTCATACAAATAGTGCAAGATTTGATATTTTAAAACAAGCTATACTAAAACTTATTCCTCGTTTAAAAAATATAAGAATTAAAGAAAACACTGATGAAATAGTTTATACTGAACAAGATAATGAATCACAGGAGTTTCAGGATGTAAAATTTTCTCAGCTTGCAACTGGTTTAAAAAGTACCTTAGCAATGATTGGAGATTTGATGATTAGGCTTTTTGAAATACAACCTGATGCAAAATCAACCTTAGATTTAAAAGGAATAGTGTTAATTGATGAGATTGAAGCAAATTTGCATCCGAAATATTCTGTGGAAATTATAGGTTTATTAAGTGAAACATTTCCTAAAATACAATTTATTGCATCTACTCATAGCATAATTCCAATTTTAGGTGCTCCCATAAATTCCTATTTTTTAAAAATTATCCGGACTAAAGAAGAAGGGATAAAGATAGTTGATTTAACTAAAAAAGGATTTAATCCATCAAATTTACTTCCCAATAGTTTATTAACTTCACCTTTATTCGATTTTGATTTAATAATTCCTAGAAGCAATAAAGATTTAATGGAACTTCGTACTGAAGATAATTATAGTGAAATTTTGAAAAACGATGAAATTAAAAAACAGCTTGAAGAAATTGAAAAAGAAAATGATAATTATCCGGATGAATGGTTTAAAAAATAAATTTCAATGATAAGTATAGATAAATCTAAAGTTTTTAAACCAGCAAATTTAAACCATAAGCCTTGCATAAATGCTATTAAGGAAGTTATTCAAACTAAGAGCGGTAAGATTATTAAATCAATATATAATAGCAATTCCGTAAAAATTACATTAATGAGTTTGTATAATAACAAATGTGGTTATTGTGAATGTAAAATTGAAAAGGCAAATTTTTCAGAAAGAATAGACCATTATCGTCCTAAAGATAAATTAAAAGATATCAATAGAAAACCTATTGTTGGACATAATGGTTATTATTGGTTAGGTTACGAATGGACAAACTTGATACCAACTTGTGAAATATGCAATTCTAAAAAATTAAATTTATTTCCTATTAAAGATGAAACAAAACGGTTATCAAGTCCATCCCTTCAGTCTAATGGAGAAATTGATTTAATGCAGCAATTGATTAATTCTAAATTTCTGGTTGATGAAGGTGCATTATTACTTCACCCTGAATTTGATAAACCTGAAAAACATTTTGTATTTTTACCTTCAGGTGAAATAAAACCATTATCAGATGAAGGAATTGCAACAATTAAGGTTTGTGGATTAGATCGTCCTGAACTTATCGTAGCGAGAAAGAATAGAATTGATGATATTATAGAAAAATTAAGAAAATATTTATGTGAATATGATAATAATAAAAAATTTGAAATATTAGAATCAAAAACAAAAGACATTTTTAATCAAATCATAAAAAATGTAGATATTCGAAATGAATATTCTCGAGTGTATTACTTTATAATTCAAAAGATTGAAATTTTTATTTTTGATAAATTTTCAAATATTCCTAAACATAAACATATTCTTATAGAAATGTACAAAAAATATAAAAAAGGTATCCTGTAAAACTAAATATTGTATATGAAAGAAAATCAACATTTTCACCTCGACGAAAAAAATCACGTTGAAGAACCTTTTCTAAAACAATTGGAAACAATGCCCGGAGTGCATTGGAAAATACTACGATTGGAAATGGGAAATGGGCAAACTCCACAGCAATCTCAGCGTGATGATTTTGCACAAGTTCTGATGAAAAAAGATTTGGAAACGGCTTTGAAAAAAATCAATTCGTGGATGAACGAAACCCAAATTTTTGAGGCAATCAGAGATTTAACATCTTTCGATACCGATAATTTGTATAAAAACAATCAGCATATTTTAGAACTATTAATTTCCGGCACAAAAGTTCAAAACCAAACATCGAACGGATTACAATACGAACAAGTAAATTATATTGATTTTGATAATCCTTCAAATAATATTTATACCGCAGTATCACAATTTAAAGTTAGAATTTTAGGAACAGATAAACATATTTATCCCGATATTATTTGTTTTATAAACGGTATTCCGGTTTCGGTAATCGAATGTAAAAGTCCAAAGACAAAAGAACCAATTCCCGAAGCAATTGACCAGTTAATGCGATATGCAGAACAAAGAGGCGAAACCAAAGAAGGTTCAAAAAACTTGTTTTATTACAATCAGTTTATAATTGCAACATGCAGAAATAAAGCAAAATTCGGAACTGTAACAACTTCAATCGAAAAACATTTTTACAGATGGATTGACCCACATCCCGAAACACTTCAAGAACTTGCAGAATATTGCAAACCACAACAAACATATTTTGTTGATAAAGAAGGCAACGATGATGAAGATATTTCTCCGGAAATAAGAACATCGCCAAATGACCAGCAGAGATTGGTTCATGGAATGTTAAAACCCGAAAATCTTTTAAGCATAATCCGAACTTTTTCGGTTTGGACAACTACCGAAAACGGCGAAATGATAAAAGTTGTTGGTCGTTACCAGCAATTAAGAGCCGTAAAAAAAACAGTATCACGTTTATTATCAGGAAAAAATAAAGATGAACGAGGTGGAATAATCTGGCATACACAAGGTTCGGGCAAATCTCTTACAATGGTTTTTCTAATCAGAGAAATGTATTTGCACCCAATTTTGCAATCTTACAAAGTAATTTTATTAACAGACCGAACACAATTAGACGAACAAATAAAAACAACTGCAAAATCGGTTGGTTACACAATCAATGACCCGTTAAATATTGCTGAATTAAAATCTGTTCTTAAAACAAATACTTCGGAAATAGTTTCGTGTATGATTCACAAATTTCAGGAACGAGAATACAAAACTTCTTTTCCTGAATTGAATAAATCTGAAAAAATTCTGATATTAACAGACGAAGCACATCGTTCTCAATATTCGTTACTTGGAGCAAATTTAGACAGAGCTTTACCAAATGCTACCAGAATTGCATTTACTGGAACTCCAATTGAAAAAACAAAAGAAACTTTTGGCGATTACATTGATAAATATACGATGAAACAGGCAATTAAAGATGGAGTTACACTCGAAATTGTTTACGAAGGAAAAACACATGATGCCAAAGTTGATGATAAAGAAGGTGCTGATAAGAAATTCCACGATGTTTTCAAAGATTACAATATAAAAGAAAAAGTTGAAATATTAGCTTATGGAGCTCGAAAATCGTATCTCGAATCGGAAGAAACAATAAAAGAAAAAGCAAAAGATATGTTGCAACATTATGTAAAACATGTCTTTCCTAATGGTTATAAAGCTCAGGTTGTAACTGTTTCAAAAGAAGCAGCTCATCGTTACAAACTTGCATTTGAAATTGCTAAAAAAGAAATTATTGAAGAATTAAAACTCAAAGATACAAATAAAATTTTCATAGAAGATTTAGAAAAACTTGAAACCGCAGTTGTAATTTCAGAAGTATCTCACAACGATTTCAAACACTTAAAAGATTATGGTGATAGCAAAGCAAGAAAATCAGCTATTGCCGGATTTAAATTGAAATTTGGAAAAACAGAAAAAATAAAAAATTCAGAAAACGAAACTATAAACGGCAATATCGGAATTTTGATTGTTGTGGATATGCTTTTAACAGGTTTTGATGCTCCGATTGAACAAGTTATGTATCTCGATAAAGTTATTATAAATCATAATCTTTTACAAGCAATAGCAAGAGTAAACAGAGTTTATGATGATAATAAAAAAGTTGGTTTTGTAATTGACTATGTTGGAATGGGAAACCATATGAAACAAGCTTTGGATGCTTATTGGGAAGAAGAACAAAAAGAAATAACCGGTTGTCTTTTAGATACAACAGTATTAATGTTGGGATTAAAAAATTCATTTACCGAATTGAGCAATGTTTTTGAAATAAATGGGTTATCTGTTTATTCCGACCCTGATGATATTTTTAATTTGTTTTACGATGAAGATATTCGTTTTAAATTTACGGAAGCATTTAACAAATTTTCAAAAGCATTAGATAATGTTTTTCCTAGAAAAGAAGCTTTAGACTACATACATCAATTAAATAAATTTTCCGAAATAAATGTATTAGCTTCTCAACATCTCAGAGATAGGCGTATGAGTATGAAAGGTGTTTCTGAAAAACTCCGAAAAGTAACTGACGAATTTCTAAAATCAAAAGGAATTTCAACTAAAGTTGAACCTATTTCTATTTTAGATGACAAGTTTTTTGAAAATGTTACAAAAAATAAGACTGAAAAAACAAAAGCTGCGGTTGTAGAACATGCAATCCGAGATTTTATAAATATCAATATTGACGAAGACCCTGAATTATACGCATCTTTTGCAGACGAATTACAAAAAATTTTATTAGCTTTTAAAGAAAACTGGGAAGTAATTTCACGTTTGTTGGAAGAATTAAGACAAAAAATAAAAGCTGCTCAACAAGAAGATACAAAAGGACTTCACCGAAAAACCCAAATGCCGATTTATCGAAAGTTATATGTTTTAATTTACGATAAAAAAGAAAAATTGACTGATGATGAAATTAACAATCTTATCGTGTGGACAAAAGAAATATATGGAATGTTGAAAATTGAATTGGCATTAATTGGATTTTGGAATAATCCGGCTTCAGTAGCAAAACTTCGTGGCGAAATTTCAAACTTTATTGCCTCTGAATGTGGTTCAATTCCTCTGGCTTTTAAAAACAGAAATCTGATAGCACAGGAAATTTTAGCATGGGCAAAAGATGAAAGGATTACTTCAGCAATACTTTATTCTCAAGATTAAATGGAAATCAAATATTCAATAGTATATTCTAATCGAAAAACTCTAAGTATTATTGTTGAGCGTGATAGGTCTGTAATTGTTAGAGCACCACAAAATACAAGTGAAGAAATAATTGCACGAGAAATTGAAAAAAGAAAAAGATTAATTCAGAAAAAGATTGCTCACAATCAGAAATATCCTTATGAAAAACAAATAAAAGAATTTGTTTCAGGTGAGTCTTTAATGTATTTAGGCGAGAATTATAAATTATTAGTAGTTGATGAAAATATTGAAAATGTAGTTTTTGATAATAAATTTTTTATTAGTAAAACCAATCAAGCTATTGCAAATAAACTTTTTAAAGAATGGTACATAAAATCGGCATCAGAAATTGTTGTTCCCAAAGCAAAATCAATAGCAAAACAAATTGGAGTTGAATATAATAATATCAATATTTTAGATTTGAAATATCGTTGGGGTTCTTGCACTCCAAAAGACAATTTGCATTTTAACTGGCGATTAATAAAAGCTCCTATGACCGTAATTGAATACATTATAGCTCATGAATTAACACATTTACTTGAATCGAATCATACACCCGAATTTTGGAATCGAGTTTCAACACTTTTACCAAACTATGACAAAGCAAAACAATGGCTAAAAGAAAACGGGCATGAATTGGAAACAGATTTTTAATCAAGACATTATTTGATAAATGCCTTATATTGTTTAATATAATTTTTCCTCCAATAAACTTTTCCAAATTAAAAAACCTTTTCTTTCATCGGAATAGTCGTGGACAATTCGATTGAAATTTTCTGGTTGATTTTCAATAAAAAACTGACGACCTTGATTTTTAATTGTATTTAAATCATTGTCAATTTGTTTAATTTTTTCTTTAAGTTCGCTTATTTCCTTTTTAATGTGCCATATATATGTTGCTTCTTCGGTATCAAATGTTTCCAAAACAATATGATATTGATAATTACCTTCCAACAGAAAAATAAATGAAAAAGGTTGAAGAACAAATCTAATTTTAAGTATTGAACCACAATGATTTTCTGATAAATATCTTAATTGCTTGTAATGCTTAGTAGCTTTGTTTTTTAATATTTCGTTAATAAATTCACTTTCTGAAGTATATAAACTGTTGCCTGATTGTAATTCTGAAAAATTTAAAGCATTTTTACTTAATTTTATGTTACTTTTGCCATTAAAAATATTGTATTCGATAAAATTAAATTTCATTCCTTCAATTAACTCTTTATCAATATTTTCAATTTCAGTGCAATTTGCATTTTGAGATAATACTTTACCGTATTTTATTTCAGTAAAAATATCAATATTAAAATAATTTGATTTATAATGTTTTGCAAAATATGGTTTTAAAACTTCAAATTCAGGTCTTATTGAATCATTTTCAATTTCATAAGTCAATTCGATGTTTATTGGGAGTTTGTATTTGAAAGTAATAAGCCCATATCTGAAATCAAGGTCTTCAATTTTAACTTTTATTTTTTCCTAAATTGTATATAAATCTTTCGTAAACTCTTCATTTAGTTCATTATCATCAAATAAAACGGCTTGCTTTTCCAATTTTCTGTAATATACATTTCTTTTTAAAAACAATTTATGCAAATATTCTGTTTTAACATCATGATAATCATAAATAACAGGGGCGATTTCTGAACGTTGAACTCTACCAATATATTGAATTATTTTACCTTTAAAAGAGAAAGGATAAACTAAAAACAGATTTGCGACATTTTGTAAATCAGAACCTTCTCCAAAAAATTGTCCGGTAGTAATAAGAACTTGATAATCTCCTTTTTTAAGAATATTCCATTTATCAATTCTACTTTTATTATTATCTGCCCCCGAAAGAGTAATAACTTCATAATTCAGTTTAAGATACAATGATAATGTATGGATATGCTCAATTCTTTCTGTAATAATTACAGTTTTTTTCCCTGAATTTAAGACTGAATAAACATCTTTTAAAATCAGCTCATTTCTTTTTGTATCATGAATAAGTACTTTCGATAAATCTTCGAATTGATTAATTTTTGAATTATAAGGAAAATAAAATTCAGTTTCACGAATAATTATTTTTGCATGTTTATTTGGTTCTATTTCATTTAGTTTAATCTCACTTATTATATCACCTAAATAGATAAAAATCAATTTTGTATCATTATTTTTTCTGAAAGGAGTTGCAGTTAGTCCGTATTGATAAAA
>Ga0316608_1000924_pt1 | contig 12318 bp, 7 predicted proteins | sample MIS2016152B_MG_FD_207673 | JGI IMG/M metagenome (GOLD analysis project Ga0316608, IMG submission 207673) | Microbial mat bacterial communities from Middle Island sinkhole, Lake Huron, Michigan, United States - MIS.2016.152B | ecosystem: Environmental > Aquatic > Freshwater > Lake > Sediment... | reverse complement strand
GTTCAACCAAAGTGGACGCGTATTTGTGGGCAATAGAGAATTATTTAGCCGCAGGCAAAACCAACCCCACCGTATTAAGCTATATTGAAGATGGTTGGCCTGCCATTCGCTATACGCAAAAACAAATGACGCGGGGTGGAGTCTATGCCTTTGAGCGAGATTACACCGTTCAACAACGTAGTTTTGCCTTTGACCTTAACCCCTGGGCGGATGAATTGCCCATTGATGACCCGCAGCAAACTCTCGGCCTAGACCGTCATACTTTGGAACAAATTATTCAAACCGCCTCACAACAAGCCAACGGTAATTTAATTAAAATTTGGGGCTTTCATCCGTGGTGGGAAAAATATGCGGGGCCGCCTGCGGGGGGCGACCCTAACAGTAAATATCAAGCTATTCCTGGCGAATGGGAATATTTATGGCTATTTGCCCAATATGGCGGTTACATGGAAGGTGGCGGTGGCGATGTAAATGGCCTATCCATGTCTAACATTAGTATCCATGATTTTGCGCCGCCGCCTCTGCCCCGCCCTGCCCCCCCCGCGCCTACAGAGGCCAGTCTCAAAGAGCTAGGCTATCTGACCCCTGAAGGCAAAGTTTCAGCCGACCACACTTTTTTAACCTTCTATGTGGGAGATTACGATATTGTACACCCAACTCAACTGCTATTGGGAAACTACAGCGTTTCGCCCTGGCTAGATGAAAAACGGGGGAAAATCCCTTTAGCGTGGGGCTTAAACCCTGGCATGGTAGAAGAAATTCCAGGTATCATGAGCTATCTTTACGCCACCACCACCGACCAAGATTACATTGTTGGCACAAATTCTGGTGCAGGTTATATCAACCCTGATGGGCCAGACAAATTAACCTTTCTACGTTGGCTGTGGCGGAGCGAGAAATATTACAGTCTGTATGGCTATGATATTATGGGCTTTATCATCAATGGCAACGGCGCGCAAATGTCGCAAAGTCGGCTAGATGCCTTTGCCTATCTTACGCCTGTCGGCATGTTAAGCATTGACATTCAAACCGATGACCCCTGGCCACGCTGGCAAAACGGCGTACCATTATCGACCATTCCTATTTTGGCTTTTGGCGGCACGCCTGACTCGTCGGCGGAGTTGGTGCATCAAATTTATCGGCGTGATGTATTAAAGCAAGGCCGACCACCTTTCATGGTCTTTCGTTCAACCTTTCTTTCAACCACCTTTTTATGGGAAATTCGCGAGCGTCTTAAGGCTCATGAAGCCGAAAATCATGTGACAAATAATGAAGGTCAGGTCATTCATCCCAACTATACGGTGATTGACCCATACACTTATTTCTTTTTATTGCGCCGTTGGTTAGAAACAAATTCACCCTAACGTTGAATCATCGCGCCAAACCTGCTACAATTACGAAATACAGAAAATTTAAGAACAGACAAGAATGTCTGTTCTACCGTTGGTAGGTCGGACATTCTTGTCTGACCATGTACTAAAAACTAAATAGAGTTTATACTGATTAAAAAATCGTTGGCATTTTGTAGGGGCAATGCCTTGTGCTTGCCCCCATTGCGGGCAGGGACAAGCCCTGCCCCTACGCGAAAATCATTAAATCGGTATAATGTCTAATGAATAATCCACTAGAGGTGACACATTATGAGAAAATTAGCGTCAATCCAAACGATTAAAGCCCTTGAGCCGATTGAAGGGGCGGACATGATAGAAAAAGCCACCGTGTTAGGGTGGCAGTTGGTGGTGAAAAAAGGGGAATTTCAGGTGGGCGATAGCTGTGTTTATTGCGAAATTGACAGCGTGTTACCTGATAAACCAGAGTTTGAATTTCTCCGCCCGCGCCAGTTCCGCATTAAAACCGCCAAAATGAAAGGGCAAATTTCGCAAGGAATTGCTTTTCCTTTGAGCATTATAGAAAATTACGCGGACATGGCATTGCCTGAAGGTTTAGAAGTAACCGACCTCATGGGCGTGACGAAATATGAACTACCCCTTTCTGCCAATATGAGTGGCGAGGTTAAGGGGAGTTTTCCTGGTTTCATGCCCAAAACCGATGAGACACGGATTCAATCCGTGCCTGACGTTTTAACGCGGCCTGAAAATCAAGGCAAGATTTGTTACATTACGGAAAAAGTGGACGGGACGAGCGCGACTTATTACCTAAACGATGGTGAATTTGGAGTGTGTTCACGTAATTTGGAACTTAAGGAAACAGAAAAAAATATTCATTGGCAACTGGCGCGCCAGCTTGACCTAGAAACTAAATTACGCTCAATGGGGCGCAATCTAGCAATTCAGGGGGAGATTATTGGGCCAGGGGTGCAAAGTAATAAATATAAGTTACCGAAACATCAACTCCGTATCTTTAATATCGTGGAAATTGAGAGTTATAGTTATCTAAACTATGCTGAGTTTGTGGCCCTCACCCAAGAAATGGAATTAGAAACTGTACCCATATTGCGAACTGATTACATTTTGGGAACAGATGAGGTACAAAGTTTAGTCGCACTCTCTGAGGCTAAAAGTGTGGTTAATCCGCAGTTAGACCGCGAAGGTATTGTAATTAGGCCCCTCATTGAGGCACAAGATAACGAATTAGGACGATTAAGTTTTAAGGTGATTAATCCCAAATTTCTGTTAAAATTCGAATAACGCTTCATGACTTAAATAGGGGTTCAAAATTTTGAACCCCTACAAATTTATTTCATTCTCGCTTTAATCAGGCTATAAATTTCTCCCACTTCGCCATGACGACCCGTCGCGGCTTTGGAGTAAATTAACTCCCCATCCAGACTTACTTCAAATCGCCCTTTGCTAGAGGGAATAAGCTGAAATGACTCGACCTTAACATGCAAGTAAGCATCTTCGGTTAATTCCTGTAACAGGCTCACGGCCTCAGGTGCATAGTTTCAAATACGGCAATACTCAATGGTAATAATCATGGAAATACTCCGTTCTTAAATGTTCAAATTTATGTGATTGATACTGTAGCAAAAAAGGTATGGCTACGCAAATAGGAAAATAATGATGAAAAAAATTGTAACTTTGTTTTGATGATTGTTTTGGTACTGTTACTGTCAGCTTGTACGGCCACCCCCACGCCTGAACCTATCTCTATAAAGGTTGGTTGGGGTTCTTGGCCAGGCTTGTATCCTTTGTTTGTGGCAGAAGATAAAGGTTTATATGCCAAATATGGTCTGCAAGTTGAACATAAAACTTATGGTGATTTGGGAGAGATTCTAAAAGATCTGCAAAATCATAAATTAGAGATGGGTTTCGCCACCATCAATGATGCGTTGATTTTAGATAGCCGCAGCCCTGGCGAGTTTAAGGTGGTGATGGCAACAGATTACTCCAATGGCGCGGATGCTATTATTGCCCGCCCAGAGATTACGAGTATCGCCGATTTACGGGGTAAACGGATTGGCATGGGGATTGGTACATTTGGTGAATTATTGGTTCGCCAGATGTTAAAAACCGAGGATATGACTATTCATGATATTATTTCGGTTAATGTCGATACCTCTCAAGTACCTGACATCATCCCGACCTTGATTGATGCAGGACAGACCTTTGACCCTTTTATTACCCATGGCCTTGATAAGGGAAATAAGTTGCTTTTTTCCAGCGCAGATGCCCCTGGTTTAATTGCAGATGTGGCGATTTTTCGCCAGGATTTTGTAGAGCAACATCCCGAGGCGGTACGGTCATTTATTAAGGTTTGGTTTGAAGCCCAAGATTATTGGCAAGCCCACCCCACTGAAAGTAATGAGATAATTGCCAAAGCCACTGGTTTCAAACCGTCAGAAATCTCAACAAATGGGGTTAAATTACTTAACTTAGCCGATAATTTACAGGCTTTTACCGTTGGTACAAGCACAACCTCTTTGTATGGCAGTGGGCAAATCAATCGTGATTTCTTGATTGAGGCTGGCATTGTCAACAGTGTGCCAGATGTTAAACGTATCCTTGACCCATCATTTTTAACCGAAAAATAGGAACTTAATGATGAAAAAAAACTGTAATTTTCTTGGAATAGTTATTTTACTGTCTTTATTGTCAGCTTGTAGTGCCACAACACCCCCTGAACCCATAACGATGAAAGTTGGGTTGAACCTTTGGCCAGGATATTATCCCTTGTTTGTCGCTCAAGGTAAAGATTTATATGCCCCACATCATTTGCAAATTGAGCAAAAAATCTATGGGGATATTGGTGAAGTGGTTCAGGATTTGCAAACCCATAAATTAGATGTTGGTTTTGTAACCATCAGCGATGCCTTGACTTTAGATAGTCGTAACCCTGGCAGTTTTAAGGTCGTGCTAGGCACAGACTACTCAAATGGCAGCGACATGGTAATTGCCCGTTCTGATATTAAGAACATCACCGACTTACGAGGCAAGCGGGTTGGTCTAAGCCTCGGCACATTTGGCGAATTATTTGTGCGTAAAATGTTAGAAAGCCAAAAAATGACCATGGATGATATTAGATTGGTCAATACCAACGCCTCCGAAATACCTGACGCGATACCCGCGCTTATTGATGCAGGACAAACCTTTGAGCCTTATGCCAGTCAGGGTCTGGCTAAAGAATATCATGTGCTTTTTTCCAGTGCAGATACGCCTGGCTTAATTCCAGGAGTGGTTGTTTTTCGCAATAGTTTTGTGCAAGAACACCCCGAAGCAGTACGAACTTTTATTAAAGTTTGGTTTGAAGCCCAAGAGTATTGGCAGGCTCATCCCACTGAAAGTAATGAGTTAATTACCAAAGCCACTGGACTTAAACTATCAGAAATTTCTACTGATGGGATTAAATTACTTAACTTAGCCGATAATCTCAAAGCCTTTAACGTTAGTACAGATGCCACTTCATTGTATGGCAGTGGACAAATTAATAGTGATTTTTTGCTTGAGGCGGGTATTGTGAACAATGTGCCAGATATTAAGCGAGTTCTGGACCCGTCATTCTTAACCGAAAAATAATTTGGTAATTATTCAGCCTTTATAGCATTTGAAACGCTATAAAGGCTTGAGGCCAATTAAGTACCTAAGCAAAAGTTTTGCGGACTATTTATACCTCATCTGTCGTGATGAAGTTAAGACAAAATCACCCTCACCCCCGTCCCCTCTCCCAAAGGGCGAGGGGTGATATTTTGCGCCCTCGCCCTTTGGGAGAGGGCTGGGGTGAGGGTTTTCCGCAGAATTTTTGCTCACCTACTGTTCATTTAATTATTAGTATATCCGAACAGACAAGAATGTCTGTTCTACCATGAGGTCAGACATTCCTGTCTGACCATATACCAGAAACTAAATGAACAATGTACTACTTACTATGACATTACCAAAATAATTCTTAACCTCCATATAATGAAGGTAGTCATCATGAAACAATTTCTAAATTCTTCGATACGGACTAAATTAACCATCGTTTTTGTTACGATTGGTATATTATCGGCGGCAGTGGTAGCAACCGCTACAAATTTTATTACCCGTCAAGCATTGGTTGATAATGCTCAACATGCACTCTTAACAGCAGCATTACAAACCAGAAATGAGCTAGACCTCTTTATCAAAGATAACCTTAATCTTATCCGCGTCGAATCAAAATTACCGGTCTTCGTTAGTTACCTAAGTTTACCCGCTGACCAACGAGTTGGAAGTGAGCTTGAGGCGGAAACGATTGCCACCTTGAACACGCTAAAAAATAAAGATTTATTGCTTATTTCAGGGTATGCGTTGCTGGATGAAAAAGGGATTGATATCTTAGATACGTATGTATCTGACATCAATCGGGATAAATCTGACCAAGATTATTTCAAAATACCCCTTAAAACGGGCGTACCTTATGTCTCTTCAGTTATATTTTCGGCGACCATCAAAGATTATTCCATTTATTTTAGTAGCCCCATCCGTAATGTGACCGGGAAAACTATCGGCGTATTACGGGTGGGTTATAATGCGGATATTTTGCAAAATTTTGTTGCAAATAATAACGATTTGGCAGGGGCGCACTCCTTTGCCGTTTTGCTCGATGAAAATCATACTTGGCTGGCTCATGGTACTAAACCCGAATTAATTGCGAAATTAGTTGTACCACTTGACCCCAAACGAATAGAAGAGTTACAAAAACAGAGCCGTTTGCCGAACTTACCCTTGACAGACCTAGTTATAAATTTACCCAATTTTGAAGCAAGTCTGGTGAAGGCTGATACTGAAACTTTTTTTACCACCCAACTCGTCGCAACTGGGGATAAATTAAATTCGGCAGCAGTTGTTTCACTCAAAACACAACCCTGGCTAGTAGTCTTTGCCCAACCACAGGAAATATTTCTAGCTCCCGTTGAAGCTCAAACTCGCACGATATTTTTTCTAGTGGTCATTATTATCTTGGGTATGACAGTTCTGGCGTTTTGGTTTAGTCGGGTATTAGCCAAGCCCATTATTGAACTAACCAAGGTGGTCCAACAGATTGCAACGGGAGATTTAGAGGTCAAAGCAGCCATTGAATCTAAGGACGAAGTTGGTCAATTGGCTCAAGTATTTAACTCCATGACTGAACGTATCAGAAATATGGTGGCTTCCTTGCACCAGAACAATCAAGAATTACAGCAAATGAACGAAGAAGCGGCGGCAGTGAATGAAGAGTTACATGCCACTACCGACCAACTAGCAGAAATAAACCAAACACTTGAAAGTAATAAACTCCTGTTAGATGAAATGCAACGAATCGCCAAAATCGGGGCATGGGAATTTTATCCCCAAACAAATAAGCTAGTTTGGACAAAACAAACCTATCAGTTGCATGAATTGCCATTAGATTATAAGCCAACCGTTGAAGCAGCTATTAATTTCTATGCGCCTGAATATATACCCGTGATACAACAAGCTATGCAACAGGCGGTTGAAGAAGGTCAGCCCTATGATATAGAATTACAAATAGTCACAGCTAGTGGTAAGAGACTATGGGTACGAGCGATTGGTCAGGCCCATTTCAACCACAAACAGGTCGTAAGACTATCTGGCTCATTTCAGGATATTGAGAATCTTAAGCTGGCTGCTGCATCTTTAAGCCAGGCTAAAGAGCAGGCCGAAGCGGCGAATCGGGCGAAGAGTGAGTTTCTCGCCAATATGAGCCATGAACTGCGAACACCTCTCAACGGTATTCTTGGCTATGCCCAAATTTTAGAGCGCGATAAAGGGTTGGCCCCACATCAATTGACGGGGGTCAATATTATTCATCAAAGTGGGGAACATCTTCTCACCCTTATTAACGATATTCTTGACCTGTCCAAAATCGAGGCTGGGCGCATCGAAATTCACCCCAATGAGTTTGATTTAACCAAATTCCTAGAAAGTATTATCAATGTTATTCGCCTGCGAGCAGAGCAAAACGGCTTAACCTTTACCTACCAACCCATGGCCGATTTACCCATAGCCGTTACAGGAGATGAAAAACGGTTGCGTCAAGTCTTAATCAATTTGTTAAGCAATGCCGTTAAATTCACCAAACAAGGTAGCGTAACCCTGAAAGTCGGGCCACATTACGGCAAAATTCGCTTCCAAATTGAGGATACGGGTGTGGGCATTCCTGAAGACCACCTTGACCTGATATTCCAACCCTTCCGCCAAGTCGGTGAAGTTTACATGAAGTCGGAAGGTACAGGCTTAGGTCTATCGATTAGCAAACGCTTAGTAGAAGCCATGAACAGTGAACTTAAACTCATTAGTAACCTCGGCGCAGGCAGCACTTTCTGGTTTGATGTGGAACTACCCCAAGCCTTTCATTGGCGTGGCGCAGAAACATTCCACCCTCCCCTGATGGTAGGATATCGTCATGTGAGCAATCGGCCCCTCAAAATTTTGGTCGTGGACGATAAAGCTATAAATCGCTCTTTAGCGATAGACCTACTCAGTCCGTTAGGGTTTGAAATGTCGGAAGCCGTTGACGGTCAAAATGCCATTGAGCAAGCCAAAACCATTCAACCTGATATTGTGTTAATGGATATTGTCATGCCCATTATGAATGGGCTAGAAGCCACCCGTCAAATTCGCCAAGAACCAAGCCTTAACCCGACCCACTTTGGCCTAGTAAGCAACATGGCTCACGATGTAATCATTATTGCCGCTTCCGCCAGTGCCTTTGATAACGACTATGTCGAAAGTTTACAAGCAGGTTGTAATGATTTTATTGCTAAACCGCTTCATTTAGAAAAATTATTACAAAAACTGGAAACATTGCTCGGCTTGCAATGGATGTATGCCTCAACTGACCTACTCCCTACCGAAACAACAGCCTCTACCCTTGAACCCCAAGTAGCGCAAGTTGGCCATTCACAAGAACTTGCCCAAGAGTTACAACTTTTGGCCCAACGTGGGCGAATTAAACAACTCCGCGAGGCCATTGACCACCTAGAAACATCTGGCCCGCAATATAAAACCTTTGTCGAAAAAGTCAAACAATTCGCGAAACAGTATCAATTAAAAGAAATTGAAATATTATTACAATCTTATCTGCCTGAATAATTCAAAAACAGCGGATGGGGTGAATTAAACGGATTTTTATCCATTTAATTCACCCCATCCGCTGTTCTCATGATTCTAACCTACTGGTCTGTTCACTTAATTTCTAGTATATCCGAACAGACAAGAATGTCTGTTCTACTGGTAGGTCGGACATTCTTGTCTGACCATGTACTAAAAACTAAATGAACAATCCACTACTAGGACACTTGGGCGTAAATAAGTGCGTAGTTCGCCCAGCCATTATAAGGTTCAAAACCTTATAATGGCTTGAAACTTATTTACGCCTAGCGGTACTAGGACTTACGCAGAACCCTCACCCCGACCCTCTCACACAGGGCGAGGGAGTAAAACTTCCCTCCCTTTGGGGGGACTGAGGAGGGGATTTTGCCGTTTTGCGTAAGTCCTACCTACAAATCTTATTTAGAAGTATTACTATTAAGTACGAGGCGCGCGACGGCGATGGGTTTTATTTGCGGGGTGGGTGTCGGGGTTGGTGGCCCATTGGGGACGTTGGCGACGGGCAATCATTGAGCCAACGCCTAAGAAAATTAAGAAACCACTCACCAGTTGCGCGGTGGGGATGCTGCCAATAACCCACGCATCAGGTCGTAGCGTTTCCACTAAAATTCGACCTAAGGGATACCAAATAAGGTACAATGAGGCCATGTCGCCATCATACAGTTTGTGAGCATATTTGCGCCCAATCCACATGAGCAGGGCAAAGCCAATTAAATTCCAGCTGGATTCATAGAAAAAGACGGGATGAAATAACGTGGTCTCTAAGGGGTAGGTGCTTAAGTCATCGTAAGGGGCGATGCGTTGATTGGCGTTAGTTATCAGAATACCCCACGGTGAAGTAGTGGTTGGGCCGTATAACTCTTGATTAAAGAAATTGCCCCAACGCCCAATGGCTTGGCCGAGCAACATGCCAGGGGCAAGAATGTCTAACCACCGCCAGAAATTAAGGTGTTCGCGGTAAGTGTAAATAAAAATGGCTAAAATTCCACCCGCTAAACCCCCAAAAATACCAATGCCTCCCTGCCAAATCATTAAGGCAGTGGGAAACGGCATACTCGCCCCCAAAATGGAAATATTGGTAAAGGGCTGTTCATAAAAATAATAGTTAAAGCCACGACTAGCTCCCGAAGGGCTAGACAAAACATGGTATAATCTTGCCCCCAAAATACCGAGGATAAGACACCAAATCAGTAAATTCCAGACATGGTCGGGGTCTTCTTTACGCCGTTTGGCCTCAAAAGTACCCACATACAAAGCGGCTAAGGCCCCGCAAACAATTAGTAGCCCATACCACCGAATCATAAAGGGGCCAAATTCAAATAACATAGGGTTTGTAGGTGATGACATTGATTCTCCAGAGTGATTAAAAAGTAGGCCGTATTATAACACATCGTTGAAGATAAACAACCAGTCACTGCCAAAATTGGCAACCCCTATTACGCCCTCCACAAAAATGTGGTATAATGGTGTGGTCATTGATGAAGTGAGTTATTCGAGACTCGCACAATGAAATCTAACATTATTTTACCCCCTCAATCAACTAAATGCTGAGGCCAAAAAACATTACCCCACAACAGCTTAAAGTAATTGACAGTTTTGTTAATCGCTGGCATGAAAATCTTGGGAGCGAATTATTTTTACTATCTCCCCAGGGTGAAGTCATCGCCAATTTTAACAACTCGTTGGCTCAAGGCATTGACGGTCAGCAAGTTATCTTGCAAATTTCAGCCCAACAGCCAACCACCATCCCATATCAAGCAATTGATTTATTCGTTGTCCCCCTCAATAATGATGCCGAAACTTTAGGCTATTTGATAGCAGTTGCCCCTCCCTCTCAACATATTGCCCTACTACCCTGGGCAGCGGAGTCCCTGACTACCTGCTTAGTTGACCAAAAAAAATTACAGGATATGACAGATGAATTAATTGGGGCCTGGAATCAGCTTGAACTCATTTACCATGTCACGCAAAATTTAGCTGTTAGTACTGATTTAAAAACAGCCTTAAAATCAATTCTTAAAGAAACCAAAAAAGTCGTTAATACTGAAAATAGCTTTATCATTTTAGCCAGCCCTAAATCGTTAGATTTTATAAGCATAGACGAGAATAGCCCTTCATTCTATGGAGCAACCAGCCAGTTTAACTTCTTAATCAATCAAGAAAATCTGGTATTATGTAATAATCAAACTACATGTCGTCAATATGGGGCTGAAATGCCCGATTTTGTGACGAGTTTATTGGCAACCCCCCTGGTCATTTTACAAGAAGATACCCACGCCATCTTAGGATTAGTCAATAAATATAACGGTCAATTTACGGCCAGTGATGTAAAATTAGTGGCCGCGTTAGCCCAACAAATTGGACTGCTCATTAAAAATTTCTTAGTCCATCAACGCTTAATTGCTCATGAACGTTTGACCCTAGAGCGTGAAATTGCGGCTCAAATTCAAGCGGCTCTCCAACCTAGCCAATTACCCCAAATGGGCGGCCTCTCCATGGCTGTTTCATCAGTTCCAGCCTCAGATGTTGGGGGGGATTTTTACGATTTTATTACGTTAGACGACCAACATATCACCTTAGTCATCGGGGATGTTTCGGGCCGAGGCATTCAGACGGCTACCCTTACGACAATTGTGAGAACTGTATTACGGGCTGAAATTATGCGTGGGGCTGAACCGCATGAAGTGATTGAACGGGTTAATAATCTGTTGTATCAAAATTTGAGCCAAGCCGAGGCTTATGTTACCGTGTTGATTGTGTTGCTAGACACCTACCAAGGCCAACTCAAATATGCCAATGCGGGTCACATGCCCGCGATTTTATGGCAAACGAAAACCCACCAAGCCAAACAATTACGGGCTACCTCGCCCCCCATAGGTATTTGGCCTCATTATAAAGATATTCAGCTTACCCATACGCTGGATATAGCCGCAGGGGATAGTTTGGTGCTGTTCACAGATGGCATTATCGAAGCTCAATCGCCTAATCAAGATATTTTTGGGTTACACCGCTTAAGTTATATTATCAACTACCGTGCGAGTGACCCGCCCGAACTATTGCAACAATACATTTTATCTGAAGTGGCTAAATTTCGGCGCAATGCCAACCCCACCCACCCAGATGACGCTACATTACTGGTTGTAAAAATGCTGCCTCAATCAGATATGGTCACATCCAAAAACATCTCCACCATTGTCAAAACGGTTGATTATAATTATACCGCCGATACCTCCTACTTAAGAGACATTTCTAAACAAATCATTGCGGTTTGTCGCGAAATGCCCGCCTTAACCCCTACGCCTAGCGCGGAAGATTTCATTAACTTGATTGAATTAGCTATTTCTGAAATCTGCACAAACATTATGCGCCATGCCTATAAAGGTAAAAAAGGGGGAGATATAAAGGTTCGTATCACCTTACTTAGCAATGGCGTGGAGCTAGATTTTTACGATTATGGCATTGGATTTGACCCCAATACCATCCCCATCCCGCAGCCCAATGTATTACGCGAAGGAGGATATGGGTTACACATCATTCGTCAAATTATGGATGTGGTCTCTTATCACCATCACCCCGAAGAGGGTAATCATTGGCATTTATTAAAGCTATATCCCTCGTCATAACCGTTCCAGCCTTTATAAGGCTTGAAGCCTTATAAAGGCTATAGACGAAAGGCTCGTTTCTGCTTCAAAGCAACATGAAATTGCATGTTGCTGATTTCATCGCTAAAATAAAGACTCAACTTTATCATAAACCCGTTACTTAATTAGGAGTAAATCATGGA
>Ga0316608_1000923_pt1 | contig 12321 bp, 11 predicted proteins | sample MIS2016152B_MG_FD_207673 | JGI IMG/M metagenome (GOLD analysis project Ga0316608, IMG submission 207673) | Microbial mat bacterial communities from Middle Island sinkhole, Lake Huron, Michigan, United States - MIS.2016.152B | ecosystem: Environmental > Aquatic > Freshwater > Lake > Sediment... | reverse complement strand
GTGAGAGGATGTAGCCGTCATGCACCAGATCGCACAAGATTCAATTATGGAAAAGCCGATTTGAGATTGCATCGAAAATCGATCGCAACCTCTCCAAATTTCACAAAGCGCAAAAAATAGAAAAAATGGATATGCCAATCACCATCACAGCACTCCCAGAAGTTGATTTGACCAACTGCGACAAAGAACCTATTCACAAATCGGGTCACATTCAGCCACACGGGGTGCTACTTGTTATACAAGAACCTCAACTAGAAATACTGGGAATCAGCCAAAATGCCTTAGATTTATTGGGAGTCGAGCCAGAAAGTGCGATCGGTCAAGATGTGAGCTTATTATTCGATGAAGTTCTGCTCGAAAAGCTCAAATATTGTCTGCTGAATGAAAACTTAAAAACCGTTAATCCCATTAAATGGTCGCTAGAAAAAGCCGGCAAATCTTTAGACTTTGACTGTATACTCCATAGGTGGGAAGGAGTCTTGATTATTGAGTTAGAATTGGCAACCACAACAGAAAATCTTTCGGTTTTTAGCTTTTATCATTCAGTCAGGAGCACAGTCGCCAAAATCCAAAGCGCAAACAACCTCAAAAACCTCTGTCAAATGACTGTAGAAGAAATCCGAAAAATCACCGGCTTTGACAGAGTGATGGTATATCAATTCGATCCAGAAGGCAACGGAGCTGTGATTGCTGAAGACAAAGTAAAAAATCTGAGTCCTTTCTTAGGATTAAACTACCCCAGCTCAGATGTTCCCAAACAAGCCAGAAAACTTTATGAGTTAAATTGGCTGAGGTTGATCCCAGATATTAACTACAAACCAGTTCCGCTGCTTCCCGGCAACAATCCTGTTACTAACGAACCTATTGATTTGAGCTTCAGCGTTTTGAGAAGCGTTTCTCCCATGCACAGAGAATACCTGGTAAATATGGGCGTTGTAGCTTCTATGTCAATATCATTAATCAAAGATCAAAAACTGTGGGGATTGATTGCTTGCCACCACTACACCCCAAAATATCTCAACTGTGAACTGCGCGCGGCTTGCGAATTTATTGGGCAAGTAATGTCCTTAGAACTGCAATCAAAAGAAGGCAACGAAGACTCGGATTACAAACTCAATTTAAAATCGATTCAAACCCAGATTTTGGAAGACATATCCACCTCAGAAAACTTGTCAGAAGTGTTAGTTAAGTGCCAGCATAATTTGCTGGAAGCAGTCAATGCGTCTGGAGCGGCAATAGTATTTGGAGAAGAATGCTATCAAGTAGGTAAAACACCTCAGAGATCAGCACTAAAAGGCTTAACTGAATGGGTGCAAAATCACATGAACAAAGAAATATTTCATACAGATTCACTCACCAAATGCTATCCAAAAGCCGATCAATTTAAAGCTCTAGCCAGCGGCTGTTTAGCTATAGAAATATCGCCGATTCAGAAGATCTACTTTTTGTGGTTTCGCCCGGAAGTAATGAAAACCGTAAATTGGGCGGGAGACCCCAATAAACCAGTAGAAATTGACGAAAATGGCAGCGAAAAACTCAGTCCTAGAAAATCCTTCGATTTGTGGAAAGAAACTGTTCGGTGCAAATCTTTGCCTTGGAAAAAATGCGAAATTGACGCCGCATTGGAACTGAGAAAAGCAATAATTAATATCGTGCTGCGTCAAGCAGACAAACTTGCAAAATTAAATACAGCACTGGAAGCATCCCTCGCCAGAGAGCGCGAAAAAGCCGCCCATTTAGAAACAGCAATGTCCGAACTCAAGCGCGCGCAAACTCAACTGGTACAAAGCGAAAGAATGTCAAGTTTGGGACAGTTAGTGGCGGCGGTAGCTTATGAAGTCAACAACCCGATTAACTTCATCTACGGCAATCTCAGCTATGCTAACGAATACAGCCAAAGATTAATTAATTTACTACATCTTTACCAGCAGCACTATCCGTCGCCACTGCAAGAAATTCAAGCAGAAATAGAAGCAGCAGAATTAGAGTTTCTAGTTGAAGATTTGCCGAAATTGCTGGGTTCAATGAAAGTAGGCTCTAACCGCATCCGGGAGATAATTCAGTCGCTGCGAAACTTCTCTAGAATTGACGAATCGGAGATTAAACCAGTTGACATTCACGACGGATTGGATAGCGCTTTGCTGATTTTGAGTAATCGACTCAAGCCCAAGCCCGATCGACGCGCAATTCATCTGATTAAAGAATATGCTTCCTTGCCATTAGTCGAGTGCTATGCTGTTCAGATCAACCAAGTATTTATGAACATATTGGCAAATGCAATTGATGCTTTAGAAGAGGCATTTGCTAACAAAAATTTGTCGCCGCACTGCGGCTACGAGTCAAGCCCAGTCAAGTCTGGACAAATTCGGATTAGGAGTGAAGTTTGTGCGGGGGAAAAGAGCGTGGCAATTCGCATTGCCGATAACGGTTCAGGTATGACAGAAGCACTCCGCCAGCAAATATTTGAGCCATTCTTTAGCACAAAACCTGTTGGTAAAGGTGCAGGGATAGGTTTGGCTATCAGCCATGAAATTGTCGTTGAACAACATGGTGGCCAACTGACTTGCATTTCAGCCCCCGGAGAGGGAACCGAGTTTGTGATTGAGATTCCCTTGAAGAAAACCGAGCAAAAATCGAGTGCGGCAGGGAAATGAAAAAGTTCGATCGCTCTATCCTCAGAAATATTTGCGATCGACTGGCGCGCCTAAAAAACCGGGTTTCTTAAATTGTCTCATAAATTTAACAACAGCATAGACCTCAAGAAACCCGATCGCTATCTAATGTTGAATTAAGATTCTTCAAGGGTGGGTTTAATCAAATTATAAGCCAAAACGCCGAGAATGCCACCAATGATCGGAAACACAACAAACGCCCACAACTGCTGTATTGCCCATCCACCTTGAAAAAGTGCCACACCGATACTTCTAGCTGGGTTAACTGAAGTGTTGGTGACAGGAATTCCGACTAAGTTAATCAATACCAACATCAAGCCGATCGGAATTCCGCCCAAACCTGCGGGATATTTGGGATGGGTAGTACCCATGATTGTAAATAACAGAAAAGCAGTCAGTACAACTTCTGTCAAAGCGGCGGCCAAAAGTCCATAACCTGTGGGAGAATGTTCTGCAAAACCGTTAGAAGCAAAACCTGAAGCCGCTGCATCAAACCCCGGTTTTCCTGATGCGATTATGTACAAAACAAGACCACCGAAAATTCCTCCTAAAATCTGACCTCCTATATAATAAGGAAGCAAAACAGCATCGATCAGTTTGGCAACTAATAAACCTATGCTTACCGCCGGATTAATGTGACAACCGGAGATCGGGCCGATCGTATAAGCCATGACTAACAGGGACAAGCCAAAGGCGATCGACACTCCTAAAAAGCCGATTTTGTCTCCTGCTAAAACCGCACTACCGCATCCACCTAAGACCAATACAAAGGTGCCTAGAGCTTCCGCCAATCCAATCTTGATTTTGTTGTTCATGTTCACAAACCTCTGAAGTTTCAGATATGTCAACTTCGCAGCCAGAAAAATACTATATCTCAAAAAGAGAGCCACAAACTGTTTCCTGTAATCCACCCACGCTTGGGTAAACATTGATCGATCTGTAACTCAAATTTCCAGAAATGGTATTTTATAAACTGAGACTGCGGAATTTTGGATATTAAATGATCTCATTTTACAACCTGCGGGAAAAAATGTCAATACTTAGCTAATTTTTTGTATATTGTTCGATCGAGTAACACTCGATATAACTGTCCTATTCAAGTAGCCTTTGTCGGTGAAATTTAATTAACTATTTATTGGAAAACTCAATAGTACGCTCTTCTTTTAGATTCCCGAAGTCGCAGAAGTTGTCGGGGATCTGGGTATTCTGTTTTTTCGGAGAAATAAAAAAAGTTATGAGTGTTAAGTCTTGAGTAGAATAAATTTCTTAATTCAAAACTCAGAACTTAAAACTCATAACTTTTGATAATGGGCTTGGAGGGATTCGAACCCCCGACCTCATGGTTCGTAGCCATGCACTCTATCCAACTAAGCTACAAGCCCCTGTTGAGTCCAGACTTAATTTAAAATTAATTAAGTTCTTTTCCCACAGAATCTAATAGTAACACCATTACCAAAATAATGCAAGACCTTTCGCCAACTTTTTCTAAATTGCCTGTTACCGGGCTGCTAACTCACCTCGACAATAGCGGTGAAGCCCAAATGGTGGACGTTTCGGCGAAAGTGCCAACTGTGCGGCAAGCTGTGGCCGCTGGCCGCGTGCGGATGCTGCCGGAGACGTTTGCGGCGATTGAAGCGGGGAATGCGCCCAAAGGCGATGTGTTGGGTACTGCTAGGCTGGCTGGAATTATGGCGGCTAAGCAGACGGCGCATTTGATTCCGCTGTGTCATCCCCTGGCGCTGACTAGCGTGGAAGTGCTGGTGACTCCTGACGCCCAGTTACCGGGGTATCAAATTCGGGCTTGTGTGAAAATTAAGGCAGAAACTGGGGTGGAAATGGAGGCGCTGACGGCGGTTTCGGTGGCGGCGCTGACTCTGTACGATATGGCGAAAGGTTTGTCCAAGTCGATCGAAATTGAATCGATTCGGCTGGTGAGTAAAAGCGGTGGTAAGTCAGGAGACTATGAAATCGGCGACGCATAAATTTCCAGCCGAAAGAGGGATGCAGCATTCAAAAAGCTGCACTTAAGATTAAAATAACGGCAGAACTACTAACTTAAAGTGAAAAGCTATGCCTCCTCGTTGGCCCCGCAAACCCGATCGCCAAGATCCAGAATACCGTCGTTTAGACGATCGAATGAATTTTGCCATCCACGTCGGTCTTTTTTCGGCTTCCAATTCTGTTTTGTGGTTTGTTCACAATTTACAAAAGGCTACTTGGCCTTGGGCAATTTCGGTAACTGGTGGGTGGGCACTGTTAGTGTTGGCCCACGCGATTTACATTTTTGCGATCGCCGATTATTCGCCCCTCACTAAAGATTCTGGCTGAAGGGAGTTATCGGCGACTTGTTAACTCTTTTAACCGATCATAAATAACTTGCTTTTTTAGATATGGCTAATACTACACAGGCGATCGAATCCTTAGCCGCTGAAATCGGCGAAAATGTCTACATTGACATTGCCAAGTGGCATTTGTATCTCAGAGATGCTCACCTGCATACAGTTGTTGCCGAACAACTTTATGCGATGCTGGAAGATGGCAATTTAGATGACGATCGAGTTGGACAAGTTTTGCAAAGTATTCCAGTTAAGTTGGGCGGCGGTAAACGGGAAGTGCCATTAGCTGATTTGATTCCGATGCAATGTCAAGTTAAATTGATGGATGTTTTGGAGGAATTTCAGCGAAATATGTAAACATAATTTGCGCGGAACGTCTGTATGTAGGGTGGGCACTGCCCACCATTGGTGTCAACAACCAGGTCAAATGTAGTACCCAGATTTTTGTGTGAGGATTAGCGCCTCGATCCCCTAACCCCCCTTCTTAAGGGGGATTTAGGGGTGGGACAAGAGCGCTCAAAGTCCCCCTTCTTAAGGGGGATTTAGGGGGATCGAAACTGCGATACAAATCAGAGAGACAGAGGGTTTTAGCCTGGTTGTTGAAACGCTTTGCACAGCCCACCTGACATTTTTATTTGCCAAAACGCCCCCGAATGCGATCGACAAACATATCAACTTCCGGCAACTTCATCTGACTGACAAACACAGCAAAAAATCCTAACCCTAAGAAACTTGACAAACCCAACTCCAGTAATTGAATTAGCAAACCTTCAGTACCCAAAACTCTTTGACATCCTCGCAGAGTAGCCAAAGCCACGAAACCAGTTACAGAACTCCCAGAAACTAACCCCAGAAATGGCAAACTCCATTCCCGCCAAGGTAGCCCTCCCAGCTTTTTATCTAATAAGTACAAAAGCATAATCATCGAAGTAAGATTCACTCCCACCGTCGCCAAAACTAATCCGGGCGCGCCAAAAGCTTGGACTAATAAATAATCCAAAAGACCATTTAAAAAGATATTAAAAATACTGACTCGAAAAGGTGTTTCTCCGTCTCCAAAAGCGTAAAATACCCGTACCAAAACGTCGCGGCCCAAATACACAAACATTCCAATACTGTAAGCCATTAATACCGGTGCGACAAACTGCGAGGCTGACTGATTAAAAGCATAGCGTTCATAAACAACGCGCACAATGGGCCCAGCAAGTGTTACCATTAAAGCGCTTAGTGGTAGCATCGTAATGCCAGTCAAAACTAAAGATTGACGAATTCGAACTTTTAATTCCGGCCAATCTCTCGGATCGGTGAGGCGAGAAAATATTGGCAGAAATGGCACTAGAATTACATTAGAAATGATGCCTAAAGGTGTCATAACTAACAAGCCTGCATAGCCCATCGCAGCGGCGGCTTGAGGGATGTAGGATGCGAAAAAAAGGTCAGTATAGACATTAATTTGCAGCATTCCTGATGACAAAGTAGCAGGTACCATCACCTTAATTACTTCTTGAACTCCAGGCAGTTGAAAATTAAACCGCAACCGCAATTTTCCTAAGCCCGCGTGCCACTGCGCCCCTAGTTGCACCAACCACTGCAAAATTGCTCCCGCTAAAGTTCCCCAAGCTAAAACTAAGCCGCCCATTAATGCGTATTGCGGCTGAGTGATTTTGTCTCCGAGTTGCAGTGCGAGAATACCCAAACCGCCCACAAGTGCAACGCTGGAAAATAAAGGGCTAATTGATGGCAACCAGTACATATCGGCGGCGTTGAGAGTGCCAAAACCAATGCCGATTAAGCCCGAAAGTAATGCCATTGGCGCCATAATCCGAAATTGCTGGATGGCGATCGCTTTGATTTCTAAACCTTCTGGTGTTTTATTTAATCCCGGTGCTACCAAATCGATCAGCGGATCGGCAAAAATAATTAAGGCGATCGTCACCAACAGCAACAAGCCGCCGACTAAGGTGGTGATAGTTTCGACTAAGGGTGCTGCTTCTTTTTTGTCGCGGCGGGCTAAAACGCTGACTATGGCGCTGTGAAATGGCCCGTTTATGCCTCCGAGTAAAATAAATAAGAAACCGGGAATGACGTAGGCGTAGTTGTAAGCATCGACGGCGACACCGACTCCAAAGGCTGCGGCGATCGCAATTTGGCGCACTAACCCGAAAACTTTGCTAATCAGAGTGGCGACTGCGACAATGCCGGCAATGCCGGCCAGGGAACGAGAGGGCTTCTGTAATTCTGTCACAAATGGTTACAAACCGTAATGCTAAAAGGCTTCACTTATTTTAATAGCGAATCTGGAGAATCATATCATGAACTCAGAAAACTTCTATTCCGAATTGCGTTTACTGGACAATTTTATCGATATTACTGACTTGCGGAACTTTGTTGATGTACCCGATGACTGGTACATTATTGTCACAGATATTCGCGGTTCTACCAAAGCGATTGAAGCGGGAAAATACAAAGAAGTTAACTTATTGGGGGCTTGTTCGATCGCTGCTGTTTTGAATGTAGCCGGCAAAATTGAAATTCCCTTTGTCTTTGGTGGCGACGGCGCTTCTCTTTTAATGGGGCCATCGCTTTTACCCGCTGCCCAGAAAGCTTTGCTGGCCACGCAACAAATGGCTAAGACTGAATTTGACATGGATTTGCGAGTTGGGGCTGTGCCGGTTAAAGTTGTGGCCGCAGCTAATTCTCCGGTGAAAATAGCTAAGTTTAAAGTTTCGGAAAATTACAGCCAAGCTATTTTTAGTGGCGGCGGCTTAACCCGTGCTACTGAACTCATTAAAGACCCTGTTGCTGGTAATATTTACAAGATTAAAAATAATGACATTTCTGCAACAGCCGATTTTTCGGGATTGGAGTGCCGATGGCAGGATATTCCCAGCAAGTACGGGGAAATAGTAACGCTGCTGGTAATGGTGCGAGCGGATTTTGGTCAGCAGAGCCATCTATTTTACAGAAATATTTTAGAAAAAATTGAAGAGATTTACGGCCAAGAAGATTGTTTAAATCCTATTGCTATTCAAAATCTTAAATTGACATTGAATAGCAGAAAGCTGATTAAAGAAACTCAAGTTAGGGCGAGCAATGCTAGTTGGTTATACCGCCAGTTATATTTATCAAAAATACAGTTAGAGACGGCGCTTGGTTCGCTGCTAATGAATTTTAAAGTTAAGACAGAAGAGTTAGATTGGGGAGTTTATAAAGCTCAGACGATCGCAGCTACGGATTACCGCAAATTTGATGATATGTTGAGAATGGTAATTTCGGGTGATCGGTCCCAGCGAGAAAAATTGACGGGGTACTTGGAAAAAAACTACAGAGAAGGTAAGATAGTTTATGGTTTGCACGTTGCTGACAGAGCGTTGATGACTTGTTTAGTGTTTGAACGCAACGGCCACCAAGTACATTTTATAGACGGTGCTGATGGAGGTTATGCTTTAGCAGCAAAGCAGATGAAACAAAGACTGACTAACAACTAATTACTAATTACTGATGCATAATGATGACTGACTTTATTTACAAATATCCCCCTCTCTTACCCGGCATTTTAATCAAGCGATACAAGCGATTTTTCGCCGATATCGAACTTGCTTCGGGAGAAATCATCACCGCACACTGTCCGAATACGGGCCCGATGACGGGTGTTTATATTCCCGGTAATCCAGTGCTAGTATCTCCCAGCGACAATCCTAAACGCAAGTTAGCTTATACTTGGGAATTAATTAAAGTGTGCGACACAGAACCAACTTGGGTGGGAGTTAATACGGGTTTGCCCAATCGAGTTATTAAATTAGCTTTGGAATTGCGATTGTTTCCTGAGTTGGGAAATTACAGTGTGATTCAACCGGAAGTTGTTTATGGTAAAGATCGAAAAAGTCGAATTGATTTTTGGCTGACAGGCGAGGAAAGTCCTGTTTTTCTGGAAGTTAAAAATACAACTTGGGCCCAAGAGAACTTGGCTTTATTTCCCGATACAGTCACAGAGAGAGGACAGAAACATTTGAAAGAATTGATCGAAGTTGTGCAGCAGGGTTCCAGGGCTGTAATGTTGTATTTTATTAATCGCGGAGATTGTACAGATTTTGCGCCTGGGGATAGTGCCGATCGCACTTACGGAGAATTATTCAGAAAGGCGATCGGTGAAGGTGTAGAGATTTTGCCTTGTCGGTTTGAAGTCACGCCGGAAGGTGTTCGCTATTTGGGGTTAGCAAAACTGGATCTACTAACCCTAAAAGATTGATTAGTTTAAATTGCCTGCATTTCTCGATCGACCTCGACACCAGCGACACCCGGTAGGCTCCTTAGTCCTTCTAGCTTCGACGGAGAAACTGCTCCAGTAATAATACCAGTAACAGCTAGCACCTGATCCACTTTCATTCCCGCCGATTGTAACGCAGTGACAACCGATTGAATTACCGGTAAGTTTTGGTCATCAACAGTCACGATGATGCGCTCTACTTGTTCGTCAGACATATTCAGCATCCTTTGGGCCAAATCCATTGCGCTATTCAGGACTTACGATCAACCCTACTTGTAGGGTGCGCATTGCGCACCTTACTACTGCTTGTAGGGTGCGCATTGCGCACCTTACTACTGCTTGTAGGGTGCGCATTGCGCACCTTACTACTGCTTGTAGGGTGCGCATTGCGCACCTTACTACTGCTTGTAGGGTGCGCATTGCGCACCTGACTACTACTTGTAGGGTGCGCATTGCGCACCTTACTACTATGGATAGTGAATTGTATTTGTAAAAGGAGGTTTCCGATCGCAGAGAACCTCCTTCTACTGGCAGGAAATGCTGCCTAATTGCGATCGCCCTTGTGATTACGGAGCTTGTACTAAACCGCTTCCGACACGAGTACATGGTAATGGTAGTGCCATAGCATAGGAAGTGAGCAATTGCCAAAGTTCAGCACCTCGTTTACCAGTCGATTCAGCATACAGGGCCGCCATCCCAGCTACGTGAGGTGTCGCCATGCTAGTGCCATTCCAGGCAGCATAACGCCCTTTATCCATAGGCAGTGAGGAGTATACTTTCACTCCTGGAGCGGCGATATCGACTTTAGCCCCTCGAAATAGGTTAGAGGTAGCCGAGAACGTAGGCACTTGGAGGCAGTTATCGATCGCTGCAACAGCCATAATTGACGGGCTATTCGCTGGCTGTCCAACGGTTCCGGTTGGTCCGTTGTTGCCCGCGGCTGCCACGATCAGACACCCATTTTGCAGTGCCCGGCGGCCGACAGTTTCGTAGGCAGTAGACGGTGTTGGAGTGTTGTTTCCTAAAGACATTGAGATTACTTGACACCCGTTGGCGATCGCCCATTCCATCCCAGCGAGAATCCAGCCACCATCGCCACTACCCGCATTGCTCAACACTTTACCGACATAAATGGTCGATTTGTGAGCGATCCCGTACCTGCGGCCGTTCAGATCCTTGAATCCGCAGGCTGTCCCAATGCAGTGAGTACCATGACCCATCCCGTCTTGTACATTCTCCCCAGGCACGAAAGATTGCGATACGAACGATCGGCCTGCGAAGTCAGGATGTTGGAAATCCATCCCCGTATCCAGCACAGCAACTTTGATTCCATTACCAGTCAACGGAGAGGTCATCACCTTAGTTGCCTTCAAACCCCAAGTAGACTCGGTATCATCGGAAAAACATGATTGGGTATCGACTCCTGCTGCTTCTGTCGTAGTGGCTTTCTCGTACAGGTTATTCACCGCATCGCGATAGGCCCGCAGGTAGTCTGCCGACAAACCATCGCCAATGGCGTAGAAAGTGCGCTCCGGTTCGATCGCCAGAATAGCCGAATCCTCTCCCGCCGATCTCATGACGTTGCTGAAAGCCCCTTCCTCTAACGAGACGATGGCCACGCCGAGAGTGGGAAACACCGCTCCCCCTGCTGCTTCAATTTGGCTCAAGTCTAGAGCAGAGTCCGGGAAATCGGCAGCGTTTGGCAGTCCCCTGATGCCAGTTTGGTCACTCAGGAGGTTTAACCCTTCAGTCACCGAATCTTCGCGGAAAGTAATAATATAACGCCCTGTTGTTTCATCGGCTTGGGCTGTTTCTGGGATGGGAAAACTAGGTTGTTCAGACATAAAATACCTCTTATTTAGTGTTTGAATGCTTGACTGTGATCAGAAATCTCTGACAGTTGTTCTGACATTGGTTCCTATTCAGGTTTAAAGGCCGTTTCATTCTTCAAATCCAAGCTTGCAAGGGGCAACTGCCAAAACAGACTTAATCAAGACTTACGCACTTTAACGGTGTTGCAAGGGCTTGAGATTCTTCGCTTTGCTCAGAATGACATAATTAAGTTGTTAGTGCGTAAGTCCTGTTAATCTGAATTGCTGCGAAATTATCATTTGCAGACTCATCACAGACTTGTGAGGAAACAGCCTTGTATTTAATCCGTGCTTCTAAGGGTTGATTACGAAATAGTCAACATAGAGCGGAATCGGGTTTGGCCAATCGATGGTGACCAAAATACTGATTACACCGTTGCCAGGGGCAACGTTATGGAGAGTATATCGAGCCTGACCAATCTTCTTTCCATTATTGGGACCAGGGGGTACACCTTCGCCAATCGCAACGAAGACGAGAGATTTAGGTGTGATTATGCCCCAATTGAGAGTCAAGATGTTCTGTCCATTCTTTAACCCCCAGTTAGAGCGATAATAGTAGCAAGTGCTGGGCAACGCTGCGGGCGAAGCTCCTTCTTGAGACATACCCAGTTGACCCACCTCTTCAAGTTTGGCATCTTGGTTTTCCTGAGCTGCTGGAAACTGTGGCATCGAAGTCGATACAGGAAATTCTGTTGTAGAAGACATAGTTTATTTCCTTGTTGTTGAACAACGTTAATGGGAAGTAGTTTCTAGCTATCTGCTGAAGCTAGATAACTGCTTTTGATCTAATAATCATCCAAATTTATTTGGAGAGCAATACGACGATCCGCGTATAGGATTATGAAGATATTGCAACACTTCGACTACGCTCAGTGCGCCGCAATTTATGCTTTGAATAACCCCAACTTTTCCAGAGAAACCATCACAGCAGCCGTCCGGGTTTGTACATTTAGTTTCCCGTAAAGATGCTCCAGATGTTTTCGCACTGTTCCTTCACTGCAACCGATCGCTTTAGCGATTGCTGCATTGCTTTTATCTTTGGCAATCCAGAATAAAACCTCCGCCTCGCGTTTGGTGAGTCCTAGCAATTCCAGGGCGGAAATAGAGAAGGATTGCAGTTCTTCTTCCTCCAACAGCAAGATATATTGCTCTTTGATGGGAGCGGGAATCAGACG
>Ga0316608_1000918_pt1 | contig 12413 bp, 6 predicted proteins | sample MIS2016152B_MG_FD_207673 | JGI IMG/M metagenome (GOLD analysis project Ga0316608, IMG submission 207673) | Microbial mat bacterial communities from Middle Island sinkhole, Lake Huron, Michigan, United States - MIS.2016.152B | ecosystem: Environmental > Aquatic > Freshwater > Lake > Sediment... | reverse complement strand
GCTTTCTGGCTCATGTCGATTGTGCCGTTGATAACTAAGTTTCCTTTAACATAGATAATTAATCCCTGGTTTGGTTTATCCACCGTCATCGTATGTCCTGAATTAATTGTTAAACTTTCGTATTGTTTAATAATAGCAGCTCCGTTTAATGTACTCGTAAAAGTAACATTTCCAGTTGTACTGAGAGTTCCGTCACTGCCATCCCCGAAAAAGTTTCCCATTCCTTGTTGATTAACTAATCCTTGCATTACTTCGTAGCCCCCCAATCAAATCCTACATCAACAGTCTCAGTAGTATCACTTGTAATAGTGAAACTACCAGTAGTTGATGTGACTATCCAAGCTCCTTGTTTTTCCAATAGAGGACTGACTATTACCTGTGTACTAGCAGTTATAAAACTATCAGTCACAGTCTTAGTAGATCCTCCAGAAGCAAAAGTGTCAGAGCCATTTTTAAACATTGCCTTAGTATTAATTTCATTATAATCAGCCGCAGTCAAAAGATAATCTCCCATAGCTGTCCGCAATATGGTTAACATCCCTTGCTGTCCCTGATTCGCATAAACTCCTCCATAAGAAGAAGCTGTTGTATAAACTGCCCCAGAAGTTCCAGAGGTGAATGTTATATTCCCCGTCTGGCTCCTAGGTTTTAGTTTGTATAACCTTTCATATTCAGTCATTTCAGCGGTATAATTTGAGCTGGTTGAACTAGAATTTGGAAGGTCGTATTTAATAGCCATTTATTATACCTCCATAGTTAAATTTTCAATCTTACACTTCCTATATGTTCACATTTAATAGAGGAGTCAACAAAAATATTAAAACCTTTTTCTTGGGCTTTATTACAAAAATAAACATCTTCTGAAATAGTATAAGCAAAATCAAGGGTGTCTTGATAAACGAATTGTGGATATCCAATTTGCTCAAGTGTTTTTGTTTTCACAAGAACGCAACCAAAACCACATCCATCTACTTCCATTAGTTTATCTTCTATTAATTCTTGATAATCAATATTAGAGCGACCTCCAGAATTATTCTTTCTATAAACTTCTGGAATCTTACCGTTTAATTTTCTTTGAATATAAACTCCAGAAATAATATCTTTGTCATTTAAAAGGAGTTTCTTTAAAGCATCTGGAGGAAGAATTATATCAGAATCAACAAAGAAAATATAATCAAATTCATTTCTTATACCAAATTCACAGATTAAATTCCTAACTTGGTCAATATTGTAGCCGTAGAAACATTCAAGGTAAGTTTCAATTCCTTGTGGAACTTCTAATCTATAAATTGATAAGAATGTATCTGTCTCAATATTTTTTGCAGTAGGAAGTGCAATTAAAATCCTTTTCTTTTTTATATCTGCCACTACTTCTTCTCCTCTTATCCTTTTAGCATTTTTAGACTGTTCTTCTCCATTGACTTTATAATCATTAAGAGAATTCAAATCATTATAATTAACAAGAATCTTTTGGATACATCTGATTTCATCCTTATTACATTTTTCAATCAAAGGATAAAATAGAGCATTATCTCCTCCTGCTTTATAGAAATTACCTTCTTCATCTAAAAACTCTTCTTCATCTACCAAATTGAAAACTGCCTTTTCAAAAGTTCTAAGGTGAGTATAAGGCATACCCCAATTAAATAAATGCGAGCGGTACGTTTTTCCTTCGTGAACCTTTTTAGGGTATGGTTGAGCAATTAAATCAATATTATCAACAAGAGAATGACAACTACCATAAGTAAATTTAGCTCCATCTTTATATTCTCTATTCAAGAAACTAAAAATATCAGCATCATTTACTAACCAATCATCTCCGTCAAGAAGTACAATAATACTATCATCTTCACAATAGTTCTTAATTGTTTCAACTTGATTTCTAAGAGCATATTTCTTTTCAGTGTTCTCAATATAAATGAATTTATCATTATCTTTAATTAACTGTTTTGCCCTATCCTTTGTACTATCCGTAGACATATCATCTATGATATACATAGTATAGTTATCATACATCTGCGACATTACACTAGAAATACATTTCTCAATATAGTTCTCAGCATTATATACAGGAGTGATAATATTAATCTTCTTCTGAGAAGAATCAGAATCAAACATATCGAAGATATCTTCTTTATTTAAAATCCTTCTATTGAAGTTTTCTGTGACTTGTCTATTTATTTTTCTGACTTTCTTCATTTCCACGACTGGAAGATTAAATCCAAGAGTCTTACAAATATGCTGTTTCCATTGTAAGGCAACGGAGTCCCAGCCAATAAATGATTTAAAAGCATTGCATTTATACATCTTCTGTTGAAGAAGATATTTATCTGCATGAGCCTTGAGAACCATCTGTACGAACTTAGCAACTTGTCCTTCATTCCTATTGATATCAAAATCAATTAAATAAGAAGTACCATCAGCCGCAACTTCATCAAGAGCGCCAAATCTACAGCCCAGTAAAGGAGTATTGTAATTAATTGCTTCAAGAGTTGAGATACCATATGTCTCAGGAAATTCAGCAGGATAAATCATAAAACTTGCTTTTGAAAGAATCTCTGCAATTTCATTTTGTTTGATAATACCAGTGAATAAAATGTTGCTTTTACCATTATGTTTATCTTTTAAAGCAAAAAATTTATTCTCTTGTTCGTCTGGGCCTCCTGCATTTGCTCCTCTGTAATAACCACCGATAATTACTAATTTAGCACTTGGAATATTTTCAATTACTTTAGGCCAAACTTTTTCAAGAAGAGGAACCATTCCTTTTGAAACAGAAGAGTTGTAAACGAACAAGTCTTTATCTTTGTTTTCAATAATAACTTCTTCAATATAATTATGAACACCATTACGAGTTTCCCACATATGGCGTTTCATTACTTCAAAATATCTCTGTCTCCAGTTATGCCCATTCCCAATATAATCAGTATGCCAATCAGAAAGTGTAAATATTTCATCAATTTGTTTATTAATAACAAGTTGTTCCATATACTCATCACCTTGGCAAAATGTATCATGGAGCCAAAGGACTTTGAACCTTGCTTCTGTTAATGCTTTATTGCCTGTCAAAAATGGTACACAAGTACGAGAACAAACTGCCATGTCGAAATTGGTATTTGTCTCAGACTTTTTAATGTCGAGATATTTAACTCCGTCAAAGATACCTTCTTGTTCACATTTGTTGAAAACCGTTACGTCAAATCCTAGTGTGTGCAATTCCTTTGAAAGATAAATTACAGCAGATTCACTCCCCCCAAGACCTCTTTCTTTTAACGTATCGCCATTATATTTAAGACCAAGAGGATCAATGAATGCTATTTTAATCTTAGTATTTTTTTTAGGAATTGAACCAACATACCATTTAAAAAAACCATCAGAATTTAAAATTGAGATATCATTACTTATCGGCATCAAATCTTCAATTTTAATTTCAGATATGTGTTCAAGTGCAGAACCTTCTGATTCCCCAAAAACTGTATCTTCTGTTGGAATGGTATAAAGAATAACACCTTCTGGCTTTAACCAAGTTTTTACTTGTTCAATAGTATCTAATGGTTGTGCAAGATGTTCAATTATTTCACACATTAAAATAACATCGAATTGATTTTCTATCAAAATAGTTTTTTCAACATCTGCATTAATCCATTTCAAATATGGGAAAGTAGATTTACCAACTCTTACGCACTCTTCTCCGATTTCTAAGCATGTAATATCTTTAAATCCTTGATTGTAAATATCATTAGCAAAACTGCCTGTCCAAGAACCAATATCAAGAATAGAGATTTCTTTAGGTTTATTTTTAATCTCATTAATTACCCATTGTTTTCTAGGCAGTATGTTTGATGTGTTAGTATCATCAATCCAAACCTGCTCTCTGTCTTTGAGTATTTCCTTGTATTCTTCAACAGCTGAAGGATCTCTCTCCATAACTTTTTCGTAAATCCTATAAAGTTCATTCCCGATATCCATAAAACTCCTTTTATTCCTTTTTATTATTTTATCGCTCCCCAATCAAATGCTACACTAGACTCAGAAGCCGTACTTGTAATTGTAAAGTAACCTGCATAAGACACAACACTCCAATCGCCATTTTTCGTCCCTGTTGGAGTTATCATAACATAAGTAGAAGTAGTTATAAAAGCGTTCGTTACAGTATGTGTTGTCCCTGTAGTAAAAGTTGCTGAACCTGTTGAAGTAGGTTGAGGGAGATTGGCAGTAGTCCAAACGTCATACCAACTATTCCATGTAGAATCTATACCTTTTCTTATGCGCAACATAGGTGTTCCACCACCGTTTATTGCAGTACTACCAAAAGCTAATTGATAAGAAGCATCTCCCGTAGAAGCAGTTGTACCATCATATGGAGCATATGTCATTACTCCAGCATAAGTACCACCAGTACCACACTGAGCAGAATTTGAAAAATCATATCTGACAGAATGTGGTGATGTACTAGGAAGAGTATTATTAGGATTTCGATCAACATCAGGAGAACTTACTAAACGACTTTTTCCTGCATCACCAGCATAAGCGACAGAAAGCGCCCCAGTTCTATAAGTTCTTAAAAAACTATCCGTACCATTAGTTCCCCAGACTCTATCTGCATTTGAAGCATTATTCTCGTCACCAGTAGCACAGTTAATATATCCTGTGTAAAGATAACCACTCCCATCTGTTCTAACAATTCTATTAGCTACATTATTAGTTCCAGTATGGACATGCAATCCATCTGCCATATCAGCATCTAAATTAACTTGAGTAATACCATCCCTTATAGCAAGACCAGCACCATCTTGTGTAACATCCCCTGTAACATTCAAATTACCAAAAACCGTAGTATTGCCTAATTGTGCCACTATTACACTCCTTTTCTTATATTTCTATAATTTCTCCAGATACATATATAGTATCACTTGCAGTATTGTTTACCATTTTCATAGTAGATGTTTTATCAAGATCATATAATATAGATACTTCTTTTTGAGTTAATTCCCTATCATATATTCTTAATTCATCTAAACATCCTCTAAAAAATAGATACTCATTATTAAGATCTCTGCCTATACACCAAGTAGATGCAGGCCAAGAAGTTGAACCATCCCAGAAATCACTAACGTCACCTTGAGATTGATAAACTCCATCTATGTATAGTTTCATATCACTACCATTACATGTAGCTACAACATGGTGCCATAGACTATCAAAATAATTTTGTGTTGTGGACTGGTCTATTTGTTCACTACCTACAGCTTTGAATATTCGGTATGATAATTGTCCAGTAGAACCATTAAACAAAACTCTAAACCCATAAGTAAAGCCTATAATGCCGGGACAAGTTCCTGTCACAGGGGTTGTACCATCACTACTAAACCAGATAGAAATACTAAATTGTGTCAAAGGAAAGAAATCGCTACCTATTCCAAAAGATATTGTATCATTTGCTCCATCGAAATAATATCCTCCACCTTTAACTCCTTTAGAAGGAATCGCACCATTGGCAGTACCGTGTCTATTATAACCACTATAGTCTAAGGTATTGTTGTCAAGAGGGTAGTAAGCAATCAATCCTTCTGTAACCCCTATTTCAGATATTTCAGAAGCGTTTAGAACTCCTTTTTCAGAGAAGCCTTGGGTTACGTCCTGTGTTTCATATTCATCTAAATTAAAGAATTTGATATCATCAACTGCTGTCTGGCAGTCTCCCGTATTGTAGTTTAATAAAAACATTATTAGTATATATTCTGTCCCATATCTGAAAATACTATCATCATTAATCCCCCATCCTGTTACTGTTTTTGTAAGTTCCGTCCAGTTTGTAGTGAGGTATTGTATTTGCCAATAATTATAGGTACCACCATCATAATTATTCGCAACAGGGGTACCAACAGGGACAGTCCCTCCTGCCCAAGGAGAATTTAAAGTAAGAGTATTCCCTGTAACTGTTAGATAATAATCTGTTAATCTACTATAAGTGTAAACTGGATAATCATTATCATTCCTCCAAAAAATTATTTTCTTATCAGAAGCTTGGACTCCCGGGCTAGTAGCTACCCAGTTTGCAGAACTTGTTAACTGCACAGTAGTTGCCCCATTAACTAATTCAACGGCAAGTGTAGTTCTAGTATTTGTAAAATGATGAACCATGTCATGGCCTATAAAACTTCCATTCTTATCATAACACATTGCTCCAAATAGAAGAGGTGGAGATGTTGTTCCTATAGATTTGAAATAAGCACTTAAAAAATAGGTATTATTTTTATTAATTTTTATATAACGATTAGAACAGGCAACCACATAATTACTTAATGCTTTAAAACATCTAGAATTATACATCCCCCCATCTGCTGAATAAGTGAATCCATTAAAGTTTGTAGTGTCTCCTAATTCTGCGCTACCATTTTTAACGAGATTGATATTCTTGTATGTTTGATCGTACCTTGATATATCTTGCCTTACTTCAGCTACATATAAATTGCCCGTATCACTAATACTTGCTTTAATTTTGAAAAGATCCATAATCGCTTCGTCAGATAATTCTGTATTATAAATACGAACATCGTCAAAGTAGCCTTCGCAGTCCCAGATACTTCCACCACCATTATATTTACTTAAATTCAATGCAGTCCATGTGCTGAAATCTACATTTGTCACGGTATACAAATGCCAATTTTGATCTGTAAAAGGAGTGGCTCCTGCTTCGTATGCTCCATCTTTATAAATTTTAGGAACCCCACAAGCATTATGATAAAAAGCGCCTGTTCCACCACCTGTAGCCATAAGATAGTAACTACTATTTTGTCCTGCGAATGGCAACCAATAGGTTATAGTAGTGTCATTTTTCCTCCAAAAAGAAACAGTACAATTAAATAAGCCCGGAAGAACACTTGGAATATTAATAGGTATATAATCTCCTGCTCCTTTAAAGTAATATGCCCCACTTCCAAGTTTGCAATCAGTTACCCATCTTGGAGTTGTAGTTAGGTCAAGTGTCGCGTCATGTTGATATCCAGAGACATCACGCACTATAGAATCTCTAGTCCCAACGGTAAATGGAGTAGAGTAGGTCTTTGCTTCTATTTGAGGCATTGTATACTCTGCGCTTATTTCATATCCTGGTGCATCTGCACCGCCATAACAGATTAAAAAGACAGTCAGTGATGTAGTTGTATAGGTTCTTGTCATAGATATTTTTTGCCAAGTCCCTATTAAAGACGTACTCCAATCAGCGGATATGGCAGTGTCCGAAATTCCTCCGCCGTTTGTATATAGATTTGCTCCAATTGCAGTATTTGTTCTTGAAATAACTTTTACATAAACAGACAAGGTATACGTCCCAGCAGATGGAAGCGTAATAGCCTTATAGGCCCCACACCAGGATTGCTTATTCGTAAGAATTAATGATTCATAACCATATTCATTTATTGTATTTGCAGAAGTATAACCATTATTATATGAAGTCCACCCAGAAGAAAAGGTCCCTGCGCTGGGAATAAGATTCACTGTTGGTTCTTGAAACTCATCAAAGTTATAATGGAGTACTTTTGCCTTGGCTAATTCTTTGATTTCTTTTGTGGATAGCGCATGATCATATATTCTGACATCATTCATTTTACAAGCAGGACGATGTCTGGCAGGAACATAGTCAACACTCCATTGAAAAAGAGTTATATAATTTGTAGATACTGCCATCGCATACGTCATTTCAAATTCTTTAATCCCATTTACCCAGAGTGATAAATTGTTTGTTTCTTTTTCAAAACGTAATAATAAATGCGACCACTTATCTTTAATATTACTGGTTCCATAGTAACTTTGAAAAGTTCTGGAACTTCCGTCTCCTGTAGAACAGGATATTCTAAAATCAGTAGCGGAAATATATCTTACATTTATTCCCGCTCCTTTATTCATAGAATAATCATGATTTGACACCAAACCATTAGCAGTATTAGCATCTAATGTTGTTACATACGCCCAACAAGCCATAGTGAAATCATCTGCTAAATTAAACATATTTGTACTTCTAAAATAATCTTGACCATCATTTAATACGGCTCGCTCATAACAACTACCTATTTTACCAGATGTGTTAGTGACTAGTTTACCAGAATTTAATTGATATGTTAAATGATTATTATTCCCAGACGCATCTAATAAAGATGCGTCTAGGCTATACCAAGCAATTAATCCCATAAATCCTCCTTAGAAAATCAATCTACTGATGGATTTTCGGGCATTGTAATATCTGGCATTATAATATCAGCAATCGGCAGATTTATTTTCTTTGTTTTTGGTGGGTCTATATCTGCCAATCCTGTATCAATAGGTGTCCATTCTTTGCCTAATAGATCGGACTTGTTTTTTATTTGATTTACTTCACCCATAATATTTGTCTCTAAAGCACTGTAAGCCAGACTGATTATTTCCTCGTCTGTTTTACCAAGACATGATTCTAGAGATACTACTGTATCTCTATAAAAATTACGTCCATTACTAGTAGTGACATCAAAACCCACCGCATAACCAGTGGGGTTTGTACTTGGGTAGAGTTCAAATTTAGCTATTACAAATTTCATTTTCAAATACTCCTTTTATGCCGATACAAAATCTAAACTACCTGTTGTACTATTATATTGAATACTGAACTTATAATCAGATGCTCCAGTACCTCCAAACCTTTGTGCGTTGCCAGAGCGAATGCGACTGTCTCCAGCGACATCTAATTTGAAATTAGGAGAAGTTGTGCCAATGCCAATATTTCCTCCGCTTGGATTTAACAATAAATTGTAAGCGGCTGTGTCAGCATCGTTTCTTTGCGCCTGTTGCCAAACATCTCCATTAGTGCTTACGCCTGTGTATAATCCATATAAACCATTAGCTGATAATATAGCATCTGCCCCTATTGTCCCCGATCCAAGTGTTGGAGATGTGGCTGATGGTGCACCACTATTTACTAGTCTTACTCCCGGAGCAGTTGTACCTATGCCAACATTGCCATTATTATCTAGCGTCATTGAAGGTTGCATCGTTGCATCATTAGATGCTCTACGTGTGCCGAATGTCATTGACCCCGCATTATTGCTCAATGCCTGTGTTTTGATATAACCTGTTGAACCAGAACTACCTCCAAGTTGAATTATAGCTCCATCTGAGTTTCGATTAAGACTACTAAGTATCCTCAAATCTGCTTGATCTGATGGTGCAGTATAAGCGTTTATCTGGCTACTTCCTTTTATATCTAATGTGCTTGGCGATCCCACTGTTCCGATACCAACAGTGCCAGTGAGAGTGGGCGACACAACAGGAGCGTAATAAGTACCATGTTGGCCATCTAATAGATCAGCGTCTAGCCCCCCACCAGTACCCTGGCTTATCCATCCGGTATCATAGTTCGTAGCACTATTCTTCTTTAACAGTTGGCCAGTAGTACCACCAGATGCAACACCAGCACCAGATCCCATAGAACCAGTATACCCTAACACACCTTGTGAGCCTGTATAACCAATGCCTATAGAACCTGTGTAACCTAACGAGCCTGTATATCCAATTACTGTTGAGGCAGAACCAGTATAACCTCTGCTTCCAGAGTAACCAATATCGCCTTTACTTCCAGTATACCCAATTACACCTTGAATTCCTTGTGAACCAGTATAGCCTGTTACACCTTGAGTGCCTTGTGAACCAGTATACCCTATTACAGCACTTGCAGATCCAGTATAACCAATAACTGTTGAAGCAGAACCTGTATAGCCTTGACTACCAATGTATCCTTGGCTACCAGTATAACCTATAACTCCTTGAATTCCCTGAGAGCCAGTATAACCAATTACACCTTGAATTCCTTGACTTCCAGTGTATCCAATTACACCTTGAATCCCTTGTGAACCAGTGTAACCTATAACTGTGCTTGCACTACCAGTATACCCTATTCCTACTGAACCAGTATAACCTAACGAACCTGTATAGCCTATAACTGTAGATGCAGAACCTGTATAACCTCTACTGCCAGTATATCCTAAAAGTGAAGCGGAACCAGCAGAATCATTTAAAGCCCCCCAATCAAACGTTACGTTTACAGTTTCAGTTGCATCAGAAGTTATTGTAAAATATCCTGCATATGAAATTACAGACCACTCACCAATTTTAGCAGAACTTGGAGCAATTATTACTTGTGTATCAGTAGTAATAAAAGCATCGTTTACGGTATAATTTGTGCCTCCAGAAGTAAATGTAGCAGAACCATTTTTATAAGCAGATTGACCAGCACTTCCAGTATAACCAAAAGAACCAGTATATCCTCCACCTGTAGAACCTGTATACCCAATAGGGCCTTGTGCAGTTGAAGCAGATCCTGTATAGCCAGCAGATCCTGTATAGCCAGCACCAGCAGATCCTGTATACCCTATAACTGTAGAGGCAGAACCTGTATAACCAATTACAGTAGATGCTGAGCCAGTGTATCCTACGCCTTGAGAACCTGTATATCCTAAACCTCCGTCTGCACCTCTAGAGCCAGTATAGCCAATTACTGTGCTTGCACTACCAGTGTAGCCTTGGCTACCTGTGTACCCAGCACCAGCAGAGCCTACATAACCAGAGCCTGTGTATCCAATTACTCCCTGTGAACCAGTATATCCAATTACTCCCTGTGAACCAGTATAACCAATTACGCCTCGTGAACCAGTATAACCAACTGTGGAAGTAGAAGAGCCTACAATAAAATAATCAAAAGTAATATCAGCAGGTTCTGTCATATCACTAGTTATAGTAAAATATCCACTATTGCTTGTGACAGTTAGAGTTCCAGATGGGTCTGTCCCTGTAGGAGAAATAACTACTAAACTACTTGGTAAGCAATATGCATCAGTAAAATCTTGTGTTGTGTTGCCATTGGTAAAAGTGCCACTAGAGTTTCTATAACCAGAACTACCAATGTATCCTTGGCTACCAGTATAACCTGCTCCCGCAGAACCAGTATAGCCTAATGGGCCTTGTGCTGTAGAGGCTGAACCAGTATACCCAGCCCCAGTAGAACCTGTATAGCCTAATCCCCCTTGGACACCTTGACTACCAGTATAACCTCTAATAGACGCAGAACCAGCAGAGTCATTCATTGCTCCCCAGTCAAATTGTACATCTAAGGGTTCCGTTAAAGTAGAAGTTATTGTGAAATAACCTGCATATGAGATTACAGACCATTCGCCAACTTTTTCGTCAACTGGGGCAATTATTACTTGTGTGTCTGTTGTAATAAAAACATCATTTACAGTATAAGTTGTAGCACCGTTGGGAAAAGTACTTGAACCATTTTTGTAAGCGGCTTGACCTGTACTCCCTGTGTAACCAATTACGGTACTAGCAGAACCTGTATAACCAATTCCTGTTGAACCTGTATACCCTAATGACCCAGTATAGCCTATCACAGTAGATGCACTACCAGTGTATCCTACGCCTTGAGAACCTGTATATCCAAGACTTCCAGTATATCCAATTACTGTCGAAGCTGAACCAGTGTAGCCCAATGAGCCAGTGTAGCCATTGCCTCCAATTGAGCCAGTATATCCAGTAAGGCCAGTATTTCCTATATCCCCCTGAGAGCCCGTATAACCTTGAGCACCCCTACTACCAGTATAACCTTGAGCGCCAGTAGAAGTATCTGGGGCTTTATTTTTAGCTATCGTAACATAAGCATTTGCTAAATCTCCAGATGGGCTAAAGAGATAAACTTCATCTCCATTGGATAGTGTAGCACCAGACCTATTTTTTTTGACTATTGTGTGAGTATCGTCGCCGGGAAGTTTAACTGTAATTAAATTCCCATTTACCCCAGTTACTGTAGCAACCCAAGATTTAACTATTCCTCCCTTTGAGTTCTCACGCTGGATGATAGTTTTAGTTTTTTGCTCAATTATATCATCTAAAAATTTGGCAAAAGACTTATCATTAAATTCCAAGTTTTTTACCTCCTCTCTTGGTTTTTAAAGAAAATTACATAGCAACGGTTCTAGAGGTTTCATTCCAATTAGTTCCATTATAGATAAAACTTACTGTGAAAACTTTTGCTGAAACAGTTCCTGTTGTTAATGTTCCAGTACTTTTAAAATTACTTCCAAATGTAAGTATGTAACTATTAGTTCCAGAAGTAGTTATCACAAAAGAACAGTTTTGACCAACTGCTCCACCAGTAGCATTAAAAGTACACGCCCCTGTTGGAGTAATATTTTTTATTGCCCCATCCATAGTTGCGGTCATTGTTCCAGTTGTAGCAGGAAGAACCGTCCCAAGTCCCATGTCAGCTTTTGTGTTAATATCAGTTGCAACTAAAATATAAGTGCTTAAAACATCTTTAAGCACATTCAACATCCCTTGTTCACCAGTGTTAGCATAAGCACCAGAGCCATATGTGGCAGTAAGAT
>Ga0316608_1000916_pt1 | contig 12417 bp, 9 predicted proteins | sample MIS2016152B_MG_FD_207673 | JGI IMG/M metagenome (GOLD analysis project Ga0316608, IMG submission 207673) | Microbial mat bacterial communities from Middle Island sinkhole, Lake Huron, Michigan, United States - MIS.2016.152B | ecosystem: Environmental > Aquatic > Freshwater > Lake > Sediment... | reverse complement strand
AAAGAACTTAAGCTAATTATAACACATATGGCGGGTTTAAGCAAATCAGGTGTTAATATCGTGTGTTATATCAGACATAAAATGATATGATTTGACTAATTTTTATGTGTATAGTTCATAACCCCATAAAAAAAACCTCGCATTGAGGGTTTTTTTTACAGGTAGGACTTACGCAAAAATCGCGGAGTTAGCACGCCCTCGTGCTAACAGTGACACACGAGGGCGTGTGTCACTCCTCAAAATGAACGGTTTTGCGTAAGTCCTAATTTTGAGGGTTTTGCCACGCTTTAATTCACCTCGACTCCAACTCAAGCTATCAGCCCGTTGATAAGGCTTTTGCCCCTGACTATCATCCACGTGTCGGTTATCTTTGAGCGGACAATAGTAAATTTTTTGTAAGCTCTCAATGAAGAGCATCATGTTTTTGGTGGCATACCATGTATCCATGAGAACCGCTTGAAACGGTAATTGTTTGTGATAGACCACGTTGGTTAACATGTCTTGCACGTGATCAAGTTTGCTTTTCCCGTCACCATCGGGGTCATACAGCCGATAATCAATCAACCAGAACTGGTCGGTTTCAGGATTAACATAGACACAAGTGACCACACCGATGCCTTTAATGACCTGATGGGCATTGCCACTATATTGCCGTCGCACTAACTCAATGGCGTGGGAGTAATTCTTATCCAACACGGTGTCATCAAACACGATATATCCTTTGGGCGTAGCCTCAATTTGGTCAGCAACATTATCCCAAACCAGACGGCCGGTGATGCGCTCTTCTTTTAAAACGCAGTATAGTAATGAACTGAGGCAGCAGTTTAATGCCACCGCCAAAGAGTTAAATAATTTGCCTATCAAAGTAATCTCTCATTACGAAAAGTTAGTGCAAGAGGAATATAATAAGTACCCAAGCAAAAGTTTTGCGGCATTTCGTAGGGGCAATGCCTTGTGCTTGCCCCGTTTTGGCCAGGGACAAGCCCTGCCCCTACGAAAATCATTAAAAAGGTCTGCCGCAGAATTTTTGCTCACTTACTTAGATACTGTGTTGTCATGAACAGACAGGAATGTCTGTTCTACCGTAGGTCAGACATTCTTGTCTGATTTATTGGGAATATACAAGGACTTACGCTAAACCCTCACCCCGACTCTCTCCCTATGGGCGAGGGAGCAACACTTCCCTCCCTTTGGGGAGGACTGAGGGGGGGATTTTTCTTTTTGGCGTAAGTCCTTGTATGACTTGATAGTAGTTATATCAAGTATTAAAAATGATGAAGCCGATAGTAAACCTTTAACAACAATCCAAAATTTAAGCGAGGCATTATGAATAAAGGCATGGGGTATGCTATTGGGGCGTATTTAACGTGGGGCTTATTTCCGATTTATTGGCGGTGGTTGCATCATGTGCCGTCATTACAAGTGGTTAGCCACCGTATTGTTTGGTCATGTGTAATTTTGACTGGGGTGATTATGTTTTCCCGTCAGGCTAAAACCTTCCGTTCCACGGTGGTCACGCCGTTAATCATCCGCACTTACCTGCTGACCGCCATCTTAATCAGCATCAATTGGCTGGTTTATATTTGGGGAGTCAATCATGATTTTATCATCGAAACGAGTCTGGGCTATTTTATTAATCCCTTGCTTAGTGTCTTTCTCGGCGTGGTTTTCTTAGGGGAACGTCTGCGCCGTGGGCAATGGTTGCCGATAGGTTTGGCAACGACGGGTGTACTTTATCTGACTTTTGTTTACGGTGAGCTGCCCTGGATTGCGCTGACGTTGGCCTCATCGTTTGCCTTATATGGCTTGGTTAAAAAGACCGCGCCCCTCGGCTCACTGTATGGGTTGACTCTGGAAACGACTTTTTTGTTCATCCCCGCCATGCTTTACCTCGTTTATACCGAGGTTAGCGGCGAGGGCGCGTTCCTGCATACTGGTGGAATATCAGACCTGCTCATGGTGGGCGCGGGGTTAGTGACCACCATTCCCCTGTTGATGTTTGCCTCTGCCGTGCAGCGGATTCCTCTTTCCATGATAGGAATTTTGCAATATATTACACCGAGCATGCAGTTTTTACTGGGTGTGTTGGTGTATAAAGAGGCGTTCAATTTTAGCCAATTTATTGGCTTTGCGATTGTTTGGCTGGCCTTAATAATTTTTGGGATTGAGGGGTTTATAGCGCATCGTGGGGCGCAAACGGCGGTGGCGGCCTAAATGGTTTATTGACTTAAAATGACTACTGCTTCAAGATTATAAGCTGTTGTCACTAAATCCGTTACGGTTGTACCATCGGGGGAAAGGCTAAATAAATGGCCTCGGTCATCGGCCATGAGGAGTTGTTGGCGGGGCGTATCCCAAGCTAAACCGCTTGGCTCACTAGGGGAGAAATCGTATTGCCAGCTAGGGGTACAGCTTTGCGTGGTTAAACAAGCGGGGAAATTGTCATATTTGGATACCATTTTAGCGGTATCATCAGCAAGATAGGCTGTATTTTGTTGTAAGGTAAGCCCTTCCAAGTCATGGAAGGGCAGGCGGGATAAATCATAAATCGCCAACACCTTAACGGGCTGATTGGTGGTACTGACTTGATAAAGTTTTTCATCCTTTGCCGCAACCACCCATAATTGTCCTATATTGTAATATAATTCTGAGGCATCCCGTTCTAGCCCTGGAATTTCGAGGGTCAGGCTAGGGGCGGTGGTTTCAGGCGGTTGACCCTTTAGTGGCACATCAAAAATAAAGATGCGCCCTTTTTTTTGCACTGAGACCAAAAAATAACCCCCATGCGTGGCGAGTTCTAAACCAAATAAACCGTATTGACTGACGTTTTGGTTAGAGACAAAGGCTAATCCCTCTGGCCCTTTATTATCCAAATCAGGCAAAGTGAGGCTAATGGTGCGTTCTACTTGCGCCGTTAGCGGGTTTATTTCGATGATGGCCTGGCCTTTTTCATCTAGGGCATAATAAGTCGTGGTTGAGTTTGTGGCACAACCCGTTAGCCATATTGTTATAATAATTAACCCAATGAGACGGCGTATCATAATAAATTCATCACTTTGGCTTTTGCCACCGCTTGTACCCGATTATTGGCTGCTAATTTGCGATAGATATGTTTCAAATGGGTTTTGAGTGTATTTTTGGAAATATATAAATGATTAGTAATGGCTTGATTAGAGAAGCCACTCGCCATAAGCTGTAATATTTCTATCTCTCGTGGGGTGGGTGGGTCAATTAAATGTTTAATTTGGGGGGCTTGTGACACTAAATTAAAGCCAATGTTTAAATGGCGCAGTAATTTTTTGATATAATCTAAGGTCGCTAAGGTCATTGTTTGTTCGGCAGGAGATGTTTCGACCAATTTAAGCAGTAAGGCGGTCATAGGCGCGCCCTGGTCAACAAACATACGAATGTAACCTTCAGGTTCAGCCAACACCAGTGCCTCTGATAAAGCCGCCAGAGCCTCTGATTCATGGTCAGTTTTAGCTTGATAGGCTAAGGCCAAAAAGGTGAGTGCAATGATGGTAAAATGACGTAATTTTTCTTGGCGAGCTAGGGTTAATAAATGATTTAATAAACTAATCGCTAAATTTAATTCGTCAATCATAATTAAGGTGAGTGCAATGACTATGTATTCAAATTGATTGACTAAATTTAACTCTTTTTCAAAATCAATCGTTTGTTGATACACCCAATATTTAGCTGACTCCACATCACCTTGCACTAACCATAACTGTACCTGTAACAATTTAATAAATGAAGTCAAGGAACTACTATCAAGCGGTAAAAGTTGTTCTAGTTCAGTGATAATCTCAAGCACTTCGGCATATTTTTTTTCAGCCAAATATATTTTGCCTAAACCAAAATAGCCCACCATTAACACTCGTAACCCCGCCCCTTCGCGCCCTAATTTGACCCCTTGAGTGAGATGATACTGCGCCCCTGCTAAATCATTCCATTCATACAAAATATTGCCTAATTCGGCATGGGCCATGCCCGTAATCATGAGGAGTGATTTTAGTTGCTCGGTATCGGCTTTTTGTAATACATGTTCGTAAAGAATGGCGGCTCGCCGATACTGCCCATACATGCGTTGTAATTCTGCTAAATTATTAGCCGCAATAATCGCGCTGAGGCCATCGCCTGGTGGGGCATCCTTGAATTGTCGGAGTACCTGGTCGGCTGATTGCAGGTCGCCTAAAAGCCAATAAGCGGTGCCAAGATTTAAGGTTATGATTCCCCGTCGCCACAGCGGCGCATCTAAGGATATTTTACTTAATAGTAACTGAGAGAGGTGAATACTTCGTTCAATGTCATTTTGAATTAAACATATTTGCGCTTTTAAGGCAATTACGCCCGTTAATAAAGATAACTGTTGTTCGGGTAAATCTTGCTCAAAATAGCTAATAAAATTATCGTCGGTTAAACCGAGATGTTGTTCTACCCGTTGCAAATAAATTTGGGCCAGCCTAAAGTGTCCCGTTGAAAATTTAGCCCAAGCGTACATAATATTAAGTTGAGGGCGTGGTGCAACCCAGGCTTCAGGTAAATTGTCTAACCAATTAAGCAGGTCAAGCATATTCACTTGCTTATGGATGGTTTTAGTGGTAATTAATTCCTCCACCAAGTCAATATCTTGGGCAATAATCGCATGGTTAATTGCCTCATGGAGTTGGTCATGGCTTTGATACCACCGCGCCGCGTGCTGATGCAGGGCGATAATTTCATGGTCGGGGTAGGTTGTTTTTAGCTGATGATACAAAAGGTCAGCAAATAGTTGATGATAACGATACCATTGCCGTTGGTCATCTAAGGGGATTAAAAATAGGTTCAGCCGACTCAACAAATCTAAAAATTGTTGGCTATCATCATGCCCCGTTATTGCATTACATAAAGATGCAGTTAAACGACCAAGAATCGCGGTTTTTAACAAAAATGTTTGAACTGCAGGCGGTTGTTGGCTTAATATTTCTTGATTTAAATAATCCAAAATATATTGGTGGCTGCCATTAAAATTATTAATAAACTCAGCTTTATCTTTATACCGTTGCATGGCTAAATTTGCCAATTGTAAGCCCGTTATCCAGCCTTCGGTCCGTTTATCTAGCACCCTAATCTCAGTTTCGGTGAGATTAAGTCCCATAATTTTATTCAATAATTCAGTGGTCTCCGCTACAGTGAAGCGTAAATCATCGGCCCGTAGCTCAACCAATTGTCGTCGGGCGCGTAGGCGCGGTAATGGCAGCGGTGGGTCCACACGAGTGATGATAATCAGGCGCATTTGGGGCGGCATGTAGGTTAAGAGAAAGCTCATCAATTCATGAATCGCTTGGTTTGTAATGACATGGTAATCATCTAACACCAGGGTAAAAGGGTGAATGGCTTGAGATAAATCATTGATGAGGAGTGACATGAGCGAGTCACTGAATGAGGTTTGAGACATTTGCCCAATTTCTTGGGCTACTTCTCTAATATGGGGGGCAAAAGGGCGCAAAGCAGCAATTAAATAACCCAAAAAATGAATGGGTGTATTATCATTCTCGTCTAATGACAGCCAACCCACTTGCAGCGATTGGTTTTTTAGCCAATGGCTAATCATGGTGGTTTTACCAAAACCTGCTGGAGCAGAAATGAGAGTAAATTTATAAAAACCGTTTTGGTTTAATTGCGCCACTAAGCGTGGGCGTGGGACTAAATCAGGTGAATGGGGCGGTACATGTAATTTAGTTGTGATGATGGAATTAGGCATCTTTTCTTTTCAATTCATCATTATTGTGGTCAAATAACGTTTATGCATGACTATTACTTTGTTCATAGGACTTACGCCAAAAGGCAAAATCCCCCCTCAGTCCCCCCAAAGGGAGGGAAGTTTTACTCCCTCGCCCTGTGGGAGAGGGTCGGGGTGAGGGTTCTGCGTAAGTCCTATACTGCATTTTATTTGAGAGTTACACTTTTGCTATGACTGGCAGGAGTCCGCAATCCTTTGCGGACAGCCCGCAAATAATTGCGGACTCCTGCGCCGAAAGTGTAGTTTTCGTTTGATATTCAGTATAGTTCATTTAGTTTTTGTCGGATAAGCGGAGTCGCAAAGTTTGCTTGGTGTACACAAAGTAAACTTTGCGACTCCTACTCATTTCACTCAGTGTGAGTTACTTTGGCTTGGCGAATAATTTCCCGTATTTGTTCTAAATGGGAAGATTCGTGTAATAAACCGAGACAAAATCGCGCTGGGGCATTAACTGGTCCGCTTAAAAATGAGAGGGTGATATGGTTGTCTACATGCGGTTTATCAGGCCACATGCCCAAACTGGCTAGGCGGATACGCCGACTTTCTTCGAGCCGTTGACCGCATTGGCCCACCGTTTGGATGGTTTGCCAGGGGGTTTCATACCGTGACCGCCCCTCGGGTTGTACGCCGCGTGCTAAAGCCGCAGCCACCGCCGCGGCCTCCTCACCCGAAGCCGTGGTATGGACAATCACATGGCCTAACGTCCAGGACATATTAACTTCATCTGATGAGGCTGCCACCTTATCTTCCGCCTGTGAGTCACGATATTCAAACATGACATCTTCATCCGTACATTCAGCAATCATGTCGAGTATGGTATCAATCATTTCATTGGTCATGTCACGTAATTGGTTGGGGGTGAGCTGACCACATAATTCAAATAAAGTTGTTTCTTTCCTAGTAACTGCGGCAAAATCTAACATGAGCTATAGTTTTTTAACCCTAAGGGCCTGCAACCTATCTTAAGTAGATAGGCTTCATGTCCTTAGAAATGAGAGTTTTCATAGTCTAACGCCTGACTACATTTAAGGCAAAATCTGCCCCCAACCCTTGAACATACGCCAATTTAATCCAGACCATCGCCAACGGTTCCAAATAGCGAGACATGGTTAAATCACCCGTGTCTATCGCCTCAAAGCCTAGCTCATTCGCGAGACCCGCGACCACTTTTTTGGCCTCGGCCTCATTCCCACAAATGTACATGGTCACTCGTCCTGCCGCATAAACGGGATTCGCCATGTTGCCCGCGCCAGTGCTATTGAAGGCTTTCACCACCTGCGCGCCCTTGGCCCACTGCGCCACTAACTCGCCCGCAGAGTTATCTAAACCAATCGACAATCCGTCCAAATTGGGCTTGATGGGGTTGGTGCAATCAACCACAATTTTACCACTTAAATCCCCTGCTGCGGCAATAATTTGTGCGGTTGCCTCCCAGGGCGTAGCCAAAACAACCACCTCGCTCGCCGCCACTGCTTCCACTACCGAGGTTGCTTGGGCATTATCTAAGGTAGTTTTTAATAATTTTTGCACTTTTTCACTATGAGGGTCACGCACCCCCAAAAAAATTTGATGACCATTTTGCGCCCAACGACGGCTTAACACTGCACCTACGTTACCGACACCAATTACGGCAATTTTCATTTTATGCTCCATGTTTTTATAACGTATTATTTTGAATTTGTTGTTTTACCTCAGCCAGGGTTGTTTGGGCTAACACTTGCGTCAGGGCCATTTCAGCCTCAGTAAAAATAGACCCTAAAATGGGCTTAATCGCGCGCCCACATAAACAATGCATGTTGGGTTCACTGTGATGAAGCGTAAAAAGGGATTCTGGTTCAGTCGCCCGATAAACGTCAAGTAACGTAATTTGCTCGGCAGGTTGGGCTAGGCTGGCTCCACCCTCAACGCCTAATTGGGTCGTGACGAGGTTGGCCTTTACCAAACTACTTAAAATCCGCCGAATAAATACGGGGTTGGTGTTGACACTTTGAGCGATGAATTTAGAACTGTAATATTTGTTTTCATTCAATGATAATAAAACCAACATGTGAATGGCTACGGTGAAACGACTGTTGATGCTCATGAAATTGATCATCCTGGCTAAACTGTAACCATTGTAGTTGCAGTTTTATTGCTTGTCAAATCTAAGGGCAATATGGCAAAAATGAGTAAGTTGTAGTAAAGTAAGGGCTATATTAGAGTTTATACCGATTAAAAAATCGTTGACATTTTGTAGGGGCAATGCCTTGTGCTTGCCCCCATTGTGGGCAGGGACAAGCCTTGCCCCTACGAAAATCATGAAATCGGTATAATGTCTATTGTGTAGCCAATTAAAATAACACGAGGTTGTTTATAATGCAAAGTTACGATATTATTGTTCTGGGGGGTGGCATTGTGGGCGCGGCCACCGCCGAAGCTCTCAGCCGTCGCGGGGGGCGAGTTTTATTGCTTGACCAATATGAGCCTGGTCACACGCATGGCAGTTCCCATGGCGACGGGCGAGTTATTCGCTATGATTATGCCGAGCCATTTTATGTCGAAATGGCAAAACTGGCCTATCCCCTGTGGGCTGAACTCAGTCAACGGGCGGGCGAGCCGTTGATACAGCAAACGGGGTTACTCAGCATGGGGCCAATTGACCACCCTGAGTTAATAACCCTTAAGAATACGTTTGCCCAAACCCAAATCTCATACCAGTCACTGACTGCGGCGGAGGTCAACCAACGTTTTCCCCAATTTCACTTAGAGGCAGGTGCAGAAGCTCTTTATCAGCCCCAGGGCGGAGTCAATTTTGCCACGCCTGCAGTTAAAGCCCTGTGGCGGCTGGCGCAGACCAATGGTGTGACCACCATGACGGGACAGCGTATCCAAGAAATTGTTGTGCAACAGGCGGGGGTGCGCCTTCGTAGTCAGTCAGGGGAGTCATGGCAGGCGGGGCGGCTCGTTTTGGCAATGGGCAGTTGGACTCCTAAAATGTGCCGTAACCTTAATTTAGAGTTACCTTTAGAAGTCACCCAGGAGCAATTGGCTTATTTTCCCGTCACTCACCCTACCCTTTCGCATAGAGTTGGCGATATGCCCGTTTTTGTGGATTATCACGCTACTAACGCTTTTTATGGCATACCACAAGTAGATATTCCTGGCGTTAAAGTGGGCTGGCATCATACGGGTATACCTTTAGCTGGCCCCGATGAACGGCAACCCTGGCATGAGGATATTCTTCAAGGAATACAAGAATTTGTCCGCCAACGGTTTCCCCATTTAGATGCTAGCGCGCCCTTTAACTTGGTAACATGTCTTTACACCAATACCCCTGACTATCATTTTGTGCTTGACCGCCACCCTGATTGGTCACATATCGCAATAGCCGCCGGCTTTTCGGGGCATGGTTTCAAATTTGGCCCGTTATTGGGGCAAATCATGGCCGCCCTTGCCCTAGATGAAACCCCACCTGTGTCCCTAGCCCCCTTTGCCATTAGTCGCTTCGATGAACTCAACCAACTCCAACGCCGCACTGGTATCTAAATCTTACTTCTCACCTCTCACCTCTCACCTCTCAATTCTCATTTCTTACTTCCTCCTCACCCTCCTCATGACCTGGCCCACCGCCTTACATCTGACGGATGGCATCCCTGGTGACGGTTTTGACGGTTGGCAAAATTATTGGAATTTATGGTGGGTGAAGCAGGCTATGTTGGTTGAGCCAAGCAACCCCTATTTCACCACTTATCTATACGCGCCAACGGGCGTGAGTTTGCAATTTCACACCCTTAACATTTTTAACGGCTGGTGGACATTGCCGTTGCAATTGAACTTTGGTTTGGCGGTGGCTTATAACAGTGTGGTTTTAGTCAGCTTCACTTTGGCTGGTTATGGGGGTTATTTACTGTCACTTTATGTGTTAAGCCAAGTTACCGAACCAAGTCTCCAAGCCGACGTGCCAACCCGCCGATTCGCGGCCTTTGTGGGCGGGGTGATTTTCACCATGTCACCGTTTCACTTCGCCCATTTGTTAGGCCACATGCAAGTTTTTAGCCTGATATGGCCGCCTTTCTATGCCTTGTGGCTGATTCGTACTTTGAACGTAGTTGATAATTCTAGCCATTATAGGGTTTCAAACCCTATAATGGCTTGCTTCACGACCCTCCCCTATCGTCATATTGCCTTATGTACGCTGTTTCTCATTCTCGCCACGTTAGTGGATTGGTATCACACGCTATATTTGCTAATTTTTACGGGAATAACCATGCTCTGGGCGATGTGGAATCTAAAAACCTCACAGGTTTCAAAAACCTGTGAGGTTTGGACTCCCCTTGTTGTCGTCACATTAATTGGCAGCCTCTTTGCCCTGCTCATGTCGCCCTTGCTCATTCCTATGATGCAAAATGCGCGCCAGCGGCCTGACCTAGAGACGGGGTTAGCCCAAAATATTGCCTTATCTGCCGATTTACTAGCCTTCATTACGCCTTCCGAAATGCACCCATTATGGGGTAATTGGGTGAAAAATCTGGCCGAAAATTTCAGTAGCACTACTTCAGAACGCTTAATTTTCATGGGTTTTATACCTTTGTTATTGGGGCTGTACATTGCTATCACTCAGTGGCGACAACCTCTGGTTAAATTTTGGTTGCTCATCGGTGGCTCTTTTTTCATTTTAGCCCTCGGCCCCTATTTGCACATTGGCGGGCAAATAGTTTCATGGGGGGATTGGCCTTTGCCCTTGCCTTATTTGTTACTATATCAAATTGTACCATTCCTTAATCTTACTCGCTCCTTAAGCCGCTATGATTTGATGGTCATGCTCAGTTTGGGGGTATTGTCTAGTCTAGCCATAGTGGAGTTAGCACGCCCCCGTGCTAACGGTGATACACGCCCTCGTGTATCACTCCTCACGCATGGCTATTTGCCCATTGCATTACCATTAGTTGCGACAGTCCTCATCTGCTTTGAATTTCTAGCCGCGCCCTATCCCATTTCCTTAATTGACACGCCTGCCTTTTTCCATGAATTAGCCCAAGAGCCTGGCGATTTTACCATTGCCGCTTTGCCCATGAATTGGGACCGTCCCACGCCGTTGCTCTATCAAACGGTGCATGGCAAGCGGTTGCTGACCGCTTACACCTCGCGCGATAATCCCTTAGAGTTGGCCTGGCGCACGCCTTTATTACAACATTGGCGATATTTGGTTGCAGATATTATTGACCAACCTCTCGCTGAAATTGCGCCCACGATTTTTTATGATTTTAATTTGCGCTATATTGTGTTAGATTACTGGCAAATGCCGCCTGGCCCTGAGCGCGAAGGGACAGAAAAATGGCTACAGGCCGCCATGCCCCAGGCCACACCTGTCTATAATGATGGTCGTCTCAAAGTCTATCGAACTCCGCCCCAAACGGTGGTGCAGCCTTATCTCAGCCTCGGCGAGGGGTGGGGTAAACATGACGACGAACCCGTCAGCCGCGTCATTAATGACCAAGCTGAGTTATTTTTGCATCATGCCTCAACCTCTCCTTTAACTTTAGAAGTTACTGCTCAAGGCGGTGGCGCAACTCTAGCCATTTGGCAAGCTGACCAACAGATGGCGCAACTTTCTTTAACAGATGAATTTAATCATTATCAGATGGCATTACCAACCCTAACAACTGAGTTAGTCAAATTTAGCTTCATGGTCGATAAACCCATCACGGTTTCGCGGCTGGCGATAATGGAGAGATAGTGGCGCGGGTTTTACCATAAATAGAGCCAATATCGCGCGACTAAAAAATAACCATCCGTAAATAATTGGGGATACGGAGTCCAAAGCCATAGGCTTTGTCACACTCCTCAAAGCCTACGGCTTTGGACTCCAGTGCTATCCTCTGAAAATTTACAGCTAAAAAAATAATTCAAAAAAGGGCTTGACAACTTCTCTGCTTTGTGATATTATTTGATTGACTAGTATAAGATTGATTAGTCAACATTATACTGGTTTTGTATTAGCTAGTTGATTAGTCAAATGTTGTTTTTTGCTCATACTTTAGGGCAGGGTATATAATGATTTAGTCTGAATATGGCTATTTAATTAGTAATGCCCATAAAATGTAGCCATTAGCTTATTTAAAAATAAGGAGGTTATTTTTATTAGGAGAATCGTAAAAACGTAATAACCGACGTGCTAAAATTTTGGGGCTAGATATCTAGCCTATCTAAAGTGTTAAACTTAACAGTTATTTAATGTAGTTACCTCAAGGAGGAGTTTTACCCGATGAAAAAGAATTTATGGAGTTTAGTTGCTTTACTGATTGTTGCGACAATGTTACTTGCCGCTTGTGGTGGTGGTGCCACTCCCGCACCTGCATCTAAGGAAGAGCCTAAGAAGGAAGAACCAGCTAAGGAAGAACCTAAGAAGGAAGAACCAGCTAAGGAAGAACCCACCAAGGAAGTTGCTAAGGAAGAACCCACCAAGGAAGTTGCTAAAGAAGAACCAACCAAGGAAGTTGCTAAAGAAGAGGCCGCCGCTGGTGGTACGATTACGTTATGGCATGCCTATCAAACGGGTAGTTCAGAGGAAGCGACCTTAACTGAATTAGTGGCGAAGGCGAAGACTCAGTTCCCCAATTTAACCATAGATGTATTACAAATACCGTTTGACC
>Ga0316608_1000915_pt1 | contig 12422 bp, 8 predicted proteins | sample MIS2016152B_MG_FD_207673 | JGI IMG/M metagenome (GOLD analysis project Ga0316608, IMG submission 207673) | Microbial mat bacterial communities from Middle Island sinkhole, Lake Huron, Michigan, United States - MIS.2016.152B | ecosystem: Environmental > Aquatic > Freshwater > Lake > Sediment... | reverse complement strand
TCCACCACTGTTTCGGCCAGAATGACAGCCACAGCAGCATCGGCCGCAGTACCTCCCATTTTGAGCATGTCGAGGCCAGCCTGAACAGGTGCTTTCTCGCTCGCGGCCACAATCCCGTTTTTTCCCTCGCTTTGGTAAGAAAGTACTTGCGAGGACAATACAAATGGCATCAATCCAAGAATTCCAAAAAAAAGATATTTTATCATGACAATTATTTAAGTGTGGTAATTGTTGAAATACTATTCGCCGGAAGCAGTATCCGAACTTTTTTGTTTTCTACTTTTGTGCTTTCTTCTAAATTACAATTGATCGTTTTTTCTGTGACATAATGTTTGACGTTTTTTGACAATGCGCCATTGTTAATGTCATCCAGATTAATTGTCATATCAATGTTTGATTCGATCCCATTCATGATAACAACCGTAAAATCATTGCCTTCGGGCGAGACAAAGGCCTGTATCCGGATGTGACGGAATGAGTCGTGCCATGTTTTATAAACATCGAATTCTTTGGGTTGCGGTGTTTCAACCTCAATCATTTTCCAACCCGGTTTCACGAACTTATAGACCTGTTTGGCTGCGAAATAACGCTTTTTAGGGGTGTATTTCCAATTTACGGTATCAGTCTTCAACAGCCCATACACACACCAGGCTGTATCGTGTTCATGGAAGTTATCAAATGCATCCCATGCAAGGGCTGCATTGAATCCATCGCGAAAACTTTTCATTAACCTGCGAGTCGAACGCCAGGCAAATTCATATTCAATTTCACCGGTTTGATCCAGATCACCATATTCAGTCATCCAGACTGATGCGTTTTTGAAAGGGCTGCTTTTTATTTTATCCGAAAACTTAGCGTAATCGGTCATCGCACCAAACCATGCTTCGTTTTCCCCAATATCGCCATTTCCGTAGGTATGTGACCCAAAGGCATGAATACGATTCACATATGAAGAATCTGAAAGTACGGCTTCCAGCTTATCTAACTTCGGACCTGCATCATCAACAGCAATTATATTAATATCAGCCAAGCCATGAGCATCAAGCTTTTTCAGTATTGAACGAGTAGCAATAAGCATATTGTTTCCATCTATTTTTGGTCCTTCAGGAAATCCAAGATCAGTTTCGTTAAAAGGTGCCAGAAGACTGAATTTTAACCCTTCTTTTTCCCTTGCCCATAATAACATGGTAATAACCATTTCTGCATATCCGTCAAAATCAGCCAATGTGTTCGGTTCTCTGGATTTTCCTAATCCGGGATGAATCCGACCGCTGACATTAAAAATGGGTTCGATACCTTTTTTGTTCAGATAACGGAATGTTCCCCATGCATCAAGAAAAACCTTTGATTTATAAGCACTATCAAGGTAAGATTCAGTCCAGGTTCCGTTGGATTGCCGTTTTCCCGGATCCAGCCAATTGGCCAGACCGGTGCAGTCAAACCTGAATAGTGTTGCGCCCAGATCGTCCACCAGCATATCGATGGCAGGTTTTAGCTTTCCATTGTTCCATTGGGCAGGAGTAATATTTACTCCAAAACCATCCACTTTCAAGCTTGATTTTGAAAAATTCAACTTGACCTCTTTTTTTAGAGGATTTTCCTGATTTTGCGAAAAGCAAATTAAGTGAACAGCTAAAATAACTGTCATCGTTAGTAATACTTTTTGTAATAACCCGCGTGTTTTCATCTTTAAAATTTCAAGTATAATTTGATTTAGAGTTTGGAATGGGTTTTATAATGAAGGCTGTCTATTGGTTAAGCTCCAGACATCCTTCATTGTTTTCAGTTAAAATAGGACAAAACTAATAACCCGGGTTTTGAACCAGCATGTCATTCTTATTCATCTCATCCCTCATGATTGGGAAGAAATATGACTTATCATCCCATTTACGGGTTTGATGCACTTTAGGTGTAATGGTCGGAACAGTGGCAGTCGTATTGTCCGGGTTGAGTTTATAGCGAACATCCACTGCAGTTAAATCAATATATGTTTCTGGCCCCAGAACCCAACGGCGGACATCATAAAACCTTTTATCCTCCATGTAAAGTTCAATACGTCGTTCCTGACGGTAACGATCGCGAAGCGCTGCTCCCGATTCAGTAATTACGGGCATTGCAGCCCTTTTCCGGATCATATTGATATAGGTACGGGCTTCGGCATCCTGTCCCAGTTCAATACATGCTTCTGCATAATTGAGCAGGATTTCGGTATACCTGAAGTAACGCCAGGGGACTTTCATCCCTGAAAACTGCCCGTCGACCGAAGGATCTATAAATTTCCGGAGATAGTAGCCCATATAACCTCCATTGAAACCCTCAATCGGACTATTTCGGGTGTCAAGTCCGGGTACTTCAACCATTGAATTTGTTGCATTGTCCCAGGTTTCCCATGTGCCAACCTGAATGACACCAACTGGATCCATAATGGCTACATCCGGAGGGCGAGGCCGCCATTTAACGCCTTCGTAAAAAACTGAAGAATAAAACCGGGGGTCGCGGTTCTCATAAGGCAAAGCAGCTTGGGCAGGGTTGGCCCAGCTAAACTTGCTTCCATCAGTCATTTCATAAGCGTCAACAGCATTGCCCGAAGGTGCATTCTGTCCCCATAAATGAAAACCATTGGGGCCAGAAACCAGCGCCAGGTTATTCCCGTAATTATCATCCCAGAAAGAAGTTCCTCCTTCCTTAGGAATAAAGAACTTCACGTAAATATCTTCTGTCGTTCTATCTGCAATAAACAGGTCGATAAAGTTTTGAGTAGCCTCAGCACCCGTTGCAGGTTCGGGCTTATATAAACTGTATAAATTCAAATCCATCACTGCCTTTGTTGCATTTTTAGCAGCAGTCCAACGCTCCTGTGCTGTACCGCTGGTATAACCCAACAGTGCAGGATTTGCAAAACCTGAAAATTTTGGATTATTGTTGTGCAGTTCGCTGGCAGCATAGATTAAAACCTGTGATTTAAGAGCAAGTGCAGCTCCTTTAGTTGCACGGCCATAATTTCCTCCGGTGTTGTCAAGCGGTAGCAAACCGGCAGCCAAATCACATTCTTCCACAATGAATTTGATACAATCCGAATATGTATTCCGGGCAATTTTAAAATCGTCGGTTAGTCCATAAGTGGTTTTAATAATTGGAACTCCACCATACAAATTTACCAACTGAGTATATAAGAAGGCCCTTAAAAAATGTGCTTCACCGGTAAGCCGGTCTTTTAGTGTTTTACCATCAATCAGTACGTCATTAAATTTCCCCTGATCAACCTTTTCAAAAAACACATTACATTTCCGGATGCTCCTGTAATTACTTGCCCAATCTTCATATCTCCAACCCTGAAGATCATCTGAAGTTTGTAAGGAGTTGTTAAATTCAAGAAAACCGTACCACATATCATGAGCTTCATCAACAAACTCACCTTTCATTACCCCATTCGAACCTACAAACGGGTGTCTCACACTGCCATATACACCATTGATATAACTTTCTATCAATGTCGGATCCTGAAAAACATCCAGTTCAGATAATTCATCGGTTGGTTTTTGATCGAGAAAGTCCTGATTGCACGAAACCATTAAAAATAGACTCAATATACTAATCAGGAATACTTTAGAAATAAATATTTTTTTCATTTTTTTCAGTTGTTAAAAGGTTAAAGAAAAACCTAAATTAAATACCTTAAGAGGAGGGTATCCTTCGAAATTGTTCATCTCAGGATCGTAGTTCTCCAGATTATCGAAGGTGAGTAAGTTTGTTCCGCTGAAATAGACTTTTAATGCTTTTATTCCCAATTTGCTATTAAAGGTAGACGGAACATTGTATCCAATTTCTAAATTCTTAAGTCTCAAATAATCAGAACTCCTAAGCCAATACGTATTATTTGCATTATAGCCCGTCATCCAATATTCTTCGGTAAAATTCCAGGCTCTTGGTTTTGAGGCATTAATGTTATCAGGTGTCCAACGGCCATCAGCATCTTCCTGAATATAATTTCCAAACAAGCCTGAATTACTATAATGGAATTGAACTGCCCCCATTGCGCCCTGGAAAAGAATGGTGGTATAAAAATTTTTATACGACAAGTTAATATTCAAGCCTCCGGTAAATGTCGGCATATCAGTTTTTTCGCTTCTAACCTGATCTCGTGCATCAATTAATTCATCCTTGTTCACATCTTCAAAGATGATATCGCCTGGTCGTGCATTATCCCAATGAGGGTAGGCATCTACAGCAGCCTGATCTTTAAAAATTCCGATGGCCTGATAGAACAAATTGGCATTCATTGGCCGACCGGTTGATTGCTGATATTCAGGAACTCCCGGAGTTTCGTCCCAGAATTTAATCTCGTTTTTCTGAAATGCTCCATTGACAGATACATTGTAGCTAAAGTCACCTGTTTTATTACTGTAACCCAAATCAAATTCGAATCCCTTGTTCAATACTTCGCCAATATTCTCACGAGGCAATTCCAAGCCGGTAGTTGCAGGTACTGAAGCATTTCGCCACCACAAAATATTGGTTCGAAGGTTATAGAAGTAATCGAAAGAGAAAGACAATTTGTCGTTCAGCAAAAGTGCATCAAAGCCAATATTGGTTTGATTGGCCACTTCCCAGGTAACATTCTCATTGGGAATCCGGAGTTCATCCAAACTTTTATTTTCAACATTTTGATTGAAAATATAAGAGTGGCCAAATCCATAACTTGAAAGGTACTGATAGGGTTCGATGCGGTCGTTACCTGTTTGGCCCCATGATCCGCGCACTTTGAAATAATTAATTGCGCTTAGATTTTCTTTCCAGAAATCTTCTTCTGAAGCTCGCCAACCTAAAGAAACTCCAGGAAAAAACCCAAACCGGCTATCGGCTGGAAATATATATGAACCATCGTATCTCCATACAAATTCAGCCATATACTTTTGCTTGTAATTGTAATTTACACGGCCAAAATAATTTAACCGGGCGCTAGTGCCTGATGATCCGTTATTATCTTTCTCCAAATCGCCACCTGCGAATAACTCCTGAGAAACTGTGCTCATGTAATACCTGCGCGATGCCCAGAAATTCATCGACGAACCTTTAATTCGCTCAACTCCTGCCAAAAATTTAAAATTATGAACCGCATCAAAACTGCGTTCATAATTTAATAAGCCATTCAAAGTAGTGCGGTGTCCGTCTGCCATGCTTTGTCTAAGTCTGGGTTCGGGAAGTCCTCTTAAACCGGCAACAAGCACAGGAATATTATTTTCATCGTAGGTTTGCCGATCCCAGGAATATAGGGTCCATGGTGTTTCCCATAATTTCTGGTTCTGTAGACTTTTATCTAAGGAAGCATTTCCGGTTACGCTAAGTCCTTTCACCCAGGGAATAGTAACATCTAATTTGATATTACTCTCCATGATATAACGTATGTCCTTATCATATCCGGTATCACTGGTGGCCATAACAACAGGGTTTTCGCCACGTTCAATATCAGGCCCTGGCAATCCGTTGGGCCAATAGGCAGGCATGGTTGGATAGGACTTCATGGCAGACCCGAATATGGTATTCGCACTTCGGGTTGGATAGTTCCTGTTTTCCTGTCGCCCGGACAAGTCTATGTTCAGTTTTATATTCTTGGAAATTTTTCCGTCAATATTACTTCGGAAATCGGCCTGAGAATAATTGGTGGCACTTTTTTTATAGTTGCCATCCTGGTATTTATAACCCGCAGAAAAGAAATATTTTAACTTTTCGGTTCCTCCTGATAATGTAAAAGACAAATTATTTTGTTTCGACAAGGTTTTATAGGTTTCCGAAAACCAGTCGGTATTTGGATATCCCCAGGGATCGGAACCATCTTTGTATTTCTGAATTTCATCGGGAGAGTATTTTGCAGGTCGATTTCGATATAAATTGACCTCATTAACCATCTGTGCATAGGTTGCTGCATCGGCCATTTTAGGCAGAACGGTAGGAGTACTCCATCCTTGATTCAGGGAAAAAGATATTTTAGGGGTTCCTTCTTTACCACGTTTGGTGGTAACCAAAATAACACCGTTAGCTGCCTGCGCCCCATAAATAGCGGCAGAAGCGTCTTTTAATATGGTAATACTTTCAATATCAACCGAATTTATACCACTCAGACTTCTATTTGAGATACCATCAACGACGACCAAAGGAGAATTATCGCCGAGCGTATTTGATCCCCTGATCTGTAATGTGGCTCCATCATATCCAGGTTCTCCTGAACGGTTCACCACGACCAATCCGGGTAATTTACCAGCCAATGAATTGGTTACATTGATCGTTGGAACTGATTGTAACTCATTCCCTTCAAGTGTGCTGATTGAGCCTGTTACTGTTGCTTTTGTTGAAGTTCCGTAACCTATAACCACAACTTCTTTCAAATTTTTAATATCGGGGATAAGGTTAAAATCCACAACTGTTCTGCCTGCTATTTCGACCCGTTCGGTATTATACCCTACAAACGAAAAAAGGAGCACAGCAGAAGTTGAAGGTACATCTAACGTATATTTTCCTGAAACATCTGTTATGGTGCCCAATGTTGTTCCTTCTAAGGAAACATTCACTCCTGGTAAGGGTTCGCCAGAGATTCCATCGGTGATGGTTCCAGAGACTTTTTGATTCTGGGCCATTAAACCAGTAGGAGTAATAACAATTAAATTATTGTCCAGCACTTTGTAGGTTACACGGGTTTTATCGAAAAGTTGAGTTAGTATTTCTTCAACTTTTTGATTCTTCAGATCAACACTCACCAGACGGTTAACATCGCTTAGTTCGTCGTTATAAAAGAACTGGAATTCGCTCTGCGTTTCAATGGTTTTAAAAACTTCTTTAACACTTACATTTTGTAATGTAAGGTCAAATAATTTTGCTTGGGAATTTACACTCGCCGAAACCTGAAGTGTAAATAACAAAAAGCTTACTAGCGTAAGTTTTAAGGCAAGTAGTTTATATCTCCTTTTATTGTTTTGGAGATAGCATGAAAAAGAATTAGTTTTTTTCATAAATTTGAAAGTTTTAATTTTTTATTAACCACTGCGGATTTTTTTCAAGAGACTCCACAGAATAAATTTAAAATTGCAGATCGAAGAATTTTTATGGTTTTTATTATTTCATAGGCTTAAGTAGTTTAATTAGTTTGACTTTAGTAGTAACTTAGAATTATTTGTGATAGTAGACAAGATTTATTTTATAGAACTCTAACTTTTATCCCTGTTAGGAGTTACATTTTTTCGTATTAAATCCAAAATTCTTCTAATGAATTGTATAACCTTATATACTTATCAGAATATATTCTTTAGAAGCCGATGAAGCTAGGTTACTGAGCGCATCTAACAAGACGCCCTTAATTGAAGGTAGTCCCAACATCAATGCCAATAGTATATTCAAGATCTTTCTTGTTCATATTTTTTTATGTCTATCAATTAGCCCATATTCAGATAAAGCATCACCCGGACTTTTACCTTTTTTTTTTGCAACATCGCACAGAGCATTCTGAAAAGAAAATGGATCTTTAACCTGAATAGCATTTCGACCAAAGACTACTCCTTTAGCTCCATTCTGTATTTCTTCAGCGGCCAATTCAAGTGCTTGAATCTGTTTTGGAGTTTTCTCAGTGCCTAAACCAAAAATTGGAATCGGACAGCTCTCGGTAACTTTTTTAAAATCGTAAGTATAAAAGTTTTTATCATATCGCAACCTATCTCACTAAGAATGCAACAACTTTTAAAAACTTGTTCATGCAGCTTTTCTTTTGAAATAGTGTTGCAGTGTGTTGGGAAATATTCACCAACAACAGGAATTCCATATTTTGTGGCCTCATTTACCAATCTGCTATAAACTTCCACATTTCGGGTATCCGTTTCTTCACTACCGGTTTGTAATGTCAACGAAGCCAAAATAATTTCGGCACCGTTAGCAACTGCTTGTTCAACAGTTTGTGCCATAACCGTATATGCATTGTTGTAATTCCAATGAAAGCAATATACCGAACTCCAATTTAATCTCACTATAGGGATTGGAGCTCCTTTGAAATTAAAAACGAATTTTAAATTCTTCAACATTCCGGGACTTAATAATACTCCGTCAATACAAGGGTTAATTTTCTCGGCTGTTTTTTTTAAATCTATCATCCCCGGAATTGTTAAATGATCATATATGATCGTTTTTAATTTGAATCAAAGTTATATAATATATATATATATAAACAAATATAATATTAATTATATTTTTGTTATAAGCTCAAATATGATTGAAAATACTTATATTTGTCATAAACAATCATAATTTTATCATTTGAATCATATGGTGCCTGAAATAAGACAAAAATTAATACTAGACCATATAGACAGAAAGGAATTTACAAAATGTCCAGTAAATAATCACCAAGTGCAATGTATCAGAAATAACTGCAAGGCGAGACCTAAGTTTACTTGAAACAAAAGGGTTGCTAGTAAGAACTCATGGAGGTGCTGTGAAAGCTGAAAATATTATCGGATTGTTTGATTTTAATAATAAAGCAAGCAATCACTTTGAACAAAAGCTCGAAAACTGCAAACTAGCTGCACGAGGAAGCACCTCATCGCGCGATACATTTAACCTTAATCATGAAATACTGGTATGGCATAAAATTAAGACAGATAAGCTTGGTAATATTGCCCCATGGTATTCCGACAACGTGGGATATTCATTTGATTTTGCAATTGATAGAGTATTTGATTTTTGGTATACCATGCGTACCGACCTCAACGGCTTACCCTATTACATGAATCACATGATTTGGGCAGAGAATTATACAAACGAACGTGGCCTTGGGGGCGACCAATTGAATATGGCCTTATCATCGTGGCGGCTTTATTATGGATACACAGGCGATAAACGCGTTTTCGAAAACATGAAATTTATAGCTGATTATTACCTCACGCATTCGTTATCATTACCTACAGATGAGTGGTCTAATATTCCTTACCCATATAACACGCTCATCTATTCGGGTGTTTATGATGGCGATATGATTCTAGGGAAAGGATTTACACAGCCCGACAAAGCAGGGGCATTTGGATTTGAACTATTACAGATGTACAAGATGACAGAAAACTCCCTGTATCTTGACGCAGCCGTTAACATTGCTAATACACTAGCTAAACACACTAAAACGGGCAACAATGAGTATTCACCTCTTCCGTTTAAGGTAAATGCCAGAACTTGAGAATCAGGCATGCTTTTCAATCATGAAACAGGAGAAAAAGAAGGAGAGTCGGGCTATTCAACCAATTGGACTTATACCCTTGACCTTTTTGAAGAATTAATACAACTCCAAAAGGGCGACACCCTAGCATACCAAAAGTCATTTGATTTGATCGTGAAATGGTTTACAGCATATCCGCTAAAAACAAACAAATGGGGACCCATGTACGAAGATGTAACAGGTTGGTCGGATACCCAAAGCACAGCTGTAACTTTTGCATGGTATATGCTTAAGCACACCACTTATTTTCCAAACTGGAAAAAGGATGTTACTGGTATTTTCGATTGGGTGTATAAGGAATTAGGAAATGATATGTGGAAATCATATGGCGTGACAGTGGTGAACGAGCAAACAGCCTTCCGTTATGAAGGAAACAGCCACACATCGCGACAGGCATCAGTTGAGTTGTTATATGACAAGTTAAGAGGAGAACATTCGCATTACAACAATGCAGTGCGTCAACTTATTTGGGCTACCTACATGGTAAATGAGCGTGGAGAAAACCAATATCCGGTTAACGAAATATGGTTAAGTGACAGTTATGGCGACTACATTAGGCATTATATTAGGGCAATGGCAGTATGTCCAGAACTTGCCCCTGACAATGAGAATCACCTTCTTGAATCCACATCCGTAATTCAAGATATTGAATATTTTCCGCACTTTAAATTCAATCCATGGGCTATTGCCGAAAGTGAACAACAACTAATAGCAGGAAAAAATCACTTTACCAGAATATGGTATAAAAGCTATGATAAAAATTCAACAGAGTTATTCCGACTTACAAAAAAGCCAGTAAGCATTTTGGTAGACACAATTGAAATAGCTGAAAAACAAATACTCGATTCCCAATCATGGACATGGTTACCACTCGAATCTGGCGGCATATTGCGCATTAGTCATAATAGCGGTAAAATTATTAGAATTAATTATTAGAATATAATTAATTGGACGCAAAATAAAATACCTCGCAGCAGTGCTGACGAGGTATTACTGAAAATATTTTATATTGAATTTAATTCAAAATTTGAACTTGATATTTCAGATTCATTTATTACATATTTATAAAATGTTTTTCCATTAACGGCATGCAGGTTAATAGTTGAAGACATTTCCTTTTCCGAATCATTTAAAATAAAGATAGAAATATTATTATTTTCAGGACTCATATAAGCAGCTGTAAATACGCGTTTGTATTCATCAATTTCGCCGCCTTCAACAGTTAATTTATAGCATATTTGGGTACAAAACGCGAAAGCATTCCCCACATGTAAAAAGGCACATTTTGAGGGTTTATATTCTCGGTGGGTAAAAACGTATTTTTCTTCATATCCCAGGTATTTACGAACTGCCATTGGCCAATTCCCACGATAAAAAAATTACAATTTAAAAGAAGTAAACAACAAATAAATAATTGCTAATAACAAAACAGCAAAACCAAAAGTTTGATTAGAAGCGTCAGATATAAGTGCCATAATCATTGGCATTAATGCCCCACCAGCAATACCCATCACCATTAAACCTGAAACTTCGTTGGCACGTTCGGGCAATCTTTTTAGAGCAACTGAAAATATAATTGAAAACACATTTGCTATTAATAAACCAACAATGAATATTAAAGCAAATAACATCCACAATTGCGAAACAAAAAGCATAATTATAAAAAGAGGTATGAGAGCAACCATGCTATACATAAAGAATTTTTTTGCAGATAATTTTACCAATAACAACGCCCCAACAAATGATCCAACAGTACGTGCAATAAAATACAAACTAATACCCCAACTCGCATCTTCAAGCGAAATAGAACATTTCTCCATTAAAAATTTAGGGATACTGGTATTTAGGCCAACATCAATACCAACCACAAAAACAATTCCGATAAAAAGTAAAAGAATTAATTTATCTTGTAACAGTTTAAAACAACCAGCAAATGAAGTTGTAGATTGTGATACCTTTTCTTTTTCAATGGGAGTAAGAAAAAGCCAAAGCGCAGATAAAATAGTAACTATGGCATAAACGGGAAAAATTAATTTCCATGAACCATAATGCAAAGAGGCATAAGCAGCAATAATAGGACCTAAGAAAGCTGCAATTGCTTTTACAAATTGACCAAATGTAATACTACTTGCTAATCTATCGCCACTTACAACATTAGATAATAATGGATTTAAAGCAACCTGAATAATAGTATTACCAATGCCCAATAAAGAGAAAGCAACAAGAATAGCTACAAAAGAATACGAAATAAATGGTAACAACATAGCGAGTAAAGAAACGAACATACTTAATAGAACAGTATTTTTACGACCCATTTTATTCATTAGCAAACCCGTTGGCACAGAAAGAATTGCAAACCATAAAAAGAGCATCATGGGCAACAAATTTGAAATACTGTCGGTAAGTGAAAAATCTTTCTTCACATAATTGGTGGCAATGCCAACCAAATCGACAAAACCCATGATGAAAAACCCAAATAAAACTGGAAGTAAAGCTACATTGCTCGTTTTCTTTTGCATATTATATTTTTATTAATTATTCTATTGTTAATTCGATTGATGCTGACTTTAGGTTTTTAACTGTAACCAAAGTTTTTCCTTTATTAGAAGCAACCTGTATGGTTGCCAAAAGCTTCCCATTAAAAGCATTCCTGAAATTTGTTTTATACCTGTCATGATTATTTTGATAATTTCAGTTTTAAGGTAAACGACTGTGTCATAAAACCGTAATACTCGGGTTTTCGGTTTGTATAATCTCCGGCGAAAAGAATTGTTCCTGAAAGTCCGTCGGCGCTGAACCATTTAGAAGGCATTTGTCCCAGGTAAGCGGTATGGTTGGCTCCACCCCACGGCATTTCAGTATGAACCACATACCATGGGCCCCACGGGTTCGGGCTTTCGTAAATCTGCAATTCCGACTGGTAATTCCATTTTTTGAATTCTTCAGGAGAAGCATTTTCATGGTGAGGAACGACATCGCTGTAATTAAGTAGAAAATATCGTTTTAGTACTTTGTTGTAGCTTATTGTTGGATGTCCGGTATGGTCTATGTCGGTAAAAACAGGTTTTGCTTTTTTTAATTCAGAAGACCAAGAAGGCTGGTTATTCTGGCCTGCATCGGCAAAAAACTGCCATGCATTCCGCTGCAGAATGCTGTCGCGGTGAACACGGCCAAG
>Ga0316608_1000914_pt1 | contig 12431 bp, 9 predicted proteins | sample MIS2016152B_MG_FD_207673 | JGI IMG/M metagenome (GOLD analysis project Ga0316608, IMG submission 207673) | Microbial mat bacterial communities from Middle Island sinkhole, Lake Huron, Michigan, United States - MIS.2016.152B | ecosystem: Environmental > Aquatic > Freshwater > Lake > Sediment... | reverse complement strand
ACTACAGCTTACTGTTTATTTCAATATCGTGTTAGCATAAATAACGTTGAGGAGTCGCAAAGCAAGCTTTGGGTAAACAAAGCAAGCGTTGTGACTCTTGTGCAAAAGCCACTTGTAATTAATAGTTGGCTCTTTTTGGCGGGCCTGGCCTTAGCTTGGAATATTGCCACCCGTTACGCCGAAGCCATTTTTGTGCCGATATTCGCACTTTATTTGTTACAAACAAGACCTCACAGGTTTTCAAAACCTGTGAGGTCTTTCGTTGACCTTACTATTTTTGGGCTACCCGTTGGCCTAATATTACTGGCAATTGCGTATTTTAATTTTTCTCGCTATGGCGACCCCTTCAATACGGGCTATTTGCCTAACGAAACCTTTAGTGGGTTATGGCTACAGGGCATCATGGGACAATTGATTAGCCCAGGGCGCGGCCTGTTGCTCTACAGCCCAATACTTGGCCTGGCCTTTATTGGCGCGTGGCTATTCTATCCACGCCACCGCGCCGAGACCCTTTTGGCAAGTAGTATCATTTTGTTACATTTGTTGCTCTATGGGAAATGGTTCATGTGGCATGGCGGTTATGCCTGGGGGCCGCGCTTTCTCATACCTACGCTGCCTTTTTGGTGCATTTTGCTCGCGCCGATGGCGGAAAAAGCAGTTGTGACTCGGAGTCCGCAATTCTTTGCGGGCTATCCGCAAAAGATTGCGGACTCCTGGGCAAAGTGGCTATACCTAGCCTTAGCTACACTGAGCTTCATCCCACAGCTGCTCAGTGTGACGATTGATTTTGCTCCCTTCCAAGACTCGCTCATGAACGGTGGTTTGCCGCTGTTTGACCCTGCGACCTTTTTTGAGTGGCAATATTCACCTTTTGTGGCGGCTTGGTCATTCATTCAACAAAATAGCCTGGATGTGGCTTGGGCTTGGCAGGGGCATTTGGCGTGGGGGTTATTCGGATTGCTATGTTGTAATATAGCTTTAACTGGAATCAATTTAGGGTATACTTTTTCTAAATCAGAAGCGGAATATTTACGTAGCACAAGTTTAAACCCGCGCTACCTTTTACTATTTGTAACTATTCTTACCAACTTAATCAGCACTATTGTTTTGTTAGGCCATGCTCACACCTTGCCTTCGCAACCATTACAACAAGCCGTCAATTCAGTTAATAAAACGAGTCAGCCTAATGAGGCGATTATTTTGAATAATCCTGATTTGACCTTGCCCTTTGCGGAATTATATAAAGGTCAGGCAATAGTTCTAGGGCTGAATAATGGGGGTTTTCCCTTGCCGCAGGATATTGAGCAACGGCTCAAACAGGTCATGGCTGATCATGAGCAAATTGTTTGGCTGCCCAATGCTTTGTTGCCACAGGAAAGTGCGATTGAGCAGACGTTATTGGCAAATGGTGTATTATTACGGAGTGAAAATTTTGATGGGCAGCGGGTTTCATGGTGGGCGATGCCGCGTCATTTAATGCAACAGCCATTGCTACCAGAAACCCGATTTGGCGAGGGGATAGAATTACGCCAAATTTCATATTCTAGCCAGGCTCAAGCAGGACACGGCTTGGTTATTGAATTACAATGGCAAACTCAGCAAATTATCACTGAAAATTACCATGTCTTTATTCATTTAGTTAATCAAGTGGGCGAGGTGGTAGCTCAGGCTGACGGGCAGCCAGTTCATTGGACGCGCCCGACCACGAGTTGGGCGGTGGGCAAGAAAGTTACAGACCATTATGGTTTATGGTTGCCTGTTGATATGCCAACGGGCGTGTATCAATTACGTGTAGGCTGGTATCAGCCAAGTAATGGACAACGACTGTTATTACCGAGTGGGGCGGATGCCCTGGAGTTTATAGTGAAGGTGGGGGATTAGAGCCATGAGGCGAAATGAGCGTATTTTATACTTTGTTTCACCTGAAACTTATACTCAGTATTTCAAGATTTGGGTGCAACAACTAAATTCCCCCCGTCCCTCTCCCAAAGGGCGAGGGGGAGACAAGATACTCCCTCTCCCAATGGGAGAGGGCTGGGGTGAGGGGGCTAAATCTTGATATACTGATACTCATAGGACTTACGCAAAACCGTTCATTTTGAGGAGTGACACACGCCCTCGTGTGTCACTGTTAGCACGAGGGCGTGCTAACGCCGCGATTTTTGCGTAAGTCCTAACTCAGTATATCAAGATTTTGGTCTGCTCTAGGCAAAGAGTTCAAAAATCTGGTACTCGCGCAGAGGTAAAAAAATAAAAAAAATCTTTGCGACTTCGCGTCTCTGCGCGAGTTAGATAGTTAAAATCTTGATATACTGATGCTCTAAGACAGAGCCGCGGTGGTTGCAGCAGTTGTGGCAACTACAGGCGTAGTAGTTACGGTAGCTACGGTGGGAGCAACAGGTGCAATAGTTGCCGTAGTGATAGTGGGAGCGGTGGTTTTAGCCGCTACTGCGGATGCGGCAGTGGTAATTTTAGCCGCTATTGCAGATGCGAGAGTGGCAGTTTTAGCCGCTATTGCGGTTGCGAGAGTGGCAGTTTTAGCCGCTATTATCGGAACGGCAGTGGCAATTTTAGCCGCTATTGCAGATGCGAGAGTGGCAGTTTTAGCCGCTACTGCGGTTGCGAGAGTGGCAGTTTTAGCCGCTATTATCGGAACGGCAGTGGCAATTTTAGCCGCTATTGCAGATGCGACAGTGGCAGTTTTAGCCGCTATTGCAGATGCGAGAGTGGCAGTTTTAGCCGCTATTGCAGATGCGACAGTGGTAATTTTACTCCCTACTGTGGCTGCGGTAGCTGCGGCAGTAGCGGCAACTCCAGTTGCGGTAGCCATGGTGGCTACAGGTGTGGCGGTGGCTGTAGCCATGACAGGTGCGGCGGTGGTGGCTGTTTTTGCGGTCACGGCGGCGGCTACAGGTGCGGCAGTTGCGGCTGTGGCAAATGTAGTTTTAGCAGTGGCAGCCTTAGTGACAGCCAGAGCCGCCCCCATTTTACCAGCAGTGGCTCCTTTAGCTATTAATGCTGCTTTTGCTTTCGGTACTAAAGTGATAAATTTAATAATCGTTGTTTCTACTAACATCTTTTATCTCCTGTTTTTGCAATAAATCCTAATCATTTCTTTGCATAATATTGTAGCATTATGGGTGAGCTATCACTAACAAGGTGGGGGCGCGTCGTTGGACACATTGGAGAACTGTCTGCAAATTTTCGGGGTCAAGCGAGGCTAGAGTTTCATCAAGAATGATGAGGCGGGCTTTTTGCAAAATGGCTCGCGCTAGAAATAGCCGCCCGCGTTCCCCTTGGGAAAGTTGCCAGCCTGATTCGCCAATCAACTCATCTAGTCCGCGAGGCATGGCCGCGAGGAGAGAGCCTAGCCCTAACTCATGGCAAACTGTGGCCGCTTCTACCAAATCAGTTGGTTCTGGCGGCCAGGCGCGCCCCATGAGCAGGTTAAAGGCCAAACTGGTATTGAGAACATGGTTCTCTTGAAACTGCGGCACTAATGTAATATATTGTCGCCACATGGTTTGGGGGAGGGAGTGATGGTCTAGTCCTTGTAATAGTAATAAACCTGAATCCATGGGACGTAAGCCCACTAACAGCGCGGCCAAAGTGGATTTGCCACTGCCAGTTGGTCCTTCAAGCAACATTCTATCCCCATGATATAATGTTAAGTTGCAATCATTGAGAATGGGTTGTTGACGATTAGGGTAATAAAAAGTAAGCCGTTGGACTTCTAAAATAGGTTGTCCTAGCTTGGGCGTGGATAAAATGGGTTTAGCCATCTCTGCTTTTGGCGGTTGCTCTAACTCATATAAAGGTTGCTCAATGGGTTTTAGGAGTTGCCAGGCAACAATGGCTTTAATCGAATCTAATAGATTGGGGGCTAATAATTGTAATTGTTGGAAAGCCCACAGAACCCCTAAAAAACTTATGCCTAAAGTGAAGTTGGCTGTTGTTTGACTAATAAAGGGAAATATTAAACCGATTAAGCCAAAAACGAGCCAACCGTAAGGTACAATAATGGTTAAGCGGGTACGGTGGCGGTCATCAATACGGCTTAAGTTGAGATAACGCGCCAGGGCTTCATCTTCCGCTTCATGCCAATGATGGGGGTCTTCCTGCATTAAACGGGTTTGATGTCCTTCAATACGCTCTAGTAAATCTTGGCTCATTTCCAGATAAAATTGATGTTGGTCGAGGTAGCTTTGATAGGTTTGCCAGGTAAGTAAGCCACTAAAAATAAGCCACATAAAGAGTAATAATCCATGCAGCCATCCTCCCGCGCCAAAGGCTAAAAAGAGGGCAGTAATCAAGAGAGAGGTTGCGTAACCATAAATTAAGGTAATGACCCGACCTGCAATGGTAAAACGTTCGGTCTCTAAGGCCCAGCCTAAAAATTGACCCGTACCATAAGGGGCGATTTTATCGGGGTGGAGATGTAATATACCGTAGAAAAGTCGCTGTTTGAGCAGCCCTTCCAAATTAACTGAAAGCAAAATCTCACCCAAATAGCGTAATAATTCAAACGGGGCGCGGCTCAATAAAATTAACAACCCGACGACAAGCCAACTCCAACTATGGGGCTGAGTCGTCGCAATTCCAAACACGATAAATGAAGCGAGGTACAAAAAGCCATTCAAGGCTTCACTCCAAGTGGACATGAAGAGATAGCGTGGCAAAAAGGCTTGGTGAATTTGGGTGGAAAATTTGGCTGCGGGGGTGGGGCGTAAGAGCCAAAAACCTGCTACTTCTTGTTCCTTGAGTTGCTCATGTAATAATGCTTGATAGGTGGCGGCATGGGTTTGTTTGGGTAACGCCATGTGGTTTAAGAGGGTTTCTGTTTGCGCGCTGAGAGTGGCCTCTAGCGGTTGCCGTAAGGCTGCGCTAAGGGTGGTGATACGTTGGCGTTGGCTGGTTAAATCGGGGGTTAACAGGGTGAGCCACCAACGATTACTGCCCACTAATAATAAAATTTGCCCATTGTTTAACTGTAATATTGCAGGGCCGCCACTCTGTAAAAATGAATTGATTTGATTGTAGTTTACCTTAACAGGTTCGGCCTCCAAACCTAGCCGCGCCGCCAATGTTTCAAGATGTAGGCCGATGGGTTCAGGCACTATGTCCTGTTCATTACTATTGGGGTTCATGGCTTTTTCAGTGATATAGCCACATTTTTGGGCGAGGGTAAATAGCCCACGCCCTAATTGTTTTGGCGACCAAGCGAAGCGTGTCAGCGTGTCAGCGTCGTAGCTGGTGAGTCTGTCAGCGTTCAGCGTGTCAGTTTCATCATGGCTGACTGACTGACTAGCTGACCGACTGACTACCTGACCGACTGCTTCCGTAAATTTCCCTTCAGCCAGCTGCACCCTCCGCCAGGGCGTGTCCGTTGCCGTCCATAATTCATGTTGTAATGTTTCTTCGGCTTGCAACAAGGCGCGATACCGAGAATGAGGTTGGGCTGCTAACTCGCTGGGGAGGCCACATTCCACAATTTGCCCTTCTTCAATTACTATGACCTGGTCAAAATTAAGGGTGTGGCTGACATCATGGGTGACACAAACAAAGGTGGTTTCTTGCCAATAGGCACGAGACTGTTGTAATAGATTGTATCTTTCGGGGCGGTCTAGGCCACGAAATGGTTCATCAAAAATAGCTAGGCGCGCTTTAGGGCGTTGCATGGCGCGCCCTAAACGTACCCGTTGCCCTTGTCCACTGGATAACAGACGGCCGCGTTCACCTAACTCGTTTTGTAATCCTTTGGGGAGTCGTTCCAAACTGTCTCGTAAATTGGCCTGTTGAATCAAAATATCGAGGGGAACTTGGTCGCTGCCATATTGCAGATTGTACCACAGTGAGCGATTCCAGAGTTGGACGGTAGGGTCAACCCAGGCCGTAGTTTGGCGTAATTGTTGTAATTGGGCAGGGGTTAAGGGTTCGCCATCAAGCCAAATTTGACCACTCGTGGCTTTGTGCCATCCTAATAGCACTTTCACTAGGGTAGATTTACCCGCGCCTGATGAGCCAACAATGGCAACATGGCTGCCTGCGTCAATCGTTAAATCAATATTACGTAAAATGGGCTGTTCATTGGGGCTAAAGTTGACCCCTTGCCATTGAATAGCGGCAGCGGTCATTGGTTCTTTGTCATTTGCCATTTGTTCTTCGTTTTTTGGTGAATGACTAGTGACCAATGACGGGCTGACTAGCTGATTGAAACGCTCTTTTTTACTTTGTTCGCCTAAATAACGCAAGGTGGTAAAAACAAGTTGGCCCCCTAATATGTTGAGTTGTAAACTCCAAAATAAAACCAGGGGTAGTTGAGTGAGGCTACCATCAAACCAAATGTAACTTAATATAATAAGGGCTAATAAAGCGGTTGAAACAAGCTGCTCAATGGCAACGACCCCAAATTCACTTTGAGAAAGGGTGAAGCGTTGACGCAGCCAACGAACTAGTAATGTTTCGTAGGCTCGCCATAGGGCGCGAGTGGCTTGGTGAACTTGCACAGCAATCAATCCCATCATGCCATCTAAATAGAAGCGACTGAGTTGGCCTAAATAACTGCGTTGTTGCCAGTGTTGACGGGGCAGAAAGATGCTGGCTTGCCACAAGATTAAAAAAGTGAGTACCACTTTCATTATGGCTAAGGGCAAAATGAGTGGGGCAATAAAGGCGAGACCAAGCAAGGTTAGCAAGAGTTGAAAGACGAGGCGTAGCAATTGCCCGCCTAATTGGGGGAGGTTATGTAAATCGCGCACAATATAAATGCGCTCCATCATGTCAGCGGTGGCGATATTTTGCAGATAACTTTGATTGACGCGGGGTAAATACTCTAAAATTTGTCGTCGCAAACCCACATCTAATCGCCGCCCCAACCCTGATAGGGCATGGTCAATGAACCATTCTAATAATAATAAGAGGGTGGCAAAGGTAAAAAGTAAGCCAATGGCGGTGGCTCGTTGTGAGGATTCAGGCAAATAGCTGCCTAAATCCATGAAGCCGCGAAATAAGAGGGCTTGTAAAACCACGCCCAGTGCAGCCATTAACATGGCAACACCGATGATAGAAAGTGACCATAGCCCATCTTGTTGGAGCAATTGCGGTAAGCGACTGAGTAAGATAGCTTTATTTTGGGGGCTACTTTCTTCTGCTTGATTTTGGGTAGCAACATCAGCAAAACGTTGGCGAGACGGTTTGGCTTCGGCTAAAAGCTGAGTTTGCGGGGTGAGTTGGCATGATTGTACCACCAACAAGGCAACCCCACGAAAGAGCAACTGGTCATCATTAGGTCGAATTAGCCAATATTCAGCAGGGATAGTTTGGTAGGTGGTGGGTGATTCGGTTAAGGCTTGCTCGTATAGCCCCTTAATGGCGGTGTAAGATTCTGTGCCATAACTGAGGGCGCGTTGTTGGGCTAGATGGGTGGTAAAACGAATGGCCGCATCTAATGTGGCCAGGCCGCGCCAACTTTCTTCCGCCAAAGCAGTTTTTAGCAATTGGTCTATATCACGCGCCTCCACTTCTAATTCGCGTAGCCAATTGAGGCGCAATTGTTGAAAACTCTCAGTTAAGGCGACTTGTTGCCATTCAGCATGCGAGAGGGGGTAACTTGGAGTGCCCCATGTTTGACGAAATTGAGCGCGGGTTAGCCACTCGCGCCCCTGTGGTGGGGTCAATAGTTGTAATAATGGGCCAAGTTGTTGCCATAATAAGGTGGAATGAGTGGCAGAGAAGAGCAGGGTGGGGGCTGAAAACAGGGGAAGTTCAAAGAGTGCGTCAAATGGCAGGATATAACTTTGACCTTGAATACCTACTTCTTGAGCCAATTGTGTTAATTGGGCGAAGGTGGGTGGGTCATCAACTAATGCGGCTACAGCCTGTGGCTTGAAAGTGAAACCATAGCCTTGTAAAATAGCTTGCAATAAGGTTACTTTAAGTTGCAAGGTTGAGGTTGATGTAAGGTTAGGTACTAAAAAAGCATGTTCAGTTTTTATCATCATAGTGGGGGCGAATAAAAAAAATTCGCTTTACTGTAACATGAATTTTGTTAAATGCAAATTTAACGACTTGTTTATACTAAAGTAGGACTTACGCAAAACCGTTCATTTTGAGGAGTGACACACGCCCTCGTGTGTCACTGTTAGCACGAGGGCGTGCTAACTCCGCGATTTTTGCGTAAGTCCTATAAAGTAAAAGAAATAGAGCTATTGAGTTGCTTAGGAATGTTGACCTGAGTTTAGTTTGAAATTAAATGGTATAGCCATCAAACGTGTAGCCAACCATGGCGATGTCGGTGGCGAAATGGTCAGCGACCAGTTGATGGGTGTGTTCAGTGTAATAGGAGCGATAATCTCGCATTTATCTTTTATTTATGACCACATCAAACTTGCATTTAACAAAATTCATGCTATAGTATAGCAGATTTTTATTCAACGTCAATAGATTTTTGTAGCAAACAGTTTTTTTTTACAACTGTCCACATTATTTGAAATGTTAGCCCAATTTGCTGAGACGTGGACAATTGGGGCGGAAAATCACGAAATTGAGCGGAATATTGCTTAAATTCATCCCATGACCTATGATTTATTTTATGAAGCATCAGCTAGTCAGTTTATTACCTAATTAGTGAGACTCTCATTAGCTGATAAACTGACGGTTATTTATTATGATTGAATTACTGATTATTGCTATTTTAGTGGCGATTGGAGTTGTTGGGGTAAGGAGTTTGTTAGAAGGTAATAATGAACCAAAAGAATTGTTAGACAATGTGGGTAAAAAAGGTACCGCCACCCTCAGCCAAGTGAATCAACAAATTCAAGGGATGCGTGACCATTTTAGTGGTAAAAAACAGGTCAATCTTGCCCAAAATTTTCGGGTCTGGGTTACGGAGCGGTTGGAACAACGGCAAGATTTACAACAATGGTTATTAGCTCTTTCGGATGAGGCTTTTGAGATTTTGAGTAATCAATTAAGCCTCTTTTGTGAAGAACTTAATATTGATTTAGCCTGGTTGGTGGAAAAACGGCTTGATAGAAAGCCGCTGTTAAAAGCAAAGGTTGAGCAGGTCATTATCACTTATTGCTCTAGTTGTTGGCAAGCGGTGCAAATACAGAAAGAGTTGCAATCTTTCAGGGTTTTAGATACTATTTTAATGAACCCAACTGATAAACAGCAACAAAGTGTGAGCCAAAAGCTGTATATTGAACTTATCAATCAAGGTTTAGTGCCTAAACCTGAGCCTGACATGCATTTTGCCTCAGAGTCAGAACGATGGAAGCATGTTACCGAGGTCATTCAAGATGTGGCAACCAAAGACTTTGCTAAATTTGATGCTTTGTTCAACCAAATTATGGCTCAAAGTTAATTGAGGAAAAGCTATGACCCGTATCATTGCTTTAGCCAACCAAAAAGGGGGAACAGGCAAAACCACTACGGCAGTTAATTTAGTCGCTGGATTAGCCCGTCATGGTCAGCAACGCGTATTGTTGGTGGATTTAGATCCACAGGCTAATGCAACGGCAATTTTTTTAGGTATGGCTTATGTGGCTGGCCCAAACCCAGGGCTAACGGTTTATGAGGTTTTAACGGGCAAAGTTGAGGTGGCGAAGGCGATTCGAACTATTGAGTTAGCCAGTACTGTAATTTTAGATATATTACCCTCTCATATTCATTTAGCGGTGGCGGAACAAGAGTTAATTTCTGTTTTTCAGCGTGAAAACCAATTGCAACGGGCTTTGCAATCGGTTCAGGCAAATTATGACATAATTATTATTGATTGCCCACCGAGTTTAGGTTTATTAACTATCAACGCGCTCATGGTCGCAAATGAGGTACTGGTGCCAATTGAGCCAGGCTTTTTTCCTTTGATTGGGCTAGGGTTATTACGTAAAACTATTGAAACGATTAAGGGTGCTAATCCTAAACTTCGTCTCATGGGACTATTGCCCGTGCGCTTAAATCGGACGAATTTAGCCGCCAGCACCCTGGAACAATTGACCCATGCTTTTGGAGAGTTAGTCTTATCCGCTATTCCTGAGCGAGTGGTGATGGGTGAAGCCAATGCCCACAGCCAAGATATATTTGCTTATGCGCCTCACAGTGATGGGGCAGCAGCCTACTTGAAATTAGTGGAAGAGGTTTTACATCGTGGCGAAACCAACGGGTAGAAAGAAAAATTCGGCTTCAACCGCATTAGCGGGCGCGATTAATGCTTTTAATGAAACGGCTTCCCCTGGCACTGCTCACGCGATGGTAGCGCAACCTGTTGAAGAAACAATATTGCCTCTCCCCAGCGATAATCCATTATCATCTATTACAGAACAATCAGTACGGGCAACAGTTGACCAATCAGCCACTCATTTTGAATTAGAATATTACAGACAATATTTTTTATGGCGACAAGATATGACCGCGGCTAAATATCAGCCCACGAACCTAACGCTATTTGCCACGTTGATTCATGCGGGTTTGATTCCTGCTCCCTCTCAAGCAAGCTATTTTGCAGCTAAAGAATTACGACTGGCTTACATGCAGCAAGCGTTATTAGCGGCCGCTAACCAAGATGTGGGGCGCGTCATGCAGGCTTTAGCCGATATTTTAAATCGGGGATAATTGATTTTTTGAAACCTTTTGCTGAAACTAATCGTTCACTAAAAACTGATAATTTCTATCCTTCATTAGTAGGGATGGTTTTAATTATATTAGTGTTAATAGTCTGGGGAGGATGGTTTTTATCCCCAGTTATTCCTGTTTATCAAAGTAGCCGCCAAGTTATCGCCTCAGCGGATGGGTATGTTACGGCAAAATTTTCGCCCCAAGCCGCGGCCAAAATTCACTATAAACAAGAGGCTTACTTATATTTACAATCTAGTAAATCCCTAGCTCCTATTTTGCTCGTAGTAACAGATGTTGACCCTGAGACGGGCCAAGTTGATTTGGTTATTCAAGATAGAGCAGGGTTTGCTCAACTGAGTGGTTCACTTGCCATTGACCACCTTGATGTGCTGATTACGTATACTTCACCCATATATTTAGTTTTACAAGCTGCTGGTTTATCATCGGCGCAGTGATTTTGATAAGGGATAAATCAATGGACATCGTTACTTTTACTTTAGGTCTTCTTGTTGGCGGGGGCATTAAGTGGCGTTGGGATAAGTATAAACAACGCCAAACCTACCAAAATTTAGGCCGAGAGTTAGCTCAGGCCCAGGCCGAAATTCAACGACTCAAAATAAAATAGCCATCAAGTGATAGTTAAACAATTAATGGAATAATTGTAGATAATCAAGATTTTGAATCCTACAACTGCCCTCACCCACAGGGCGAGGGCAGGGCTAACTTCTTATCTGTTGGTATAGACCTCACACGTTTTTAGCAACATGGAGAGGTCTAACCACCAAAGTTCTGAGGAATGTGATGCTATTTTTTGATGTGTTGATTATAGGTGGTGTGGCTTATGCGGGTGCCAAAGCCTTTGGTCGCCACCAGGGGAATAAAAAAGAGGTCTGGCTAAATGAATTTCATAAGTTAGAGTCTCCTTCAACACCAGCCAGATTAAGTTTGGTTGACCAAAATGTGGCGCAACGTTTTGTTGTTACCTCCGTTTCGTTAGGGTTATCCATCAGTGGGGCTACCTTAGGTTATGGCGCGCTCAGTTTAGCCAGTGTCCCCCTTAATCTTTATAGTATCATCCCTGTGTTAGATGATGCTTTTGAACAATTTTTGGATAGAGGACATCTGAAATTTGGATTCTTTATTTCTACGATTACACTAGGGGCAATGACTCTTGAGTATTACTTTGTGGCCTCGTTAGTTGATTGGAGTTATCACCTAATTGCTTTACTTAATCAAGCTGCCTCTCAACTTAACCAAAAGTTACTCGGTGAGTTAGAGCATTACTATCGTCAGGTATTATATCAATTTCTTAATGCTAAACCCACGTCTGTTTGGGTAAAATTTAATGAGATTGAAGTTAGTATTCCTTTTGCCAAACTTAATATTGGTGATATTCTCATTTTAGATGAGTATAGTGTAGTGCCAGTTGACGGTAGAATTATAGAAGGTAACGCACTCGTTGACCGTTATATTTTGACAGGAGAACGACAGCCGATAGAAATAAAAACAGGGGATATGGTTTTTACTTCTACCGTTATTTTGCGTGGGCGAGTTTTTATTGAAGTTAGTCGTAAATGAATAATGAGTAATGAATTTTTAATAATAAGTGAATTGCTCATTATTCATGGTTAATAAAGGTGGTTTATGAATGTGGGATATAATTTAGATAATTTACTGAGTGTAATTAGTCAAATAACCTGGGTTGTTTTTGTCGTATTTTTGATAGTTTATTTCATCCGTACCCTATTAAGGCACGGTTTTCTTAAGGCTTTAGTCAGTCTGTTTTCCGTTCCTATTCTCAGTTTTTTACTCTTTGC